>OKMX01000123.1_pt1 | contig 27579 bp, 27 predicted proteins | sample 1613551 | NCBI WGS metagenome assembly OKMX01 (sample SAMN04436865, study PRJEB24849) | human gut metagenome | biome: human gut; feature: NICU; material: stool | host: Homo sapiens | place: USA: Saint Louis, MO | collected 2011-10-01 | reverse complement strand
CGAGATCGGTCTCGGCATTCCTGCTGAACCGCTCTTCCGATCTTCTGAAATGGCTCGATGGTTTCTTCGCCCGGGGTCCAGTTGGCGGGGCAGACCTGATCGCCGTGCTCGTAGACGAACTGGGAGGCCTGCACGCGGCGCAGCAGCTCTTCGGCGTTGCGTCCCACGTTGGAGGAGATGACCTCGTAGGCCACGACCTTGCCCTCGGGGCTCACGATGAAGTCGCCGCGCTCGGCCACGCCATCGGCCTCGTTGTAGGTGTCGAGATCCTTGGCCAGCAGGGCGGTCGGGTCGGCAAGCATCGGGTACTCGATCTTGGCGATCTTCTCGTTGGCGTCGTGCCAGGCCTTGTGCACGAAGTGGGTGTCGCAGGAGACGGAGTAGATCTCGCAGCCGATTTCCTTGAACTTGGCGTAGTTCTTGGCCAGGTCTTCAAGTTCGGTGGGGCACACGAAGGTGAAGTCGGCCGGGTAGAAGAAGAACAGGGACCAGTGGCCGAGCACATCGTCCTTGGTCACCTCATGGAACTCGTTGTTCTGGAATGCGTTCACCTTGAAATCGGTCAGTTCATGCTGCAGAAGAGTCATCATCGGTCCTTTCGGGAATTGTTAATCTTCAAGCGTTTACCGCCACCTATCGTAATGTGGTGAGCCACGGCTCGCGCGGGTGTAACGTATGAGCCTTATCACACCACCCGCAACCCTTGCGCCGACCGGCATCGCAGGTCGTGCCGAATCGAAATCGCGACTGTGAGCGTTCTCATTATGCTTTGGGCAAAGCCAGATTATGCATGCAGTCGCGAATCCGCACTTCCAATCGCTACTATGGGTACCAGCAGCCCGCTGATGATGGAGGTTTCATGGCTCAGTCAGACTTTGAACAGGAATCAACCGCGAACGCAACGTGGAGCCGCATGCTGCAAGGCAACCGGCGCTTTGCCGAGGACAAGCCCGACCACCCATGGCAGGACAAGGAGATCCGCCAGACGCTGCTTGATGGTCAGAAACCGGATGCCGCGGTGCTTTCCTGCTCGGACTCGCGCGTACCTCCGGAAATCATTTTTGATCAGGGCTTGGGCGACCTGTTCACCGTGCGCACCGCTGGGCAACTCATCGATAGTGCGGTTATCGCCTCGCTGGAGTACGCGGTCAAGGAACTGCATGTCAGCCTGATCTGTGTGCTCGGTCACGAGCACTGCGGCGCAATCGAGGCCGCCGAGCAGGAGCTGGATGACCTGATGCACACCATCACTTCCGAAGCCGACGGCTCACTGGAAGCCGCGAACGCGATGGACGACCTCGACAAGCACATCGCCGCCGCCGAATCGATTATTCTGCGCCAGGCCGGCATGTCCGTTTGGCAGGCGCGCGAAGCCGAGCTCGACGCGCATGAAGACATCGAGCGCGTACACGTGGCCCGCACCATCGAGACGCTGGTGGAGCAGTCCCCCATCATTCAGCAGGCGTTGGCCGCCGACCAGTTGATGATCGTTGGCGCCCGTTACCAGCTCGACACCGGCAAGGTCGAGGTGCTGAGTTTCTGACCATCAGTCAGACCCCGTTCACCGGGGGGGGTAATGCGGTCGTGGTACATCTGTGTGCAGAGAGATCGAGGAACACGGAAGTCTGAACCAATGCCGCCTGCCCTCACTATTCACTACGGATCCGCCACCTATACCCCCAATCCTGCGCGTGCCACGACCATCGGGCGTGCGCCGGATTGCGATCTGGTGATTCACAACCCGTACGTATCTCACCATCATGCTCGCGTCACCTTTACCGACGATGGTTGGCTCTTGGAAGACATGGGTAGTGCAAACGGACTGTCCATCAACGGCATTCACACCACTTCCGTACTGCTGCTGAACAGCACCAAGGTGACACTGGCACAAGGGGCCACCATCGTCTGCATCGTCGGGACCAACGGGCCGGCCACGCCGGCACAGCCCCCCCGAGGCACCCTGCAGCAAACGTGGCCCAGCCTGCACTACCGCCGGCGCCATCGGCACAACCGGCACAACCCACGCAACTCGCGCCGCAACAGGCACGCCCAGTAGTGCAACCCACGCAACTCGCACCGCAACCGGCACAACCGACACAACCGCAACCAACGCCAGCCCCGCTGGCCCCGCACCGCGTATCCCCGGCCCTCGCGCGCCTGCAACAGCAACCCCGCCCAACAGCAGCGGCACCAACGGCAGTATCGCCAGTGCCGGTATCACCCGCATCACCATCTCCGTCTCCCTCCGCATCTCCCTCCCCATCGAATGCCGTCGGCACTGTTCTGGCAGGCAGCACGCAGGCGATAAGGCTCGAGTCCCAACTCACCACCAACCGCGTGCACGGGTCCTTTAACCCCGAGCATGACACCACCGGCACCATCGGCCGCGATGCCGCCTGCCTGATTCGCATCAACGATTATCTGGTTTCCCGCAAACACTGCTCGCTGGAAACCACCAGCAGCGGCATCCTGCTCACCGACCTGAACTCCGCCAACGGCACTTATGTCAATGGCCGCCGCGTGGCGAAGATCTGGCTGCGGGAAGATGACGTCGTCACCGTCGGCAACACCGATCTGATCGTGCATGAAGGCGTACTGTGCGACCGCACGCCGTTTGTCAGCAACGATGCGGTTATCGCCGAAAACATCGGACTGACTGTGGGCAAAGGCACCCGGCTGCTTGACGGCATCAACGCCGTATTCGCCAAGGGCACGCTCACCACCGTGATCGGCCCCTCCGGTGCCGGCAAATCAACATTCACCTCCATCGTCGCCGGGCTCAACAGCCCCACGGACGGGCGCGTGCTGTTTGATGGATACGACGTGCATCAGAACATCGAACTGTTGCGCAGCCGTATCGGATTCGTGCCGCAGGACAACGTGGTGCACCGCAAGCTCTCTGTGGACGCGGCGCTCGAATACGCCGCCAAGCTGCGCCTGCCCGGCTCAACCAAGGCCGAGCGCGCCGAAATCATCGACAACGTGCTCAATGAGCTGGAACTCACGTCTCGCCGTAAGAATCGCATTGACAGACTGTCCGGCGGCCAACGCAAGCGCGTGTCCACCGCTATCGAGCTACTCACCGAACCCGAATTGCTGATTCTCGACGAACCGACCTCGGGCCTCGACCCGGCGCTGGATCTTACGGTGATGACCATGTTGCGCCAACTGGCGGATGCCGGCCGCGTGGTTATCGTGGTCACCCATTCACTGTCGTACATCAACAAGTTGTGCGATAACGCGCTCATGCTCGCTCCCGGCGGCCATCCGGCATTCTTCGGCACCGTGCAGGAGATGAGTCAGGCGTTCAACGGCAAGGAATGAGCCGATATCTTCAACGATGTCGCCGAATCTCCGGAACAGGTGTATTCGATTACTGATTCACGCCAGTGCACCATGCAGGCCGAGTCCACCATCACGAGGCACACCGAGCATGAGAAACCGGCAAAGCCATTCCGCATCAAACAGACCATCACTCTGGTGATTCGTCAGCTGCATTTGATTATCGCCGACCACGGATTGCTGATTTTCCTGCTGTTGCTGCCATTGCTCCTAGGCCTGCTGTCGCTGGTTGTACCCGGCTCTCATGGCTTGGGTGAGCCCGATTTCAAAGACGCCGCCACCGAGCCGAACCAGCTGCTTGTGCTCGTCATACTGGGCGCCTGTTTTATGGGATCGGCTTTGTCCGTGCGAGACATCGTCTCCGAGCGAGCGATTTACGACCGCGAGCGCGCAGTGGGTTTGTCGCCCACGTCATACACCGCCTCGAAACTCATCGTGATGGGTTTGCAGACCTTGTTGCAGGCGGCGATTCTGACCGCTGCGGTCAGCCTCGGCAAGCCCGGCCCGGACCATGGTGTGGTCACTGATTCCGGCATACCCGAACTGGTGTTGGCGATTTGGCTGACTGCGTGGACTTCCGCATTGTTGGGCGAGGTCGGCTCGGCGCTGGTTAAGTCGGGAGAACAGACGATGCCATTGCTGGTAGTGCTGGTTATGGCCCAGTTGGTGTTCTCCGGCGGCATGATTCCGGTCACTGGCCGCGACAGTCTCGAATTGGCCAGCATGATCTTCCCCGGGCGTTGGGGATTCTCCGCCGCCGCCTCGGATATCGGGCTCAACGATCTGCTGTATGGCCCCACCAAGGTGCCGATGTTCAAAAAGGATGATCTGTGGGAGCACACCACGGATCAGTTCTGGTTCAACATTGGCATTCTGGGGATTATGGTGGTCGTCTTCACCATTGTGCTGCGTATTTGCGTCAGCAATGCCGTGGCCAAGATGCGTCGGCGTTCGTAGAACCGGATTGCAACTCGCCTGCAACCGGCTTACTTCATTCATTCGGCATCCGTAATGACGTGCTGCACGGCTGTAGCAATAGCCACCAAATCATCGTGTGAGGCCGCTTGCGTCTCATCGATGGTGATGAGAATGCCCTTCCCTTTGCCGAGTTTCTTACTGCCCAGCCAGCACACCCCAATTTGACGTGCCACTCCCCTAGAGTTAAAGGCATGTCGCTTGGTTTGAACATCCTCCTGATTTTCGTATTTCTGGTTATCGGTTCCGTGTTCTCCGGCACCGAGCTGGCATTGGTCTCTCTGCGCGGCTCGCAGATCGAGCAAATGGAGCAGGAGGACGCTCGCGGCGCCAAAGTCGCCAAAATCGCACGTGACCCGAACACCTTCCTCTCCACCGTGCAAATCGGCGTGACGCTCTCCGGCTTCCTGTCCGCCTCGTTCGGTGCCTCCTCCATCGCCCCCTACCTGATTCCGGTGGTCGAAAGCTGGGGCGTGCACCCCGGCATCGCCGGCGGCCTGGTGAACATCATCCTGACCCTCATCATCTCCTACTGCTCCATCGTGATCTCCGAGATGGTGCCCAAGCGCATCGCCATGCAGCGCACCGAGCAGATCGCGCGCGCCGTGGTGCCCGCCATCGACGCCTTCGCCGCCGTCTGCCGCCCGATCATCTGGCTCATCGGCAAGAACACGAACGGCATCGTCCGCCTGCTCGGCTTCGACCCGCAGCAGACCGAGTCCGAGGTGTCCGACGACGAGCTGCGCGTGCTGGTCAGCTCCAACACCAACCTCTCCAAGGACGAACGCACGATTCTGGACGATGTGTTCGACGCGTCCGAAACCATCGTCGCCGAGGTGATGCGCCCGCGTGCCGACGTGGTCTTCATCGAGGGCGACCAGCCTCTGGCCGAGGCCGCCGCGTTCGTACGCGACCAGCCGTACTCCCGTTACCCGGTGACCGGCAAGGATTTCGACGACGTGATCGGCTTCGTGCATGTGCGCGATCTGCTGGACGTGCGCGATCCGAACGCCAAGATCGTGCGCGATGTGGTGCGCGAAGGCATCTCCCTGCCCGGCACCTCCAAGCTGCTGCCGAGCCTGGAACTGCTGCGTAAGCGCGGCATCCATCTGGCCGTGGTCATCGACGAGTACGGCGGCACGGACGGCATCGTGACGCTTGAGGATATGACCGAGGAGCTTGTGGGCGATATTCGCGATGAGTACGATCTGCCCAGCGAGAAGGGCGGCGAACGCACCACCCGTACAGCGTTCGTCAATGGCGTGGCCACGATCGAGGCCAGCATGACCATTGAGGACTTCGCCGATCTGACCGGCATCGAGCTGGAGGACGGCCCGTATGAGACGGTCGCCGGCTACTTCTTGTCCAAGACCGGCAAGATGGGTGCGGTGGGTGACGTGCTGCATTCCGACGACGGCTACAACATGGTCATCACCAAGGTGGATGGCCGCCGCATCGAAACCATCGAAGTCCGCAAAGCCGGCGCCCCGGACCATGCGCCGCTGCCAGCCGAATCACAAAGCGACGATGCCAAATAGTCGCGTGATATTCACCACCCATTCGTTCGGCCCGGGGCAAAACCGAAAAACGTAGAATGAAAGGGCAACATTCCACCTACTGAAAGAAGGAACATTATGACACTTGCATTTGTTGTGCCGGGCCTTGATGAGGCGACCAGCGAGAAGGCCATCGCCATCCTGCAGAACCGACTGAGCCAGGAGCAGGAGGCCGCTCTGGTCCTGAAGCACGCACACTGGAACGTGACCGGCCCGAACTTCATCGCCGTTCACGAGATGCTTGACCCCGAGGTCGAGGCCGTGCTGGCCCAAGCCGACGAGACCGCCGAGCGCATCGCCACTCTAGGCGGCACCCCGGATGGCCGTGCTGACGCCATCGTGCGCAACCGCACGTGGAAGTCGTTCGACGCCGAGGGCCGCGTGGGCACCGAGGAGTACCTCAAGGCGCTGATCGAGTACTACGACGCCTTCATCGCCGACGACCGCAAGGCCATCGCCGAGCTGGACGAGCTGGATGTGATCAGCTCCAACATCATCCAGGATCACGTGCAGGAACTCGAAAAGTTCCAGTGGTTCATGCGCTCTCACCTGGCATAAGTAAAAGTCGTATTCCGTGGCTCCCCTCAAAGAGGGGAGCCACTTTCGTCTCACGTGAAATAGAGAGTCTCCACATACATAAGTTGGAAAAGTGTATAAAACTCCCCATTTTGAGGTTGGAAAACGTAGCCAAAACCGCATTCTTATGGTTGGAAAAGTGTAAAATATACTCTATAAACAGTTGGAAAACGTGCCCAGCATAGATGCAAGGCCTACAAATGACTGGAGATTCTCATGCTGCGAAGAAAAATCGAGACACAACTGGAAGCTTGGAGATCCGCGCCGAAACGCACTGCACTGCTAGTCACCGGAGCCCGTCAGATTGGCAAAACCTATATCATCAGGCACTTTGCCCAACAGCATTACGACCATATCGCCGAGCTCAATTTCATCGAGAACCCCGACCTCGTTGCATTATTCGATCGACCACGCGATGCCAAAAACCTACTGATGAGGCTGGAACTGGCCGTAAATACGCCATTAGTACCCGGCAAAACCCTGATTTTCTTTGACGAGGTCCAGCGTTGCAAGGAAATGGTCACCGCAATTAAGTTCCTAATAGATGATGGTCGGTTCGACTACGCGCTTTCCGGCTCGCTACTTGGAGTCGAGCTCGAAGATATACGCTCGGTACCGGTCGGGTACCTGACTGAGCTGGATATGTATCCACTGGATTTCCAAGAGTTCTGCTGGTCGCAGTATATCGGCAACGACGTATTCAATATGCTTGCCGAATGCTTTGCCAAGCACCAGGAAGTGGATGAGTTCATCCATCAACAGCTCATGGAGCTGTACGCCAAATATCTGGTTATCGGCGGCATGCCTGCCGCGGTCGACTCGTTCGTGGCAAACGGCAGCGTTGCGGACGTGCGCACTATACAAGAGAACATAAAGCGTGAATATCGCCGCGATATCAGCCAATACGCGCGCAAAGAAGACCGGCTGCATATCCGCGCTATCTACGATTTGGTGCCCAGCGAGTTAAATAACCCAAACAAGCGCTTTACCTTCGCCAAAATCGAAAAGAACATGAGATTCCAATCGGTTGCTTCCGATTTCGATTGGCTGGTCAATGCGGATGTAGCCGTCGTCGCGTACAACGTGAACGAACCGTGCACACCGTTGGAGATGAGCAAGGAACGTAATCTCTTCAAACTCTTTTACAACGACGTGGGTCTGCTTACCGGCTCGTTTCTCAAGAAAACCGCGCTCGACGTACTCGACGGCAACCCTGATATCAACTACGGTTCAATCTATGAAAATGCGGTGGCCCAAGAGCTACGCGCTCACGGATTTGACCTGTACTACTACAACAGTAAGAAGCTTGGCGAGCTCGATTTCCTCATCCAAGACCGCAACGATCACGTGCTGCCGATTGAGGTGAAGTCCGGCAAATCCTACAAACGCCATCGCGCAATGGACAACGTGCTCGCCCACCCTGAATACCATCTCAATACAGGCTATGTGCTTGGCCCATGCAACGTCTCAGTCGAAGGGAATGTAACCTACCTGCCTGTATACATGGCCGGCATGTTCCATAACGAATGACGGGCCGCACACTTAGTCAACAAGTACAGGCCGGTCAGATGGTTCGGACTGGTCAGAAGGCCCGTTCTGATCAGTTAGGTCGGTCTGATCGGACTGGTTGGATTGGTTGGCCTGAGTAGCTCGGCTGGACCGATCAGCTCGCCCTTGCTGGCCTTCACGCTGCTTCAGCTCCAGCTGAAGTTCGCTGATGCGCCGTACTTGTTGGTAGATCATCAGGTCGCGCATGTCCACCTGTTCATTTTTTCGGGGGTGGAACACGATGGCGCGGGGTTCGGTCTTCACACCGTCAGGGCGACCGGCCGTCTCGGAAGCCTTGTCAGTAGGCGAATCCGCCACCCCCGAATTTGAAGGCGAAAATAATACCCCCCCCCCGATTATTTTCGGAGTTCCACATAGTGGACGGATTATCTCCGTTGAGGGCATGTTCGCGCCACCTTGCGAAGCAGCGTTCGATGCGTTTGTAGCCGATTACCGCCGGATCCAGGCCCGCCTCGCGGAATAGTTTGACCGGCGATTCACCCGCCAAGTAACGTCGTACACAGGCGTTTTTGAACGCATCTGAATAGGTGATGCGTTTCTCGGTGACTCTCACCACTGCGGGCAGAGTACGTAAGTATTCGACTTTCTCGGGACTGAACATCCCTCCTCCAGCAGCCATTATCTTCCCCTTAGTAGGTGTTACCCCGTCGACCGTCGATGGGGTTCCGCACGTGGCACGCCGTTGGCCACATGGGATCCGCCATGACTACATACCACTGCAGTACATACCATCAGGGCTTCTATAAGGCGATGCTAACACTCGTGACCCCCATCGCCTTATCCCCCTTTATGGAGTAAATACATAACCCCTATAATTTCCGCACCTGCATTGAAGGGGTCAATAAAAGAACATCACGCGCCAAACAAAGGGGATAACAAACGTAATGAGGGGCAAGCCGGAGATAACTCTGGCTTGCCCCTCAGGAGCACTATGCGCTGGAATCAGCGCATAGGTATGTTCACATCAATCAGGCGTTGGGTGCGCGCTTGGTGGAACGGGACTTGGCGAACACGGTCGCGGCAACACCGGCGAGGAGCACGGCGACCACGGTGAACAGCGCGGTACCGGCGGCACCGGTGAGCGGCAACTGGGTGATCTTCTTGACGTTCTTCACCACGATGTTGGCGTAGCCGTTCTCGAAGGTCACGAGGCCGGCGCCGACACCCGTCGGGGTGACGTTGGTGACCTTGCCGTTCTCGACGGTAACTGTGAACGAAGGCAGGGCGGTGGTCAGGTAGCCATCGGCCGGGGTCTTCTCGGTGATGGTGTACGTGCCGTTCGGCAGACCGGAGAACGTGACCACACCATTGTCGCCTGAGGTGGCCTCGGTTACGGTACCGTCCGGCAGCGGGGTTGCGTTGTTCGCATCAGCCACGATCTGGAACACGACGCCCTTCAGAGCACTCGCGTCGGCATCCACACCCTTTTTGGTGAAGGTCACGGTGTTCAGCTTCGGGGTGATGGTGGTGGTAGCGGTCTGGTTGGAGTTGTCGAACCTGACATCGTTGTCGGTGCCGTCGACGTCGGCTTTCTCGTTGACCAGCGCGTCGTACTTGACGACGATGTGCTTGCCCTGGTACTTGGTAGCGTCATTCAGCGCGATGGTGAAGGACGGCTTAGCCGCAGAGGTGTTAAAGTCGCCGGAGGCGGGGTCGACCGTGTACTCGGTGTTGGCGAGCGGGTCGGTTTCGCCCTGAACGTTCACCTTGAGGGTATCCAGCTTGACAGTCAGACCAACGCTCAGGGTATCGACGAACTTGAAGGAATTGGCCTTGGCCGGCACGGTGCCCTCAAGCGTGTAAGTGATGGTGGCGCCCACGTACGGGTTCGGGTCACTCGCGGACTTGCTCGGCTTCTGTGGGGTGGACGGCTTGACCACGGCCTCGCCCAGCGTCTGATCGTTCGCACCCAACTTCGTGTACGCGGTGCCGTCGACGGTCACCCGGGTGCCGACGATAGCCAGCGGGGAGCCGGCGTCCGTGACGGGTTCAGTATCCGTCTTGGAAACAATCAGGTACAGGCCCTCGTCAAGGCCGGAGAAGACGACGTCGTCGTTATCATTGGCAACCGTCTGGGACGGGTCCACGGCCGTCTTGCCATCCAGCCTGCCGGTCAGGCCCTGGACGAACGATTCCATGGTCGCGGAGGCGTTCGGCAGCATTCCCGGGGTGTTGGTGTAGTAACCGGTGGTGCCCGCCACATAGGCCAGCGGATCACCGTAGCCCTTGTACTCCGGAGTATTAGTCACTGTGGTGCCCAGCACGTTCTCGGCATCCGTCTTCCAAGCCTGGTCCGTCGTCACGCCGACGGACGCGAGCTTGTCGTTCTCGACCTTCGCACTGGCAGTGTCATAGGAACCGATCTTGTACGCCGTGTACACGGTACCCTTCACGGTCTTGTCGCTCAGGGTGATGGACGCGGTATCCGCCGCGTTGGCGGTGGTGGCGCCGAACGCCATGCCACCAAGCAGGGTGGCCGCAGCAGCGACACCCGCGAAAAGCTTCCTCAACTTCATGAGAAACCCTCTCTTCCTTATTATGTACTACTTTTCTACAATCGCGGAGGCCGAGACCCATAGCAGGGCCTCCGCGATCCGCAAATCCTTATTGTTTTTTTCGGGGAGGGAAGCCCTCATTGACTCCCCTCAGTCCGCCTTCGGCGGCCAGCTCCCCTCAGCGAGAGGAGCCAAAAACCACCTCAAGTTTCTTGAAATCAGACCAGCTGACGCTTACGCCAAACCGTGTAGCCCGCACCAGCCAACAGGGCCAACAGGGCCAACAGGCCCACGCCACCGCCGAACACCATCCAGTCACGGGCAGTCGTGCCACCGGTCAGCGGCAGGCTGGAGATAGCCACGTACTTGTTCGTGAACGTCGGGTTGTTGTCGTTCACAGTCGCCGCCCACTGGCCGTCATCGTTCTTGGCAATGGTCACCGTCACCGTCTTCGTGCTGCCGTCGTAACGCCAGCCAGCTGGGACATCGGTGCGGTCCTCCGTCACATTGAACTTGTAGACGAGCTGCGTGGCGTTACCGGTCGGAACCCTGAACTTCAGGTCCCCATTGCCGAAGCCAGCCGTCGCGCTCGCGCCGCTAGCAGTCAATTCGCCCTTGGACACAGTCGTAGTCAGTCCATTGTTGGCCAAGCCGGTAACGTCAGCACACTTACCAGCATTCGCATCCGTGCTATCCACGCACTTCAGGTTGAAGCTGAAGTCCGAATTAGCAGCATGTCCCTGCACAACCTTCGTCACCTTGACATCCGAAGCGGGCAAGGTCACGTAAGAAGGCGTGTTGGTTACCGTGAAGGCACCGGATTGTGCGGTCAAACCTTGTAGCTTGAGGTCAGTCTTATCAACCTTGGAGTCATAGCCTTCAACCTTGACCTCGGAAACCGAGTATGTGTGTCCCTCAGGGCCGGCAGACACCGTGAACTCGTGAGTCCAGTTGCCGGCGGCATTCAGAGTTGCTGAACCATTGGCATAATCCCTGCCGTCCTGCTTGAGCTGGACCTGCACGGAATCATCCGCGTGATTCTCGCTGCCGTCGGACCAAGTCTTCGTCACCGTAATCTTGGAGACCGGAAGGGTGATGGTCGGCTTCTGCGGGTAGAGGGCGGTCCGCGGATCGCTCGTCGTCGCGCCGCCCTGCGAGGAGGTCACCACGGTCCTGTAGCCGACGGTGGCGCTGGGGTTGTCGTTCGTGTAGAAGTTGTTGTCGCCGGAGGCACTGGCATCGTCCTTGTGGTTCCTAACAGCCTCGTCGAACGCAGCCCGCGTCGGCTTGACATTGAAGCTCACCGTGTAGGTGACGCCGTCCTCAAGCTTGCCATCGCTGGACGTGACCGGCCAAGACACGGTGCCATCATCCGCAACCGTCGCCTCCGGGGCATCAGCCCACGCCGTGGTCTGGCCGTTCTGGGTCTTCGTGTACGCGAAGCCCGCGGGCTCTCCATTCACGGAGGCGCCGTCGGAGCTCACGACCCAGCTGGACAGCTTGTCGTGAATCGTCACGTCGGCGTACTCAGCCGTCTTGGTGATCTCCTGATGAATGGACTCGAAGATGTTGTTCAGCTGACCGGCATCCGTGGCAGCCTTGTAGTAGCTGCTGTTCTCAGCGCGCTGCCCGAGGTTCAGGTTCCTCCACGAAGCGTTTCCCCACCGATTCGTTGCAATGGCATCCGGGTAGTTGCTGGAGATGCCATGCATGTACTTGTTCAGGTCGCGCGAGGTGTCGCTGGGGTCGGCACCGCTGACGACGCCGATCGAGTAGATGGTCGTCCCGGCGTCCTTCAGGCTCTTCGCCTTGTTCACCGCGGTGGCGGCGACGGTGGGGTCAAACCCGCTGCGGCGGTTCGGCTCGCCGTCGGTGAAGAAGATGACGACCTTCTTCGCATCGGGACGGGCCTGGGTCAGCGCCGCCTGGGCGCGGTTGAAGGCGTAGTCGGCGGAGGTCGCGCCGGACGCACTCAGGCCGTTGACCGCGCTCGTCAGGCCGGAGACTTCATACGTCAAGTTGCTGACGATCTGCGTGTAGTTTTCGTTATACGACCCATCCCAATAGGTATTATTGCCGACCTCAGGCGACTCAGTCCCGGCGAACTTCACCAGGGCGATGCGGTTCTTCTGGCTCGGGTCAGTAATCTTCTCGTTCTCTTCAGTCGTCGCATTGATGAAGTTATTGACCGCGGTCTTGAGCGAGTCAATCTTCGTAGGCTGGTTCCAACCGCTAGCAATCTTCTCGGCCATCGAACCGGACACATCCAGCACCAGCACGATGTCGAGCGGCTGGTTCGTCACGATCTCGCCCGTATCCGCGCTCTTCGCACCGGTGACGTTCAACGCCATCTTGTACGTGCCGTCTCCATTGGCGGTAACGGTCTTCTCGCGGGCCGGAGCAGACAACGTCGGATCGTCCGGCACACCTTCCGTTCCCTCAGTGGAAAGAGGAGCAGGCACGCTGGCGGCCGCCTTCTCATCGGTGGTTTGCGATTGTGTTGTGGAGGCATTTCCATCGTCCGCCATGGCGGTCGCGCTCACCCCGGCCACGCCACCAAGCATCGCGACAACGGCCACGACGGCAATTAGTCGTTTGCCGCTTTCCCGCGTCGTCCGTTCCATCGCTGCGAGCCATTCTGAAAACTTTTTCATAACTTCATCTACCTGTGCTTTCGCGTATGCCGCAAGCCGGGCGATACGCCTATATCTTGTGAGGCTAGTTGAAGTGAGTCTCGCCGTCGTACACCCATTAGGGGGTACGGGTACTCCCTCTTATTTCCTTGAAATACCGGTGATTTTCTGCATATCTTCCCCCTCGAACTCGTATTTCGGGGAAGGATGAATTGTGTGTTAATTTACACGACACTCCGGCCGCGCGGAGTCGCACACCGACGAATAACTTTCTCTGCCGACCGCGCGGCGGTAATCACGGCGATCGGCAAGCCGAACATCATCGTCACAGCACCACGCGGCGGTTGAGGTCGCGGCGTAGCGTCTTCCAGCCGGGTAGGTAGGCGGTCATGCGGCGCTGGAATCCGGCACCGTGGCCGCTTTCCCACAGATGCGTCATCTCATGGACCAAGACGTATTCCAGGAATTGCGGTTCCATCAGTCCCAATTGAAGGTTCAGGCGGATGCGGCCGGTTCGCGGCGTACACGATCCCCAGCGCGAGGTCATGACCCGTAGCGTGATATGTGTGGGCTGCCGGCCGATGACCGGCCCCCACTTGGCCAGCAGCTGTGGCAACGCGTCGTTGATCGCGGCCGCCGCTTGGCGTTTGCGTTCGTCGGTCCAGATTTGGGAGCGGTCAAAATACGGTTGGACATTCGTACCGGCTTGGTCCGGCCCGGCGTCACCAATTCCCGGATGACTGATATCACCGGTTTTCGGACGACCGGCAACGCCTCCATCATGGCCGCTGGCACCAGCTACGCCACGACCTCCGTTCTCGAAGCCGGCCCCCTCGTTCAATGCCATGATGGAGCGCCGTTGCGCCTCAGCCATGCGCTGCTGCTGGGCGAGAATCCACGAATGTCGCTCTTTGACGAAATCCGCGATACGACTCTCGCTCATCCGCATCGGTGCGGAGATTTCGACGCGGCCGCTCGGCGGTTTGATGCGCAAATACAGGTTTTTGATGGGTTTGCGCGTCAGGTGCAGATGGATGCCATCAATATCCAACGACTGCCCGGCGGCAGCGGACCGAACGGATTTCGGCGCACCGGACTTCGGAGCGGTGGACTGACGACGGCGATAAGGCACGCAAGTCATTCTCGCACAACGGCGGACAACAAGCGGCACACAATGCCGCCCCTCACGAATCGGCAACCGCCTCTTACCCCCCCCACGCGCACGCCCTGTCCTCCCATGATTCACCCATCCTATTGAGCGAAAGTGTCATCTATGTCAAAATCGCGCAATAGAATGAGTTCCTATTGAGTGAAACTGACATAAATGTCAAATCCACGCGATAGCGGCATGAGAACAGGACATTGATCGGAGGATACGATGCGCATCTCCAGGGATAAGTACCTGAACGATCTCGTCGCGCGCAAAGGCAACGGTATGGTCAAGGTCGTCACGGGCGCGAGGCGCTGCGGCAAGACCTATCTCCTGTTCGACCTGTTCGAGGACCATCTGCGCGCGCAGGGCGTGGACGACGACCACATCATCGAGATCGCGCTGGACGATCTGATGTACGAGCGCTACCGCGACCCGCTCGCCCTGTACGACTATGTGAGATCCCGTATCACGAATCGCGAGGAACCGTACTACGTGCTGCTGGACGAGGTGCAGTACGCGATCTCGGACGAGGAGATGCGCGGCGAGGAGCCGCCCCGTCTGTACGGGGTGCTCAACGGGCTGCTGCGCATGCGCAACGTGGACGTGTACGTGACGGGCAGCAACTCGAAGATGCTGTCCACCGACGTGATGACCGAGTTCCGCGGCCGCGGCGACGAGGTCCGCGTCCGCCCCCTGTCGTTCGCCGAGTTCATGCAGGCGTACGACGGCGACGTCCAGCACGGCTGGGCCGAATACGTGATGTTCGGCGGCATGCCGCTCACCTTGTCCATGAGAAGCGACGAGCAGAAGTCCCTCTATCTGAAGAACCTGTTCGAGGAGACCTATCTCAAGGACATCGTCTCGCGCAACAGGCTGCGCAGGTCGCAGGAGCTCGACGACCTGGTCGACGTGCTGGCCTCCTCCATCGGAGCTCTGACCAATCCGCCCAAGATCAAGGCCACGTTCGCCAGCGTGCTGCATTCCGGCATCAGCACGAACACCATCATGCAATACATCGGCCATCTCGAGGACGCGTTCGTCATCGAGGAGGCGAGACGGTTCGACGTCAAGGGACGCAAGTACATCGGCAGCCCGAAGAAATACTATTTCGAGGACATGGGGCTGCGCAACGCACGACTGGGGTTCCGCCAGATCGAGCAGACGCACATCATGGAGAACATCGTGTACAACGAGCTGCGAACACGTGACTACAACGTCGATGTGGGCATGGTCGACCGGCGCGGCGCCAGCGAAGGTGTGCCGTACCGCAAACGCCTCGAGGTCGATTTCGTGGCGAACCTCGGCAACCGGCGCTGCTACATCCAATCCGCGTACCAACTGCCCACACCGGAGAAGGTCGCGCAGGAGAAGGCCTCGCTGCTCGAGATCGACGACAGCTTCCAGAAGATCGTCCTCGTACGCGACGTGGTCAAACCCGTCCACGACGAGCACGGCATCCTCACGATGAGCGTCTACGATTTCCTCCTCGACCCGGACAGCCTGACGATGTGACGCCGTGGATTGGCTACAACGTATTAGACAGTCCGATGAGGGACGAATGACATGAGATTGGAGGCCGACGATGGCCGACCCGAAACATCCCCGCCACTACGACGAGGCGTTCAAACGGCAGATCGTGCAGTTGTACGAGAGCGGCAAGCCATCCCGGAAGATCCGCCGTCGTGGGCCTGACATCCTCAGGACCATCGAGCTGGGCTGCTCCAACGCCAGGTTCGAGGCGTCCGACAACAGGATCAAGGTCACCATCCGCACGGCCTACGGCTTCCACCACGCGAACAATCTCATCGCCCTCGTCATGCTCCCGCTGCGGCGGACTCGACATACGCCTACCACAGCCGAGAACCTAACCCACGAAAACAGCAGAAGCCTTATATGTATTGGACATTTCTGTGCAGGGCGGGAGGTGTAACCGCAGCATTACGGTGTGAGAACGCAAGATTACGTAGCTGGGCATTGGCTGTGGCGTTGCTGAACATGACCGCTGTGTTGCTGGACGTTGACCGCCGCGCCGGCAATCATGGCGCAAGCGACAATCACGACACGCCGTTATTGACATACCGCCGTTCAATGGTATTGTAATCAGCTGTGCGCTTTTGAAGCGTATGGATCGGGCCCGTAGCTCAGCTGGTTAGAGCGCATCCCTGATAAGGATGAGGTCGGAGGTTCAAGTCCTCCCGGGCCCACAGGAAAAATGAAGCGGCCGCGAGCCGCTCTTTTTTTCTCACGGGGCTATAGCGCAGCTGGTAGCGCATCTGCTTTGCAAGCAGAGGGTCGCCGGTTCGAACCCGGCTAGCTCCACAGATACAACAAAACCCTTGGAATCATGCCGATTCCGAGGGTTTTTGTTCTTGCATTTTCTGCGTATTTTCGGGCTATAGGCCAAAAAGGGGTTAAGTGGCCCTCTGCTGCATCTGAGGATCGAGCACCAGTATGAGCGTCGGCTTCTGTCGGGCTTCGTGTTCACGTTCGCCCGCGAGACCCCTCCGGTGATCGACGCTAAACCCGTGGATGCGAAGAAGGCGGAGAACGCGGGCCATTGGACGAGCGTCGCCGGTTACGGCGAGGTGTTCACGACCACGGAGCTGTTCGACGTGACGGCCGCACGTGATCACTTCGACGGCACCGTGGACACCGGGGAATGTCGTTTCTGCCTGTATGACGCGCGCAATCGTGAGCGGCACGCCAAGAACGCGGGGACACTGTTCTAGTGCTTTCCTTGGATGCTGGCGTTGGTTTTACTCATGGAAAAATAGGCATATTTAATATCGTTGTATGCCTATCATAAAGAATGAGTTCATTGGATGCTCTTCAAAAGAGGTGTCATGATGCAACAGAAGAATGTTGATTCCATCAACTTTGGATCTCATGGATTCAGGAAGTTAATAGCAACTGGCAGTGCATTTTTGCTCTGCGCCGGAGCTTTGTCTTTGGCTCCTTCAATTGCGATGGCCGACGAGCCTTCCGGAAGTACTGAGAATACAATGCCGCAGACCATGGAATCTGGTTGCGCTCAGCCGACTTTTACAGCCAAGAGGACAGATGACGGCGTTCATGTTCAACTGAATAACGCTAAGTTCGTTCCGAACAATGATGGGAGTGTCTCCATCACGTCCATGTCCGGAAAGCCGCTTGATTCCTTGCCTGCGGAATACGAAGGACACGGAATCGCTTATCGAATGATTAGCGATTCCGAACTGATCGCCATGCCGATTATGACTTACGACGCCAATGGATATGTCAATTGCATTGCTCATCATGCCTTGGGCGGCGGTATAACCGGTGCCATCGGTGGAGCTGTCGCTGGCGGCGGTATTCCTGGAGCATCCGTCGGAGCTGTTGGAGGCATTGTAGGTGGACTTGTTTGGGGTCCAATCGACTGCTGGGGCAAGTAATATGCACACCCATCGCATGAGTGAAATTCGCCTGATTGTGTCGACTGTTGTCTTCGCAATTCTGTTGGCAGTATTCGAAATACTGTTTTATGGATTTGGCTCCTTGGCAACGGTTAAGGGGATTGCTTATGTCCTTCTTCAAACGTTGGCTTTCTTCTTGCTCATGCTTTGGATCCGCAGAGCAGGAGATGACGCCGATTCCAAGGAGGATTAGGAGGCTTCCGCCTGATGGATTCATACCCTCTTGTAGGGGACGCAAGGGTGGTCTTCACGATCTATTAGAGATCGTGAAGACCACCCTTGTCTATGCGTTGGTGAGTTGGCGGCGCATGTATTCGCTGCGGCTGATGTGGTAACGCTTCGCAGCGGCAGTGATGCGTTCGAGTTGACTTTCGGGCATCTTGATGGTGACGCTGATCATGCGCTCCTTGTGCCTGGGGAGCATGTGCAGGCCGTAGTGGACGGGGCCGGTGATGCCGTGGTCGGCGTCCTCGTCCTCCATGCGTTCCACGTCGTTCCTGACCTGTTCCTCGGTCATGCCGAACCTGGCCAGCAGCTCCCTGTCGCGTTCGCTGAAGTCGCTCATCGTTCGCTCCTTTCGTGGTTCAGTCGGCCGATCTCCTTGAGGGTCTTCTTCGTGGGCGGGGTCATCGCGTGGTAGATCAGCACGCTGTCGCCCACCTGCTTGTAGACCATCTCCACGTCCCTGCCGCGCCCGTCGAGGCCGATGGCCACCCAGGTGCCGTTGCCTCTCCTTGCGTCCCTCATGACGCTGCGGAAGGCCGTGAGCACGTCCCCGGAGGTGGGTTCGAGGTCGCCGCCCTGGTCTGCGAGGCTCCTGTGGTCGATTCTCGCGGTCTCGGGCAGCCGCGTGTTGCAGGTGTTCGCCCAGGATTCGCGCAGGGCCTTGAGCTTGGCCTTCTGGTCGAGCGGGTTCAGGGACACGCTCGTGCGCTTCCACTGTCTGCGATTGCGTTTGTCGGCCTTCTGCCTGCCGGTCTCGTGCAGCTCGGCTCTCTGGCGGAAGCCATGGGCGAACGTGCCGCCCAGCGGGAGGCATGGCCGGCCACTCGCGGCGCATGAAAACCATATCGAATTCGTCGCCGACGCTTCTCCACGCCCAACAACACATGCGCCGCGAGAGGCCGGGGCTTCACCCTATCACCCGTCCTGCGCCCTTCGGCTCCGGCCGACTCGACGCCTGAAAGGCGTCCGGGAATCGGAACCGGCCCGGAGGGCCGGCATCATCCCCTTCGTTTCCTTTGACCGGTCGGCCTGAAGGCCTTGGGATCATACCGGCGTCGCGCAACCCGTCAACGCCCGCGCCCCGGCCAAGGCCGGCAGGTGCGCAAAGGCGAGCACGGCATCCAGATCATCGGCCACTCCACCGTCGTCGCCAAGGACAAGGACGGCAAGCCCATCCTCGACGAGAACGGCGAGGAAACCCACCGCGTCTTCTGGCCCGTGCTCACCGTGTTCGACATCGGCCAGACCGACCCCATCGAAGGCATGGAGCAGCCGCTCGACGTCGTCAACCCCGCCGGCCTCGAAGGCAACGACCCCCAGCGGATCACGGAACGCATGACCGCATGGCTTCAGACCCAAGGCTGGAGCGTCAGGCACGAAACCATGCAGGCGGCCCTCAAAGGCTACACGAGCGTCGACGGGTCCAAGCGCATCATGCTCAACACAGCCAACAGCCCATTGCAGGACGCCAAGACCATCCTGCACGAAAGCGCGCACATGCTCCTTCACTCCGAACTGCCCAACGGCGAATACGCCGAACACCGGGGCGTCTACGAGACCGAGGCCGAAAGCGTCGCCTACGTCGTGGCTTCATGGGCCGGACTCGACGTAAGCGCCTACTCCATCCTCTACGTCGCCGGATGGAGCCACATGGACGCGGACAACATCAGGCAGACAGCCCAGCACGTCAGGGGCGCGGCAAACCGCATCATCGACGCGTTGGAGGAACACGCGGAAGCCTGACCGACACCCGCCCTCCCCGCGGGCAGGGCCCCCGGCGGCCGGGCGGAGCGATCCGCCCTGACCCCATCGCCAGGAACGCCGTCCCTGGACCCGGATACAGGCGTCGCCGCGCCACGAAGGGCGCGCAACAACACAGCCTTCGGCTTTCCTTTAGCGGGGACGCGATCCGACCGTCCGGCAACAGCCGGGCGACGTTGCCGCGTCCATTCGCGGCGCGGCTTACTGCAAAGGATGCGCCATGCGCAGATCAGAAAAGGGGGCCGCGCGGCGGCCTGCACGTGTGGCTGATGGCGGTCATCGTCATCAGCCTCGCACCCGCGATGCACTCCATCGCGGCCGACATCGTCGTGATGGCAATCGCCATCTGGGCGATGACACCCAGCCGTCGATAACGGCCAGCCCGTCCGAGTTTCAACACCCGGACGGGCCTTTCTTGTTTGCAAGTGCATGGCTGCTACTGCTTTTTCTGTGGTCTGCCATACTTGTGCACTAACGCAGCCAAAAGTATTGCTACGAAATAGATGTAGACGAGAAATCTGCTGAGAGACCCGTTAAATATCAAGATAACGGCTACTGGCACTATAAGCGCTGTCGTAAGAATAACCGAAAGCTTTATGTTCTGTGTTTTAAGGCACGACCACACAAACAATATCAATGCCACAACGGCAGTAATCAGATACGCGACTGCGAATGGGGTCATGGCCCCGCGCTTGATCTCCGTTGCTCCACTAATTGAGCAAGAAGCGAACAGCCATGCACAGAGCCATGACTTCCAATCCCACTTTTTCATCACAGTAATGCCTTACACCAGAGCAGGTTCTCGAGTTCCGTATCCACTGACGGTACTGCACAAGGAACGTAGCCATCGGACTGAGCATCCGGGACACTTGCATTCGCAACGGGAGCCACCACCAACAATGTCGCCATCGACAAGATACAGGCGATGATTCGTGCGAGGTATTTCCTTACTTTTTTCATTTGATTCTCCCTTGAATCGTTGATTTACCCGGCTCTTCCGATTTTGGTGTGCAAGGGCCGTGCGGTTTCATTCGTTGTGTGAAAGAAAAAGTGAAGGATACCGTGTGGCTTGACATTGAGTTTAGCACGTTCGACGGACGGGTGTTGCTCGGCCTGGACGGATTGGGGTTGCGTCCCTTGGTGCAACGGCACCTGGCCATGGGCACTCGCGGGGGCGTGTGGCAGATACGCTGCTTCGAGGCTCCTGTGGTCGATTCTCGCGGTCTCGGGCAGCCGCGTGTTGCAGGTGTTCGCCCAGGATTCGCGCAGGGCCTTGAGCTTGGCCTTCTGGTCGAGCGGGTTCAGGGACACGCTCGTGCGCTTCCACTGTCTGCGATTGCGTTTGTCGGCCTTCTGCCTGCCGGTCTCGTGCAGCTCGGCTCTCTGGCGGAAGCCATGGGCGAACGACGAGGCGGATGGATATCAGCCGCCCTCATACGAGCCGGTCAACCCCGAACGCGGGACTCCCCAGGTGCCTTCCGATGGCCTGATCTGACGTCCGAAAAAGTGCCCCTGGAGGACTTCATCCGGCCCGATTCTCGTCGTCAAGGGACCAGACGCGTCCTCATCGCCGTTCACGCGTGCTCCTTACCAGGTTTGGGCGTCAGCCCATGGGATCGACAGATGTCTGACATTTGCTATGCTTGCCTGCCTCTCAGACTTCTTCTTGAGGAGCAAACCCTTATCCGATTTTCTCTTCCTCACGCTCAGCGCAGCGACCCGACCTGCATCGACGGTCGGGATGCTTTCGTCGTGCGCTGAAAGTGCGGCCAAGCGTAAATGTCGTAACATTTTCTTAGCTCGCTACATGCCTCAGAAACGAATTCTTCGTCACTTTGGTTGCGATGGCTACTGCCCGCAAGAACCCTGCTTGACTCGTACCAACTTGCCATCGGGCTATTGCGCTTCGGTAATTGAAAATCGTGGTTCACGCGATGTTGCTTGGGGTGAACCACAATTGGTTAGAAGAAGAATCCTCCCGCTGCTCCGTGACCCCGGTCTATCTGTCTGCGGATATCCTGGTATGCCTGACGGAGTTCAGGGTTTGCCTCGTCCTGGGATTTTTTATCCAAACGACGCCTGACGCTGAAGAATATCGACAGGGTGACACAGAACGCCGCTATCAGGATTATGGTGATTATCGTTCCCCATGACATGATGTTCCCCTATCCGCGGCTGCCGTAGCCGGACCATGCCAGGCATGCTCTCTTCTGCCATTCGGGTGCCTTGGTCTGGAAGATGTTACGGCATGAATCGCTCGAAGAAACCCAGTGGTCATAGCATTGACCGTTAACGTAGAAATCGCATCGTTTCATGATTTGAATACCGGATGAGTGAACTCCTGCGGAAATAGTTGATGCCTGTGCCGCGGTGGGGATCGCTGCCGACGCAGCGCACACTAGCGCTAGTGAGGCGATACCGCTGATAAAACCACGCTTCTTCATGATGACCTCTTGTTCAAATAGACGGTGAATGTTCCGGATAAGACGGGAATCCTCTATTCGAAATATTCAGCAGTGAGTCAGCTCCTCCTAAAGCAGGCTACATACTCGAAATGATACTCATTACTTTTAAAGCGTCAAGGCCCGGGACCACTTCAGGGGATAGTCAAAGTGGTTCAACCAGACTGCGAAACATCCCAATGCTATGCTTGCTGTTCCACCGGCGGCAAAGCATGTGGAGGGGCGTCCCCGCCTCCGTCCAGTCCCGTCCCATCGAAGCTGATGAGACCGATCCACCAAGGCACTCTCCGTTCCCGTTTCCGTCCCGATTCGATGCTCCTGGAAGGTGCTCTGCGCCCTTTTATATCCTTTTTAAATCTTTCTAAATGTTGTTGGACGAATTTACTGGCCTCGGCCTTCACCTCGGCAGACGTGTTCGTGCCCTTGGCCCGGTCGATGTCGTTCGAGTACCTATCGTTGTTCATCTTGTCCAGCTGATCGTAGAACGTTTGCTCCGCACCGGTGAGGTTCCACGCGCCGTTCTTGACCAACACATCCTTGACGTTCAGTATCAAGTCCGCCACATCACTACCAACGCCGTTTCTTAAGTCATCTTCATATTGGTCAGCCGGGTAGTAGATGTAGTAGGGATCCTCACCATACCAGATGTTTTTTCCCGGCAAACACGCCTTTGTACCAAGCGAGGGTCGTTGCATGTTCGTCTGTCTTGATAGTGACGGACGCGCAGGATTCGTTGGTGGTTGTGCCCAGCGAATACATGCCGGACAGCCGCGCGTCAAGGGAGTCGTCAGTGCTGCTGTGAGTTCTGAGTTCGTATTTGGTGCTGCGCAGAGTGGACAGCGAGTTGATCGCGTCGAAGGTGACGACCAGCGGATTGGTGGGTCGGAAACCCAGCATCGCTTTGACGGCGGTGAAGTTGGGGATGATGAATGCCAAGGCCGCCACCAGAATCGCCGCAAGCAACGCGCAGAGAGCGGCGATCAGCTTCTTGCGGGATTTGCGCGGCTGGTATCGATGGTGGTACCGCAGACGCCGGCACAGCAGGTGCCGGTATCGACGCAGTCGGTACGGCTGGCGATGCGGCCTACTGGTGCCGTCGCAACTGGTGCGCTGTCTATAGCCTTTCCACATGCCGGGCAAAATCGTGCCGGCCCATCAACTCTATTTCCGCAGTGGCCGCAGTACGCCATCGTGTGCTTCTCTCCCTCAAATCGGCTTGATTGCCATCGCTTCAATGTTGCTCTTCAGCATTACGTCTCAACCAGCCCCTACGAGTAACGATACGAAACGCGGCAGCCTTAATGCGGTTGTTTTGGCGGATGTCAACATCGAGCTCTGGCCAACGTGCTGGCACTCGGCTACATTGTGCTGCGAGCCGAGAAGCAGGCCATCGCCCACACCGACGAGTCTGAATTGGCAGCTGAGGCTCGTTTTAAGCCTTAGGCCAACACCTCCATGGGGTGATAGGTGGCGGTGTGGTGTCCGGTGATGGGGTTCCATACCCGTTCGGCGAAGGCGCGCAGACGGGCGACGCCCTCACGCAGCTCGCTGGCATCTCCGGCGTAGGAGAAGCGCACGAAGCCTCGACCCTCCTCTCCGAAGGCCTCGCCGGGGACCACGGCCACGCGCTCTTCGTCCAGCAGACGGTCTGCGAATTCACCGGAGTCAAGGCCAGTCAGGCGTACGTCCACAAAGGCGTAGAACGCGCCTTGCGGCTCGATCAGACGCAATACCGGGCATCCGGCCAGACCGTCCAGCACGATCTGGCGCTTGGCGCGGTATTCCTCGCGCATGGCGGCCACGTTATCTTGCGGGCCAGCCAGTGCTGCCACGCCTGCGTATTGCGCCAAGGAGTTCACCGAGGAGTGCATGAGTTCGGCGATTTTGCCGGTCTGTTCGATGACCGCTTCGGGTGCCAGCAGGTAGCCGATGCGCCAGCCGGTCATCGCATAGGTTTTCGACAGGCTTTCCACCACAATGGTGCGGTCTTTCATGCCCGACACCGCGGCGATCGATGGGGCCACGGCTGCCTCTCCCCCAAGCGTTTCCCCGAACGTTTCCCCAAACACGAACGGATGGTAAACCTCGTCGGAGATGGCCCAAATATTGTGCTGCTTGCATACTTCGGCAATACGTGCCAGTTCGGCGGCAGAGGTTACCGCGCCGGTCGGATTGCCCGGTGAGTTGATGATTACGGCGCGGGTGCGCGGGGTGATCGCCGCTTCGATGTCCGCCGCGTTCACGCGCATGCCGCGCTCCGGACGCAGCGCCACGGTGACCGGGCGGCCGCCGCACAGCATCACTTCGGCGTCATAGGAAGTGAAGAACGGCGAGGGAATAATCACTTCATCGCCGGTGCCCACCACGGCTTTCAGCGCCAGAAACAGGCCAATCGTGGCACCGTCAACGGCTTGAATCTCGGTTTCGGGATCATAAGTAAGTCCCTTCACGCGGGCGGAGTAATCGGCCACGGCCTTGCGGTATTCGGGGATGCCGAGCACGTTGGTGTACCGAGTGCGGCCAGCCTGTGCGGCCTCGCAAGCGGCCTCCACGATATGCGGTGCGGCCGTGGCGCTGGGCTCCCCCACGGTCAGTGAAATCGCGTCAGGCACGCGCTCTACACGGTCGAATACGTCTCGGATGCCGGAGCGCGGGATATCTAGGGCTTCGGTGGACAGGCTCGCGGGCTCGGCGGTCGGCACAGCAGCCCGACCGGCAGCAGGCACAGCAGCAGGCACAGCAGCAGACGCAACTTCGGACAGAGGCATGTTGGAAAACTTCTGCATATCATCCCTCCTTAATGGAATTATTTCGTCGTTCTCTTATTTCAGAAGGAATTATTACATTCAATTAGGACTTTAGACATAAACATTCCACCACACAACAGAAAACACAGGAAGAACTACTGAAATTACCAGGCAAAATCGGAAAGTCATCGCATTCCGACAACAGGTACAGTGAACACAGAGCACAACGAACGGAGAAGACATCATGACCGCGATTGACGAGACCGACCAGCGCATCCTCACCATGCTGGAGGCCGACGGCCGCGCCACGCTCGCGCAACTGGCCCAGGCGACCGGACTGTCCGTCTCCGCCGCCCAGTCGCGCGCGCAGAAGCTGGAGAAGCGCGGCATCATCAAGGGATACAAGGCCATCATCGACCAAGAGCAGCGCGGCTTACCCATCAGCGCGTTCGTCAACGTGACCCCGCTCGACTACTCAGCCGAATCCTCGATTCCGGACAAGCTGAACAATATCGACGGCATCGTCTCCTGCTATTCGGTGGCCGGCGCCCCCAGCTTCGTGCTGGTGGTGCGCGTGGCCTCCCCCACCGCCCTTGAGGAATTGCTCAATCTCATCCACCGCACGGTGCCGGTAAGCACCGAGACCACGATGATTCTGCAGACCTATTTCGCGCACTGACCGCGAACCCGGTAACCTGCGCGCCGAAGACCTCGGCCCCTACGGCGCACGATTCCCAACGGGCACATCCGACATCACCCAAGTCCGCCTTTATGTCCACTATATGAACACGCCTCCGGTGTGATGCAGCTTCCATTTCGACCCGATTCATGCACAGACAGACATCCAACAATCGCCCGAAAAATCTAACAAACGGAAACTTGAGCTACTCCATAACCACGCCGAAAGCTTTCCCGTTATCCGAGCGAGACTCTATGCAGCAAGGGCCTGCGCGCATAGAATAAAACCGTCTTAATTCCCTAGCAAATCGAGGAGAATCATGCTCGCTGACGAGTACATCAAGCGTGTCTATGACCAGGTCGTTGCCCGTGACGGCGATCAGCCGGAGTTCCTGCAGGCCGTTCGCGAGGTCTTCGAGACCCTGCAGCCGGTTGTCGAGAAGCACCCGGAGTACGAGAAGGCCGGTGTGCTGGAGCGCATCGTCGAGCCGGAGCGCGCCATCAAGTTCCGTGTGGCCTGGGTTGACGACGAGGGCAAGGTTCAGGTGAACCGCGGCTACCGCATCCAGTTCAACTCCACCATTGGCCCGTACAAGGGCGGCCTGCGCTTCCACCCGACCGTGACCGAGTCCGTCGTCAAGTTCCTTGGCTTCGAGCAGATTCTCAAGAACTCCCTGACCACGCTGCCGATGGGCGGCGGCAAGGGTGGCTCCGACTTCAACCCGAAGGGCAAGTCCGACGCTGAGGTCATGCGCTTCTGCCAGGCCTTCATGACCGAGCTGAGCCGCCACATCGGCCAGTTCACCGACGTTCCCGCAGGCGACATCAACGTCGGTGGCCGTGAGATCGGCTACCTGTTCGGTCAGTACAAGCGCATCCGCGACGAGTACTCCGGCGTCCTGACCGGTAAGGGTCTGGAATTCGGCGGCTCCCTGGCCCGCACCGAGGCCACCGGTTACGGCGTGTGCTACTACACCCAGGAAGCCCTGCGCGTGCTGCGCAACGACTCCTTCGAAGGCAAGACCGTCGTGATCTCCGGCTCCGGCAACGTGGCCACCTACGCCGCTCAGAAGGCTGAGCAGCTGGGCGCCAAGGTCGTCACCGTCTCCGACTCCAACGGCTACATCTACGACCCGAACGGCATCAACGTCGAGGTCGTCAAGCAGATCAAGGAAGTCGAGCGCGGCCGCATCAAGGAATACGCCGAGCGCGTTCCGGGCTCCGAGTACCACGAGGGCAGCAAGGGCGTGTGGACCGTCAAGGGCGACATCGCTCTGCCGTGCGCCACCCAGAACGAGGTTGATGGCGAATCCGCACAGAAGCTCATGGACAACGGCGTGACCGTGGTCGTCGAGGGTGCGAACATGCCGTCCACCCCGGAGGCCATCGAGGTCTACCAGAAGAACGGCGTGCTGTACGGCCCGGCCAAGGCTGCCAACGCCGGTGGCGTGGCTGTCTCCGGCCTGGAGATGAGCCAGAACAGCTACCGCCTGTCTTGGACCTTCGAAGAGGTCGACGCCAAGCTCAAGTCCATCATGGAAGAAATCGTCGCCAACTCCCTGGCCGCCGCCAAGGAATACGGTCACGAGGGTGACCTGATGCTCGGCGCCAACGCCGCCGGCTTCGTCAAGGTCGCCAACGCCATGGTTGCCCAGGGCGTGCTGTGACGCCTCTGACGCGATAGCGTGCGGAGCATATCGCCGCGCAAGCTACACACATTGCGTAAATGACCCGTGTTGTCTCTCCTGATTAGATGAGGCAACACGGGTCATTTGCGTTCCACTAGTTTTTTGGCGCTATTGCTGTTTTGTGGGTGTGGGTTCGTCGTTGAGTTGTTGTGGGAGTAAGTGAAGAGCGCTTTTTGGGTAGGATGTTTTCGACCGAGAGAAACACACAGCCGCAAAGCGCCTGATGGACGGCATATGCAACCGGCTTCTCAACGTCAAAGGCATGGTGGTCGAGGACGCGTGCAT
>OKMX01000117.1_pt1 | contig 28682 bp, 26 predicted proteins | sample 1613551 | NCBI WGS metagenome assembly OKMX01 (sample SAMN04436865, study PRJEB24849) | human gut metagenome | biome: human gut; feature: NICU; material: stool | host: Homo sapiens | place: USA: Saint Louis, MO | collected 2011-10-01 | reverse complement strand
GAGATCGGTCTCGGCATTCCTGCTGAACCGCTCTTCCGATCTTCTGAAATCTCACGACCTCGGCCTCCAGCCCCACACCCCGCAGCAGGCCGGCCACGTGCTCGGCCGAGCGCGCCACCTCCGCCTGGTCGTGGCTGGAGGCCGAGACCGAGGGGATGGCGACGAGGTCGACCAGGTCGGCCACGACGTCGTCGAAGGAACGGTGGACGGATGCGCGTACGGCGTCGACTGAGATCATGGTTTTCAGCGTAGCGCGACCGAGCCGGTAACCTAGCGGCGTGAGTCTGTTCAAGAAGGAGAAGGCCGCCGAGCCCGCGCCGGAGGCCGAGAGCACCAAGCCCGGTGGCAAGGGACGTCCCACGCCCAAGCGCAAGGACGCGCAGGCCCGTGGCGTCCACCCCGTGGTCCCCACCGACCGCAAGGCCGCCAAGCGTGAGGCCCGAGCCAAGCAGGACGAGGCCTGGGAGCGCCAGCGCCGCGCCATGGTGACCGGAGACGACCGCTACCTGCCGGTGCGGGACAAGGGACCGATCAAGCGCTACATCCGCGACTACGTGGACGCCCGCTTCAGCGTCGGCGAGCTCTTCCTGCCCTCGACGATCATCCTGCTGCTCGTGGTCATCGGCTTCCAGGCGGTCTCACACTCGGCGCAGGCGGCTGTGGGCACCTTCTACCTCATGCTCTTCATCTACGGTCTCTTCCTCATCGCGATCGTGGACGCGGTCATCTGCTGGCGTCTGGTTCGCAAGCGCCTCATCGCCAAGTTCGGCGAGGCTCGCGTCAAGGAGCAGGGTGTGATCTTCTGGTACGTCTTCTCCCGCTGCTTCAACCTGCGGCGCTGGCGTCAGCCGGTTCCTCAGGTGGGACGCCGCGAGTACCCCTCCTGAGCCCGCTCCGCCTCGTTTCCCGGCCCGGTTCTCCGCCGACAGCGGAAGCCGGGCCGACGACGTCCCTGGCCCTGTGACCGAGGACTCGCCCCGGCGCCTGCTCCCCTAGGCTGGAGCCATGGTTGCTTACCGTCATCTTGGCAGCTCCGGCCTTCGCGTCACGGAGATCACCTACGGAAACTGGCTCACCCACGGCTCGCAGGTCGAGGCTGACACGGCGACGCAGTGCGTCCACACGGCCCTAGACCTGGGCATCACGACCTTCGACACCGCTGACACCTACGCCAACACCAAGGCCGAGGAGGTGCTGGGCAAGGCGCTGGCCGGCACGCGCCGTGACGGCGTGGAGATCTTCACCAAGGTCTACTTCCCGATCCAGGACAAGGGCGCTAACGACTCTGGGCTGTCGCGCAAGCACATCCTGCGCGGCATCGAGGGATCGCTCAAGCGCCTGGGCACCGACTACGTGGACCTCCTCCAGGCCCACCGCTACGACGACGCCACGCCGCTGGAGGAGACGATGCAGGCCTTCGCCGACGTCGTGCGCTCGGGCAAGGCCCTGTACATCGGCGTCTCGGAGTGGACCGCCGAGCAGATCCGGGCCGGTCAGGAACTGGCCACCCAGATGGGATTCCGCCTGGTGTCCAACCAGCCGCAGTACTCGATGCTGTGGCGTGTCATCGAGGACAATGTCGTGCCCACCTCCGAGGAGCTCGGCATGGGCCAGGTCGTGTGGTCCCCGATGGCTGAGGGCGTGCTGTCCGGCAAGTACCTACCCGGTCAGCAGCCTCCGGCAGGCTCGCGCGCCACGGACGAGCGTGGCGGCAAGGACATGATCGCGGGCTGGATGCGCGACGAGGTCCTCACCGCGGTCCAGCGCCTGCGTCCGATCGCTGACGAGGCAGGCCTGACCATGCCGCAGCTGGCGATCGCGTGGGTCCTGCAGAACCCGAACGTCTCGGCCGCCCTGGTGGGCGCCTCCCGGCCCCAGCAGCTGGAGGAGAACGTCAAGGCCTCGGGCGTGCGCCTGGACGCGGACATGATGGCCGCGATCGACCAGGCCCTGGGCGACGTCGTCGAGCGTGACCCGGCGCTCACCCGCTCCCCCTCACGCAAGGCTGACGAGGAGCTGCGCTGACCTGTGACGCGAGCGGGTAGCTTTGCGCACGAGCGAGGAGCCTGGCGTTCTTCACTCGGAGGCAAAGCTACCCGTTCGGCCCGTCAACGCCTGCGCTGCGGCCGGAGCGAGTATGACCGCACCGGCTGCCACAGCCGGCAAGTTGGCGTAGTGGAGGTTGGCCCCGAGCGCACCCGTGGCCACTGAGCCAAGCGAGACACCGAGCACGTTGCAGGTCGCCGCCAGCGTCATCAGGCTCGTGACCCGTCCGGATACAGCCACCGCCTCGACGCGCGTGTAGGAGGTTGCCAGGACCGTGCCCACGCCCGCTCCCATGATGAGGATCATCGCCAGGGTCAGCGGCGTGCCGGGAACCGCCGTGAGGACGGACGAGCAGATGAGCACCAGAAGGCCACCCAGAGCCGTCCTCGCGAGGACGCCGGTGCGCAAGGAGGGCGCCACCATGCCGGCCAGCGCCGAGGTGATCCCCATCGAGCCATAGATCGGGCCGGTCAGCCCTGGGGTCCCGTGAGCCGTGTGCACGGCGGTCAGCGCCGTCTGGGTGGCGCCAAAGACCACGCCCACAGCACCGATCGTGAGCAGTACCGGTGCCAGCGCCACCCACGGCGTACGCGCCTGCGCCTGCGTGGAACCGGCCCCGCCGTCGTGGTGCGGACGAGACAGCGCCGGACGGCGGGCGAGCCACAGGGCGAAGGCTCCTTCACCCAGCACGGTGAGGACCAGCAGGGACAGGGCCGCTCCCTCGGCCCCGAGCAGCGTCACCAGCGCCCCGGCCGCGACCGGCCCGACGACGAAGCTCGTCTCATCCGCGGCCGTCTCGAAGCCCAGGCCGAGCCGGATCGTCCGCAGGGCACGAGCAGGTACGGCGTCCGCACGAGCAATGGCCGACCAGCATGCACGCGCAATCGAGCCTGCCTGAGGGTTCGCACATCCGAGGAGTGCCGCGAAGATGAGAATGAGGGCACTTGACAGGTCCGCATACAAACAGGCGAGTACCCCGGCCAGAGCCAGTGACTGCACCACGAGGGCGCAGGCGAGCACACGCACCGCACCAATCCGGTCCACGAGGCGGCCGACGAGTGGCGCCCCAGCGGCAGTCCCCAGGCCCACGGCCGCGACTGTCGAGCCGGCCAGGGCCAGGCCTCGGCCGGAGGCGGAGACGATGAGGAGCATGCCCAGCTGGTTCATGGCAGCGGGCAGCCGGCCCAGGAACCCCAGGGCAAGGAAGGAGCTACCGGCTGCCTGCGCAAGAGCACGCAGGGGCGATGGGGTTGGGTGGTCGGGTGCAGACGGCTGCGCGCCGGGCACCTGAGAGAAGGGGGCTGAATGAGTCACTGATGTTCCCAGGGTCGACGACGTCGGACTACCAGCCCGACCTCACAGGTAGCCTCGTCTCCCACTCATGCACCGTGGCGCGCGGCCATGGTAACCGTTCAGCGCGGGCGGCGCATGGTCGCCAGCGCCCGGTTGATGCGGCCCGGCCAGGCCGGACCGTTGTAGATGAAGGCGGTGTAGGCCTGGAGCAGGTCCGCACCGGCGTCGAGCATGAGCTCGGCGTCCATGATCGAGGAGATCCCACCCACGCCGATGATGGTCGGGCCCTCGCCCAGGCGCGCACGCAGCTGGCGCACGACCTCCAGGGACCGTGGCAGCAGGGGAGCTCCGGACAAGCCGCCCTCTCCCAGGTCGTGGTCGATGGTGGTGTTGGTGGCGACCACGCCGTCCAGGCCCATGTCGGTCACGAGGTCGGCGACGGCGTCGATGTCCGCGTCCGCCAGGTCCGGGGCGATCTTGACCAGGAGGGGCACGTGACGGTGAGCGGCAGCGTCACCGGCCTCCCGCACGGCCTCAAGGATCGGCCGCAGGGACTCCACGTTCTGCAGGTCGCGCAGGCCGGGAGTGTTGGGGCTGGAGACGTTGACCACGAGGTAGTCGGCCCAGCGGGCCACCGCGGCCGCGGAGTAGCGGTAGTCCTCGACGGCGTCCTCCAGCGGGACCACCTTGGTCTTGCCGATGTTGGCTCCCACGACGATGCTGCGCCCACGCACCGTCGAGCGCAGCTCGCGCAGGCGGCGAGCGGCCTCGTCCGCGCCGGAGTTGTTGAAGCCCATCCTGTTGCGCACGGCTCGCGTAGCCGGGTAGCGCCACATGCGGGGCTTGTCGTTGCCAGGCTGGGCCTGCGCGGTGAAGGTGCCGACCTCGATGAAGCCGAAGCCGAGGGCGTCCATGCCTACCACGGCCTCGCCCTCCTTGTCCATCCCGGCTGCCAGTCCCAGCACGCCGGGAACCGGGCGGGCGAAGGGCCCTCCCTGACCGGCAGAGGGCACGGGGATCGCGGGTCGGCGTCCCCAGGCCTGGCGCACGACGTCCCGCACGAAGGGCAGGCGACCGGTGAGCGCGACGCCCTTGACGCAGACGTCGTGGATAACCTCGGGGTCAATGCGTGTCAGGACGGTCTTGTACAGCAGGTCGTAGAGCACGGGGTCAGGATACCGGGGGCCACGAGGCTCATGCGTTACGCCGGTGGGATACTGGCACGGCCACGAGTGAAGAGAGGCGAGAGACCGTCATGAGCCTGGACGTCGTGCTCAAGTCCGTCCGTGAGGAACCCAGCGCCGAGGACGGGTACCGGGTGCTGGTGGACCGGTTGTGGCCGCGAGGGGTGTCCAAGGAGCGCGCAGCACTGGACGAGTGGTGTCAGGAGATCGCTCCGTCTGGCGAGCTGCGTCGCGGCTTCCACCACGGCGAGATCAACTGGGAGGAGTTCCAGGCGCGTTACCGCGCCGAACTGGCCCAGCCCGAGCGTGCCGAGGTTGTGGCACACCTACGCGGCCTGGCCGAACGCGGACGCCTCACCCTCCTGTACGGCACGAGGAACGGGGACCAGCGCTCCAACGCGCCGGTGCTGCGCGAGGTCCTTCTCAGACGTTGAAGCCCAGCGCCCGCAGCTGCTCGCGCCCCTCGGGCGTGATCTTGTCCGGGCCCCACGGCGGCAGCCACACCCACTGGATGCGGACCTTGTCCACGATGTAGGCCAGGGCCTGGGACGCCTGCTCCTCAATGACGTCGGTCAGCGGGCAGGCTGCCGTCGTCAGCGTCATGTCCAGCACCACGGTGCCGTCGGGCTCGATGGCGATGCCGTAGAGCAGACCGAGGTCAACGACGTTGATGCCCAGCTCCGGGTCGATGACGTCGCGCAGGGCCTCCTCGATCGCGGCGACGTCGACGTCGGAGAGCTGGGCGGGGGCGTGCTGGGCCGCCATGGGGTTGTCGGCCGGGCCGGCAGGTGCGGTGGTGGCCGGGCTGCCGGCCGGGTTCTCGGCTCCGGGCGCCGGGGCGCCGGTGGGCTCGCTCATGCGGTCTCCTTGGGGTTGTCAGGACCGATCCGGTCCTCGTCAGTCAGTGGTGAGGGCAGGTGAGGGGACGCCTCAGCTGGCCGGTGCGCCGTCGGCCTCCACCTGCGGAAGGACGACGCCGGAGCGCGCCAGGGCGTCCTTGAGGGCCATCCACCCCAGCAGCGCGCACTTGACGCGGTTGGGGTACTTCGAGACCCCCTCGAAGGCCGCCCCGTCCTCCAGGGCGTCGAGCACGGCCTCGTCCACGCCCTTGCCGCGTGAGTGCATGAGGGCGTCGAAGTCCGCCTCCAGGCGGGCGACTGTCTCTAGGTCCGCACCGTCGACCAGGTCGTGCATGACCGAGATCGAGGCCTGGGAGATAGAGCAGCCCTCCCCCTGCCAGCCGACGGCCGCGATGGTGCCGTCCTGGACCTTGACGTCGAGAGTCACCTCGTCCCCGCAGGTGGGGTTGACCTGGTGGGACTGGCCGTCAGGGGCGTCGAGCGCGCCCGCGCCGTGGCGCTCACGCGAGTGGTCGAGGATGACCTGCTGGTAGAGCTGGTCGAGGTCGTTCATGCTCACCTGCCAAAGTAGGAACGGACGGAGGCCACCGCCTCGAGGAAGCGGTCAACCTCCTGGGGCGTGGTGGTCGGCCCGAAGGATACGCGCGAGGAGGCGTGCACCCCGAAGTGGGCGTGGATGGGCTGGGCGCAGTGGTGGCCGGTGCGCACAGCAACCCCGGCAGCATCGAGCACCTGGCCGACGTCATGAGGGTGGACGCCATCGACGACGAAGGGCACCACGCCGAGCCGGTCGCGGGTATCGGTCGGCCCGAGCACGCGCACGCCCGCCACGCCCGCCAGGCCGTCCAGAAGACACCTAGTCAGCACCTGCTCACCGGCGTACAGACGGTCCAGGCCCAGCCGTGACAGGTAGCCCACCGCCGTCGTCCACGCCGCGGCCTGGGCCAGCGGCTGGCTGCCGGCCTCGAAACGGGCGGGACCAGACATGTAGGTCGAGGACTCCATGGAGACGACCTCGATCATCGAGCCCCCGGTGAGCACCGGTGGCATCGCCTCCGTCAGCTCCTCGGTGGCCACCAGCGCGCCGATGCCGGTCGGCCCGAGCATCTTGTGGCTGGACAGGACCATCGCGTCCACACCGGCAGCGGACAGCGCCGCAAAGTCCAGCGGGAGGTGGGCCCCGGACTGGCAGGTGTCCAGCAGAACGAGGGCACCGACTGCCTTGGCTGCCGGCAGGATCACATCCAGCGGGGTGAGCGCTCCGATGACGTTGGAAGCGTGGGCCACGGCCACCACGCGGGTGCGCTCGGTGATGACGTCCACCGTGCCGGGATCGATCCGGCCCTCGGAGGTCAGGTCCAGCCACCGCAGAGTGGCACCCGTGCGCGCCGCCAGCTCCTGCCAGGGCACGAGGTTGGCGTGGTGCTCCGCGCGCGAGACGACGATCTCGTCGCCCTGGCCCAGGCGGAGCCTGGCCGAGGGGTCATGAGCATCCGCTGCCGCGCCCCCGCGCCCGGCCGGGCGCCCCAGGCTCGCGTGCCCGATCGCCAGGGCCACGAGGTTGACTGCCTCGGTGGCGTTCTTGGTGAAGACCACCTGACTGGCCCGCGCTCCCACGAAGGCGCCGACCGCCTCGTGAGCCTCCTCCCAGGCGGCAGTCGCCTCATCGGCGATCTGGTAGGTCGAGCGGCCCGCGGCGCCGTTGGACATCCGCAGGAACTCGGCCTCACGAGCGATGACGCAGGCTGGCTTCTGGCTGGTGGCTGCCCAGTCGAGATAGGCCAGCTGCCCGCCCGAGCGCGCGGGACGCGCCAGGTACGGGAAGTCCGCACGGACGGCGGCGAGCTCGTCCGCGCTCAGCGGCTGCGGCGGCCTCGCCTGCGCGGCAGACGGGACGGAGGATGCAGAGTCAGTCATGAGGGTGCCTCACTTGAGGAAGCGGTCGTAGCCCTCGTTCTCCAGGCGCTCAGCCAGGTCCGGGCCACCCTCCTCGGCCACGTGCCCGTCAACGAAGACGTGGACGTGGCTGGGCTTGATGTAGCGCAGGATCCGCGTGTAGTGCGTGATGAGGAGGAAGCCGGCGTCGGAGGAGTCGTGCAGGCGGTTGACGCCCTCGGAGACGATGCGCAGCGCGTCCACGTCCAGGCCGGAGTCGGTCTCGTCCAGGACGGCGAACCGGGGCTTCAAGAGCTCCATCTGGAGGATCTCGAAGCGCTTCTTCTCGCCTCCCGAGAAGCCGGCGTTGACGTCACGCTCGTTGAAAGCAGGGTCCATGCGCAGCTTCTCCATCGCGCCGGAGACCTCGCTGACCCACTGGCGGACCTTGGGGGCCTGGCCGTCGATGGCGGTCTTGGCGGTGCGCAGGAAGTTGGCCACGGACACGCCGGGGACCTCAACCGGGTACTGCATGGCCAGGAACAGGCCGGCGCGAGCGCGCTCGTCCACGCTCATGTCCAGCAGGTTGACGCCGTCGAGCAGGACCTCACCGTCGGTGACCTCGTAGTCGGGGTGACCGGCGATGGAGTAGGCCAGGGTGGACTTGCCCGAGCCGTTGGGGCCCATGATGGCGTGGACCTCGCCGGAGTCAACCGTGAGGTCGACGCCCTTGAGGATGGGCTTGGGGCCGTCGTTGGTGGCGACCTGGACGTGGAGGTTCTTGATCTGCAGAGTGCTCATGCTCGTGTGCTCTTCTGTTGCGGGTACGGGGTGGTCAGGTGCGGCTCAGGCGGTGGGAGCCTGCTCGCGGGCGGCGATGACGCCGGTGAGCTCCAGCTCCTTCTCGATGGCGCCCATGAGGGTCTCCTCGACCTCAGGCACGCCGATCTCGGCGACGATCTCATTGAAGAAGCCGAGCACCACCAGGCGCCGAGCCTCAGCCTCGGGGATGCCGCGGGCACGCAGGTAGAACAGCTGGTGGTCGTCGAAGCGCCCGGTGGCCGAGGCATGGCCGGCGCCCTCGATGTTGCCGTTCTCGATCTCCAGGTTGGGGATCGAGTCCGCCTTGGCGCCCTCGGTGAGCACCAGGTTGCGGTTGAGCTCGTAGGTGTCCGTGCCGCGGGCGGCGGCGCCGATGAGGCAGTCCCCCACCCATACGGCGTGGGCATTCTCGCCCTGCAGCGCGCCCTTGTAGGTCACGCGGGAGTAGCAGTGCGGCTCGGTGTGGGCCACGTAGGGGCGGTGCTCCTGGTGCTGGCCGGCGTCGGTGAAGTAGACGCCGTAGGCCTCGGTACGCCCGCCCTCGCCAGCGAAGCCGAGGTCGGAGGAGATGCGCACGTCTCCACCCAGGCTCACGACCACGTGCTTGAGGGTGCCACGCCCCTCCACGCGCACGCGGTGGTTGGAGGCGTGGACGGCGGCGTCGTCCCAGTTCTGGATGGTGACGAGGGTCAGCTCGGCCTCGGGAGCGACGACAACCTCTACCCCCTGCGTGTAGGCGGCAGTGCCGGTGTGATCCAGGACCACGGTGCCGCGGCTGCCCTTCTGGGCGGTAATGAGCAGGTGGCCGGCAGCGGGGTGGGCGAAGCCCTCCTCGCCGGGGACCTCGTGGCCCGTCACGCTCACGCGCACGGCACGCTCGAGCTGGGCGCCAGCCTGGAGGGTGACGGCGGTGGCGGTCTCGAACGCCGCCCAGGCGACGACGCCGGTGCGGTCCACCGGGGCGCCGACGGTCCCCAGGCGCTCGTCGGTGCGTTCCAGGCTCTCCACGTCCACGCCCTGCGGGGCGTCGACGGCGACGGTGACCGAGTCCGTCGCGCTTCCGGCACGCACGGCCTCCAGGTCGAACAGCGGGCGGAAACGCTTCATGGGCGTGAAGCGCCACTCCTCCTCGCGCCCGCGTGGCACCGGGATGTCAGCCGGGTCGAAGGAGGTGGGGCGGTCCGCGCGCGAGGCGACGTAGCGCCCCTGAGGCGCTGCGGCGCGCCCGTGGGAGTGGGCGCCGTCCAGGCTCGCCTGGGAGTGGTCAGTGGACAGGTCGGGCATTGGGTGCTCCTGTGCCGGTTACCCGGCGGATCGAGTGGAAGGTGGTGTGCGTGGGGCGGGCTGCGCCGTCGGCCTCAGCCGACGGAGTTCTCCATCTGCAGCTCGATGAGGCGGTTGAGCTCCAGGGCGTACTCCATGGGCAGCTCGCGGGCGATAGGCTCGACGAAGCCGCGCACGATCGTGGCCATGGCCTCGGTCTCGGTCAGCCCGCGCTGCATGAGGTAGAAGAGCTGGTCCGCGCTCACCTTGGACACGGTGGCCTCGTGGCCCATCTCGACGTCGTCGGTACGCACGTCGACGTAGGGGTAGGTGTCCGAGCGCGAGATCTCGTCGACCAGCAGGGCGTCGCACAGCACGTTGGACTTGGAGTGCCGGGCGTTCTTCATGATCTGGACCAGGCCTCGGTAGCCCGAGCGCCCGCCGTGGCGGGCCACGGACTTAGAGACGATGTGGCTGGAGGTGTAGGGCGCCATGTGGACCATCTTGGCGCCGGTGTCCTGGTGCTGGCCCTCGCTGGCGAAGGCGATGGACAGGGCCTCACCGCGGGCGTGGGGGCCCATGAGGTAGACGGCCGGGTACTTCATGTTGCGCTTGGAGCCGATGTTGCCGTCCACCCACTCCATGGTGGCGCCCTCGGCGCAGGTGGCGCGCTGGGTCACCAGGTTCCACACGTTATTGGACCAGTTCTGGATGGTCGTGTACCGCACGCGGGCGTTCTTCTTGACCACGATCTCCACGATCGCTGAGTGCAGGGAGTCGGTGGAGTAGATGGGGGCGGTACAGCCCTCGACGTAGTGGACGTAGGAGTCCTCGTCGGCGATGATGAGCGTGCGCTCGAACTGGCCCATGTTCTCGGTGTTGATCCGGAAGTAGGCCTGCAGCGGGATCTCGACGTGGACGCCCTTGGGCACGTAGATGAAGGAGCCGCCGGACCACACCGCGGTGTTGAGGGCGGCGAACTTGTTGTCACCAGCCGGCACCACCGAGCCGAAGTACTCCTGGACCAGCTCGGGGTACTCGCGCACCGCGGTGTCGGTGTCGACGAAGATGACGCCCTGCTTCTCCAGGTCCTCACGGATCTGGTGGTAGACGACCTCCGACTCGTACTGGGCCGCCACGCCCGCCACCAGCCGCTCGCGCTCGGCCTCGGGGATGCCGATGCGGTCATAGGTGGAGCGGATGTCGTCGGGCAGGTCGTCCCAGGAGCTCGCCGGCTTGTCAGTGGAGCGCACGTAGTACTTCACCGAGTCCATGTCCAGCTCGGACAGGTCCACGCCCCAGGTGGGCATGGGCTTGCGCTCGAAGATCTCGTAGGCCTTGAGGCGCTTGGCCAGCATCCACTCGGGCTCGCCCTTGATGGCGGAGATCTCCCGCACGACCTGCTCGTCAAGACCGCGCTTGGCGTTGGCACCAGCCTCGTCAGAGTCGTGCCAGCCAAAGTCGTACTGCGTCGAGATCGAGTCGATGATCTCGTCGTCGGAGACGCGAGGCTTGTCGGTGCTCGGTGATGTCATCGGGTTCCTTCCGTTCGCTGGGCCCGTGGGCTTCGCGTGTCTGCTGCTGCTCGTACCGTGCGCTTGCGCAGGACGGGCATCGCGATGGGGACGTGCGTGGTGCACACGTGGTCGCCGCCGGCGAGGGTAGCCAGACGCTGCACCGGGACTCCAATCAGGCGGGCGATGGCCTGGGTCTCGGCCTCGCACAGCTCGCCGAACTGTCCAGCGACATCACGCACCGGGCAGTGGCCCTGGCACAGCTGGACGGCAAAGGAACCGTCTCCCACGTCGCGGACGGTGGCGGCGTAGCCGTCCAGGGTCAGGGCGTCCGCCAGGGCGCGAGCGCGGTCCGAGGGATCCTTGCCGGCGGCCTCGACCACCGGCATGTAGCGGCGTTCCAGGTCGCGTCCGCGAACGGCCGCAAAGGAGTCGATCGCCTTGTCCCCGGCGACCTGCTGGAGGTAGGACAGGGCTCGCGTGGCGATGTCGGAGTAGCCCTCGGCGAAGCTCGTCCTCGCTTTCGAGGTGCCCACGTAGTGGCGAGCCGGACGGCCACGCCCCCGCTTGCCGCAGGCAGCGGCCGCATGGACCTGGATCTCTCCGCTCTCCTCCAGGGCAGTAAGGTGGCGGCGCACCGCCGCGGGCGTCAGGTCCAGGACCCTGGCCAGCTGGGCTGCGGAGACCGGCCCCTTCTCGACGATGAGGTCAAGGACCCTGGCCCGGGTCGAGTCGTCATCGACCGTGCTCATGACCTCTCCTCTCCTCCTCGGGCGGCGCACGTAGGCCGGACGGCCTACGCACTGTCCCACTTTAACCAAGATCAGCCTTCCGATATTAGCAGGACGCGAGGATCGGTCGATCTCGGTACGTGGGATCCAGCACGCATACCGGTCAGAGGAGTGGCCTATGCCGGGCCCCGCACGGTGACGACGGCGCACGGCGCCGGTCGGATCGTTGCTGTGCCGGGCCCAGCATGTTTCTAACCCAGCGGTCGGCTGAGCAGCTCGACCTCCTTCCACAAGCGCGGCGTCATGATCCCGCCAACGAAACCATCCTGGTCATCGAGCTCAAATCCACCTAGCCGCCAGCGCCCGAGGCGATCTTGGAAGAGCTGACCGGCATAGACGGTCTCAGGTGCGACATAGCGGGCATTCGCGATATCCCACGGACCCAGTGCGCTGTCTCCCAGGGCCACCCACACTCCGCCCGCACCCGGCAGCGCCTGCATGTCCTGCCCGCACGAGAACACCAGATAGTGCTGGCCGTCGACGCACCTGGACTGCATCACCTCGATCTGGCCGAAGGGCACGTCAGGACTGCTCAGCGGCTCCAGGACCTCCCAGTGATCGAGGTCGTCCGAGACCGCGTGCCCCACCACGCCGCTGCGGCGGATCGATGCTCCCTTGCCCCGCGCCGTGACGAGCATGTGCCAGCGCCCCTCATGACGGAAGACATAGGGGTCTCTCCAGGCCTCGTCATAGGGATAGGCAGGGTTCCACTTCTGGTACCACCGGGCGTCAGCCGTCAGGGGCTCGCTCGTCGCTCGCTCGAAGACGACGCCGTCGTAGGAGTCCACCCAACCGATCCGTTGCACAGCACCAGCCTCAGCCCTGCTAATGCCGGTATAGAAGACCCGCATGCCTCCGTCTGGTTTCATCACCGCAGAACCGGTCCAGATCGCCTTGTCGTCAAATGCTGGGCCATCGGTGTGGACCACAGCATCGGGCAGCAAGGTCCACTGCTGCAGGTCCGTCGAGACGGCGTGCCCCATGGAGGCGTTCTGGTGGCGGCGCTCAGGATCATGCAAGGCACGCGAGGCTCGCAGAAAGAAGGCGTGGTAACGGTGCCCGTCGTCGAGGAACCAGTGGTCCCACACCCAGTGGTCACGAAGCTGAAGACTCATGCGAACTCCCGAATTCTCATACCGGAGAAGAGTGCAGGTCCCCCGTAGGAGTACAGGCGGATATAGGTGTCGTCCGCCCTGAAATAGACCTGCTGGGACAGCACCGTGTGTCCTGCGTTGACGAACACCTCGATGCTCTGACGATCGACCAGGACCCTCAGGTGCACGCTGCGCGCTGCCGGATCGATCGGAGCCTCCGCCTGCCGGTAGGGCAGGAAGGAGAACAGGCTCTGGTCACAGGGGCCGCGATCGACGTAGACCTTGCCTGAGAACACACCGATATTGGCGTGTCTGCGATCGTCGGCGCTGCCGCCAACCGACAGTCCGACATTCGTCGCTGCGTCCCAGGAGATATCCGTCTCGATCTCATAGGCGCGGCCTCGCCATGCCAGGTCAGTACGTCCCTCAACACGCCTGTCACCCAGGTCGTGAACCTCCCGAGCCCGGTCCCCGAGTGCGGCCACAGGCTGGCTCAGCAACGAGTACCAGCCGCCTGGCTGGCGTTGGAGCCTCAGCTCACGGACCACCGACATCTGGCCGTTGTACCCGTCAGACGCATCCGTGGGGACATCCCTGGCGGCGTACTTCCAGTTGTTCATCCACGCGATGGCGTATCGGAGGGTCTCCGGCTCAGTCGAGCTCGGCCAGGTCACCGCCGCATACCAGTCCCAGCCCCAATCCAACCACTGAGGTCGCAGGCTATCGGTCTGAAAACGAGTGCCGTCCCACTGCCCGATCCAGTAGGCGTATGTCATGGGCAGACCTGCGCCGGAAGCGTCCATGCTCGCAGCCAGGACCCAGTGGCTCGTCCCGTCATCAGCCCGCATCTGAAACAGGTCAGGGCACTCCATGCCACCCAGGTCCGCCGCACCCGGCACCAGGTAGTCGAAGTTCGAGGCCCAGGTCCACTCCGTCAGATTCTTCGAGACATACACCGAGGCGTACTTCCTCCGCCCGATGACGCAGACCCACTCGGAGCGCTCCTTGTCCCAGACCACTTTCGGGTCACGGAACCACTCGGCGTTGTCGATCTCCTCAGCGCTGCGAGCTGAGCGACCGTCTGGGTTCATGATGACTGGCGTCTGGCGCCGTGTGAAGGAAATTCCGTCAGTCGACCAGTACAGGTACTGCTCCTGATACCGTCTCACTCCCCCGGTCGGCTGAGTAGCCAGCACGATCACCGCTCCGCGTCCGTACCCGGCCGTACCGTCGACGTCGACCACGGCAGACCCGCTCCACACCGGAAAGTCAGGCTCAACAGGGATGGCCACGCGGTGGTCAGTGAAGGTGACAAGGTCCGTCGTCGTCGCCACGTCCCAGCCACCGTCACCAACGTTGGTCTGCGAGTGCAGGTAGTAGAGCAAGGTCTTGTCGCCCAGACGGATCGGCCGTTGGCAGTCGCAAAGCCAGCCACGCGGCGCAGTCATGTGAAAGACCGCGCGCAGGCTCTCTTGAGAGCCAGGAGTCATGGCCTGGCATGTGGGATGAGCGATGAGGCTCATGCCGCCCACACCCGAGGCGAGAATGAGTGACCGGCGCGACATCATGAGATGTGTCCGGACATCAGGCACGTGAAAAACAGACACAGTTTCCCCTTTGAAACATCGTGGTCGATCGCAGACGGCTCAGTCCCGCTTCAGGACTGACTCCCGACGAACCGGAGGGCACGAGATTCGCCTTGTGCCGTCGTGTGGTAACGGCTCCTCGCCAAGAAGTGCTCGCACCCCCGCTGCACCCAGCTCGTAGTGAGGTAGGGCCACCGTCGACAGCGGCGGGTGAAGGTGCCCGGCAATGACCTCTTGGTTGTCGAAGCCGACGACGGAGACATCGCGTGGGACGACTAGGCCCCGATCCCGAAGACGGTCATACATCCCCATGGCCACGCGATCGTTGTGGCAGCACACGCCTGTGGCACCTGAGCTGATGACCTGATCGGCAATGGCGAACCCGCCCTCCTGGTCCGGCTCCGTCTGCCAGATCAACGCCTCGTCAACCGGGATACCTGCATCGTCCAGTGCTCGGCGGAATCCCGCGAGGCGGCCACTCTGAGCCGGCGACGCTGAGGTTGTGTTGACAAAGGCAATGCGCTGGTGACCAGCCTCTAGCAGGAGCCTGGCTGCCTCAGCCCCGCCTTGCTCCTCATCAGGAACGACGGCAGGCAGCTGTCCTCGTTCGTCGTAGCAGTTGACGAGCACGGTCGGGACCTCACTCAATGAGGCCGGAGGCAGCACTCGATGGTGGTACCACCGAGAGTAAAGGATCCCTCGTACGTTGTACTGCAGCATCATCGAGATCGCCTGTTCCTCGGCCACGGCGTTGCCCTCGGTATTCGTCACCAGCAACACGTAACCACGTTTCCAGGCCTCTTCCTGTGCCCCCCGGACAATCTGCCCAGCGAAGGGCGTTGACGCGATCGAGTCGGCGACGATGCCAATAAAAGGACTGGTCCCCTTCACCAGGGTCTTGGCCAGTGCATTAGGCCGGTACCCCAGGGCCTCGACAGCTGCGAGGACCCGGTGCCGAGCATCCTCGCCGATACGTGCGCCTGGCTTGCGGTTGACGACGTGCGAGACGGTTGTCACTGACACTCCCGCCGCCTCAGCCACCTGTCTCATCGTCACCCGGCTGTCGCCGTCAGAGTGGGTCGGCATCGTCATCCCTTCGTTGAACCGCTTTCCAGACCGTAGATCATCGCCTTGTTCAGTGCGAGGAAGACGAGCAGCAGGGGTGTCACGGTGACCGTGACCGCCGCGAAGGTAGCCGTCCAGTCCGTCTTACCCATATTGCCGATGTAGTTCTGCAGTCCCAGCGGGATCGTCTTGAGACCTTCAGTCAGCACGAAAGTGTTGGCAAAGACGAACTCGTTCCAGATGAAGATCGCGTTGACCATGACCACAGTGATCACGGTGTTCAGCGACATCGGCATCGTGATGCCCATGAAGATCCGATACGGGCCGGCGCCGTCGATCGACGCCGCCTCGTAGATTTCACGCGGGATGTAGCTGAAGAAGGAGATGAAGAGGAACAAGGACATCGGCAGGGCAAAACCTGCCAGGGGAATGATGATCGCCAGGTGCGTGTCAAGCAGTCCGATGTTCGAGTAGTCGATGAACAGTGGCACGAGAGCGATCTGGACAGGTACCACGATCCCCATGAGGAAGATCGAACGAACGATCTTGGCACCCCGGAAACCAAGGACCTGGATGGCATAGGCCCCCATCATTCCGCACACCGTGATGAGCGCGCAGGCCCCGACCGTGACGATGGCGCTATTCATGATGTAGGTCGGAATCTGTCCCTGTTCAAAGGCCCGGGTGAAGTTGTCGAGCGTGAAGGACCCTGGCAAGCCGAAGGGGTTAGAGGAGGCGAAGTCCTCTGGTGACCGCACCGAGGTCAGGATCAGCCAGATGAGGGGATAGACCTGGATCACGAGCACTGAGGCAAGCAGCACCCGGTAGATGATCTGGGCGGTACGAAGACGCCGACGACGCCGTGGGCCAGGAGAGACAGCTCCGGGACGCAGCAAGGAGGACGAGACTGCGGCACTCATGATCAGGACTCCCTCCGACGCGCCAACATGAAGATCAGACCCACAGCGACCAGGCACTCGATCACGATGAAGACCGAGATAGCAGACGCGTAGCCGTAATTCGTGCTGACGAATGCCGTTTTGTACATGTATGTCGTCACCAGCTCCGAGGCCTGACCTGGGCCTCCGTTTGTCAGCAGATAGGGGATGTCAAATCCCCGTAGGCCATAAGTGACGACCATGACCATCGTCGTGACCCACACAGGACGAATATGCGGGAACCGGATCTTGATGAACACCTGCCATGGATTGGCCCCGTCCAGGGCCGCAGCCTCTTCCAGCTCTTTGGGAACAGACAGCAGTGCGGCGTACAGGATGATTGTGTAGAGGCCAAGAAACCGCCATCCTTCTGGCACGGAGACCGCCGCCAGCACGGTGTGGACGTCCGAGAGCCAAGGCCTAGCAAGACCGTCCAGACCCACCAGCTCCAGAAGCGAGTTGACCAGCCCGGTCGGGTCGTAGGAATAGATCCTCTGGAAAAGCAAGGCGATAGCCGTCGTCGAAATCACCGCGGGCATGAGGTAGAAGACCTTGAGCGTCTCCCGCCCTCGCGTGATCGTCAGGAGCAGGCAAGCGATTGCGAGGCCAGCGCCCATCTGGATCGCGACGCAGATGACGAGATAGATCAGCTGGTTGACGAACGCTTTCCAGAAGGTCGGGTCACCACCAAACATCTTGATGTAGTTGTCGATCCCGACGAACTGCATCTCGGTGATTCCGTCCCAGCGGAAGAAGCTGAGGAACAGAGACTGGAAGATCGGCAGCAGCACACCGCCGCCAAACAACAGCACAGGTGGAAGTAGAAAGACTATGACAGATAGTCGTGAGCGATAGGGAAGCATCATGCCTTCTCAAGAGTCTTCGAGCTCAGTGGCCCGGCAGCCCGGAATCTGTCTGCCGGGCCACGTTGTCACTCGCTGAAGTAGGCGGAGGCGTTCTCAGTGAGAGCCGCGTCCATCGTGGCTAGGAAGTCCTCGACGCTCAGGTCCCCCTGGACGAGCAGCACCTGCTCCTGAGCGAGCTTGGTATTCGTCGTCGGATCAAGCTGGGTATCCCACGGCATGAGGACCTGACCGTTGATCTTGCTAGCCTCATCGATCGCCTGCTGGTAGATCGGCAGTGCATTGTCCGGGATGACGGGCTCGATCGTCGTCGGACCGAGCAGCCCTGTCTGCGCATACATCTGGGGATACTTCTCCAGGGCGAAACGGAGGAAGTCGTGAATGAGCGGGTCGTAGGTGGCCGCATTGACAGCGAGACCGATTCCTGAGGGAGCGACGTACTCGTTCGGCCCGGTCTTGCCGTCCTTGACAGTCGGGAGCGTGAAGTAGCCGATCTGGTCCTGGAGCTCCTCGGGCAGCTCCGTCGTCGCCAGGCTGGGTAGCTCCCAGGTCCCCATGTTGTAGATCGCAGCCTTGCCCGAGGTGAAGAGATTCTGCGCATCGGTGTACCCCACCGAGGAGAAGCCTTCCTGGAAGGCCCCGGCAGCCCCCAGGTCATGGAGCCACTGGGCCATGGCGCGCCCGGGCTCGTCAGAGAACGTTGCCTCGCCCTTCTTCAGCTTCTTGATGTAGTCCGGCCCTTCCAGACGGAAAGGCTGATAAGCCACGTAACGCTCCAGCGTCCAGCCGTCGAGGCCGTCAAGCGCAATAGGCACCACTCCACTCGCAGCAAGCTTGCGGCACAGCTCTGGGAAATCGTCCAACGAGCCAGGAACCTCCACGCCTGCAGCCTCGAAGAGTGTCTTGTTGTACCAGAACACCTCGATCCCATACTCCAACGGCAGCATGTAGAGCGAGCCGTCGTCGAAGCGCTGGTAGTCAAGCGCTGCGGGCCGGTAGGTATCCGCGATGCCAAGGTTGTCGAGCAGGTCCTCGATGTTGACCATCCGGTTCTGCCGAGCAAGCTTCTGCGCGAACGGAGTGGCGTCAGTATCGAAGAACTCGGGCAGCTGGTTGGCAGCAGCCAGAGTCTCGTACTTCTGGATGTACGAGGGCCTGTCCGGCGTCGTGATGAAGGTTAGCTTGAAGCCCTCATGTTCCTTGGCGTACTCCTGCGCAATCGTCTGCATCGTGTTGATCACTGCACCATTGGCGGCCCGCGACAACAGCCAGGAGACCTCACGCGGCTCGATCTCCCCCTCCGGATCGATCGCTACCGCCGAGGAGGGAGCGGCGGCACCCCGCTTGGCACCACAGGCACCGAGCAGCGGTGCCGCCAGTGCCGCGGCGCTGAGGGCCAGGAACTGTGAACGCTTGATCTGCATGGTCTTTCTCCTTTGAAAGGTGTCCGAAAATCGTGGTCAAGAACGGGTGAGGACATCGAGGGAGCGAATGACGAGGCTGCCATCGAGCACCGCCACGCCGAGGCGACCGCTGGGATGGTCGTAGATGCTGGTCGACAGGCACACCTGGTTGTCCAGACAGCACTGGAACAGCTCGCCGTGCATGATGAGGTCGAGGTGCGCATGGCCGGCGCTGAGGTCAACAGGACGTTCCAGCTCGATGAAGTGCGGTTGATCGCCTGCGATATGCCACTGCTCGGTCCCAGGCTCGCGACGAGGCCAGCGGTCGAGCACCATGCGTGACTGCAACGGCTCCAGGCGTAGGACGTAGCCCACCTCCCCGCTGTCATCAGCGTGTAGGAGGACTGAGACCTCATGCGTACCCTTCTCCCAGGCAAGATCAAGAGACACACGCACCGAGTCCGGAAGGCGGTCGGTCAGCATCCGCGCCGAGTAGCCCGTCCGCGATTCCAGCTGTACCAGTCTGGGATTGATCTCCTCACGCTGGCTGAAGGCTCCAAGGACTTCCTCAGGTAGTCGCAGCGCCAGGCTGCCATCGGGATTCTGCACAGCCTCCAGCACGGCCATCGTGCCTGCCCACAGCCACGGCCCGCTGTCACTCGACCCCTCTCGCGAGGCGATCCACCCAAAGAAGAGCCTTCGCTCATGCCAGGAGACGGACTTCGCAGCATAGAAGGCCCTGCCGTCAATCGTGTCACGCTCAGGCGCCAGCCACGGGCCCTCGGGCGATCTCGCCACGCGGTAGCGCGTGGTGAACCTGTCGGAGAACTCTGAGTAGACCAGGTACCACCACTGGCCGATCCGAAAGACCTCTGGACACTCCTGCGTGATGAAACGGTGCGGATCCCACAGGGGCTCCTGAATCTGCCAGCAGGTGAGGTCATCACTGGTCAGACGCGCCACCACTCCACGACGGCGATCGGGTCCATCCTGGTGCCGCGCGGCGAGGATCATCGTCCAGCCCGGACCGCCTGGAGTGCGATACACGTAGGGATCACGCCAGTCAGCAGGGTCGTAGCCCTCAGGCGCACCGAAGGTGTCCTCAGGATGCTTGACCCAGGTGCGCGCATCGACACTCGTGGCATGAGCTACGAGCTGGAGAGAACGCCCTCCGGGCGCAAGCCTGCGTGGGTTGTTCGCCGTGTAGAAGAGGTGGAACAGGCCCTCGTCATCCCTCACGATGCTGCCGGTGTAGGCGTTGAAGTCCTCATCCTCAACACCGCCCGCAGATAGCGCCTCACCCCGGTCTTCGTAGTGGACAAGGTCATGAGTCACAGCCTGGTGCCACGGCGTCCCCGGCTTGGGAGTACGGCGGCGCTCATAGAGGTAATAGAGACGAATCTCGTCACCATCGGTGAAGGGGATGACGTCTCCCACCCAGTCGGGACTGGGGCGGAAGTAGAGGTCTGAAGTCATGTCACTTCCTCGTGATCAATCGCTTAACCAAAGAATAGAAGGTTCTCTCACTCCTGGTCAAGCGTTTAACCATGACCTGCCTCACACAGGGCTGCAGCTCGAGTAGGAGGCAGGCAGACCGAGCTTCACTTCCATGCAAGAGGCGGGGCTACGCATTCCGTAGCCCCGCTCATCTGCGGTATCAACGCGCCAGAGCACCCAGTACTCGCTCGATGGGGGTGGGAGCGAACCTCATTGGTTCGCTCCCACCCCCATCGAGCGGTCACATCGGGCATGGCCCCATCGGAGCACTACCCGAGCGCGCCGAGGCCGCTTGGCGTCAGCGCACTGGAGCCTGAGACAGCTGCACCTCGTTCCATGGCAACGGGTCCGGGATCACTCCGCGGAAGACGCCGTCCTCTCCGTCATCAAAGCCGGTGAAAGCCCACTGTCCGTCTGCCATGTCAAAGACCTGGCCGGCGTACAGGTGCGTAGGCTCGACATAGCGGGCATTGTCCACATCCCACGGCCCCAAGGGCCCCTCCCCCTCGGCGACCCACACCGTTCCGTCGCACGCAGCGGCCTGCATGTCACGCCCACAGGAGAAGACCAGCAGGTGCTTGCCGTCCACGAAGCGCGACTGACTGACCTCAAGCTGACCGAACTGGCTGGGCTCAGTCAGAGGCTCGAGCACCTCCCAGTGGTCCAGGTCATCAGACACGGCATGGCCGATCACACCGGCGTGCAAACGATCCACACCGGCACGGCGCGCCGTGACCAGCATGTGCCAGCGCCCCTCGTGTTGGAAGACATAGGGGTCCCGCCACGGCTCGTCCCACGGGTAGGAAGGGTTCCACTTCTCGTACCAGCGTCCGTCAGCCTCCACAGGCTCGGCGCAGGCGCGGGTGAAGGTCACCCCGTCCTGGGAGTCAGCCCAGCCAACTCGCTGAACCATCCCTCCTTCGCGACGGGAGATGCCGGTGTAGAAGAGACGGATCGTGCCGTCATCCTTGACGACGGCCGAGCCGGTCCAGGTCGCCTGGTCATCGAAGGCAGGGCCATCAGAGTGAACCAGGGCATCGGGCAGCAAGGTCCAGTTGCGAGCATCTGAGGACACCGCGTGCCCAATCGATGCCCGCCAGTGACGCCGGTCCGGGTTGTGCAGCGCCTTCGACGCACGCAGAAAGAACAGGTGGTACAGGTCTGCGCGACGAGCGATCCAGTGGTCCCACATCCAGTGGTCAGCAAGGCTGAAGGCCATCTCGGTCTCCTTATCCGGGTTGCAAGTGTCTCAGCCCTTGACGGCCGTACCGGCCAGAGACTGGACGAAGGAACGTTGGAAGATGATGAATAGCACCAACATGGGCACTGTGATGAGCGTGCCGTAAGCCATGATCTCGCCCCACACGGGGTTGAGCTGGAAGAAGTACTGCATTCCTACGCTGACCGGGCGCATCGCCTCCTCCTGAACCACCATGAGCGGCCAGAGGTAGGAGTTCCACGCCGGCAGCATCATGATGATGGCCACCGTGGCGAAAGTCGGTCCAGACAGCGGGACGACGATCTTGCGATAGATGGTGAACCAACTCGCGCCGTCCACGCGCGCAGCCTCGTCGATCTCCTTGGGAATGTCTCCAAAGTGCTGCGAGAAGAGGAAGATCGCCAGCGCGTTGGCAATGTAGGGCAGGATCTGGACCTGGTAGGTGTTCAGCATCCCCTGCTTGACCAGGAACCCGTCCACGACCCACTGCAGCGACGGCAGCTTGGCCACCCAGAAGACCAGCGGCACCGCGATGGTCTCAAAAGGCACCATGAGGGTGGCCAGGACCAGCGAGAGGATGATGCGCTTGCCCTTCCACCGCATCCGGGCGATGGCAAAACCGATCATGGAGTTGACCACGAGGCCGAGGACCACGATGCACACGGTCACGATCGCCGAGTTCAGCAGGAAGCGACCTGCTGGCACACGTTGGAAGACACCCTCGTAGTTGTCCAGTGACAGCTCGCCCACCGGCAGGAACGCCTTGACACTGCCCAGGTCCGCGAAGATCTGCGAGTCAGGCTTGAGCGAGGAGAAGATCATAAACAGCAGTGGGAAGACCGCGACCGATGCGGCGACAACCAGCCCGACATAGGTCAGGACCCGCGAGCGCCGCTTCGTTGCCGCCCGGCCACGCCTTCCAGGCACACGCTGAGCGGTGGGCTGCTGGGCCGGGGTGGTCAGTGAGTGAGACGGGACAGTATGCGTAGCCATGTCAGTCCTTCTCCCTGGTCAGCCAGCGCTGGATAAGGCTGATGAGGAGGACGCAGACGAAGAAGATCAGCGAGATCGCGCTTCCGTAGCCCATGTCCTGCTCGCGGTAGCCCTTGCGCACGGCGTGGTAGACGAGTGTTGAGGTCGCGTCCTGCGGACCTCCTGAGGTCATGACATCAACCTGGACAAACAGTCCGAGCGCAGCGATGGTGATGGTGACAAGGATGAACACCATCGTCGAGCGCAGGCCTGGCCAGGTCACGTAGCGGAATCGCTGCCAGCCGTTGACGCCGTCGAGGTCCGCAGCCTCATACAGCGCAGGGTCGATGCCCTGTAGTCCAGACAGCCAGATGATCATGTGCAGACCGACCGCCTGCCAGATCGACAGCACGATGATCGCCGGCATCGCGGTACCCGGATTGTTGAGCCAGGCCACCGCCGTCCAGCCGCCGCCCGTGATGGTGTTGAGCATGGAGTTGACCAGGCCATCGTCCTCGTAGAAGAAGCTCCACAGGATCGAGACCACCACCATGGAGGTGACCACAGGCATGAAGATCATCGTCCTGAAGGCCGTGACGCCCTTGACCTTCTGATTGACCAGGATGGCCAGGGCCAGGGCCAGGCCGGACTGGCACGGAACGACGATGAGGGCAAAGAAGGCGGTATTGGTCAGCGAGCGCAAGAACGTGGGATCAGCTCCCAAGGCACGCTCAAAGTTGGCCAGCCCGACGAAGGAAGGCGGGTTGGGCGAGATCAACCGGGCGTTGGTGAAGGACAGCCCGAAGGTGAGAAGGATCGGGATGCCCATGAAGAGCAGTAACAGGATGAGGGCAGGTGAGCTCATGAGCCACGCCTGCAGCGCCTCGCGACGAGAGCTCGCGCTGCGCCTTGCCGCAACAGAGGTGGACACGTCTTTCTCCCTTCCCGGTGGGAGGCACGCTCGTGCCTCCCACCGGATCAGTGAGTTCAGGGCAAGGCTCGTCAGGAAACCTTGTAGCCGTTGTTGGAGGTGATATCGGCGTCGATGTCCTTGACCGCCTGGTCAAGGCTGGCCTGGACGTCAGCGCCGGAGGCGATGTCACGCAGGGCCTTGTCGAAGACCGAGGAGATCGTCTTGTATCCCGGGGTCGCTGGGCGCAGCAGGGCAAAGGTCTTGCCGATCTCATAGACGGGCTCCAGCGGCTTGCCCTCACCGTAGTTGGCGGTGTCCGGGATCGCCGACTCAATCGAGGGGTAGGTGCCGATCGCGTCGGAGTACTTGATCAGGTACTTGTCCTGCATGAGCAGCTCGATGTACTTGTTAGCCGCTTCCTGGTTCTTGGAGGTCGCAGACACCGCCCACTGCCAGGAACCGCCGCCGACCTTGGCGCCCGCACCGAAGTCCACTGGCGGCAGGATGAGGACCTCGTCCAGGCCGTGCGTCTCCTGCGCCTGCAGCACCTTCCAGCCGCCGGTGTAGACCATCGGGACCTTGCCCTGGAGGAAGTCCTGACCGTCCGTCGCCGGGGTCTCGGAAGCCAGGCCGTCAGCGAACAGGTGACGGAACCACTCGCCGAAGGCCTTCGCCTCAGGACCGTTGAGAACGCCCTCGGCGCTCGCCATGGTCTTGCGGTCAATGAGGTCACCACCGAAGCTCTGCAGCATCGGGGCATAGGCGTAGGGCCACCACTCCGCGGCGTCCCAGTTCGACAAGTCGATGGCGTACTCGTAGTCGGGCAGCGCCTTGAGCTTGGTCAGCACGTCCTCGAACTCGTCCTTGGTCCAGGGAGAGTCAACGGTGGGGACGCGGGCCCCGATCTGCTCGATCGCGGACTTGCGGGCCAGGAAGCACAGCGAGGTGTCGTACGGGCCCACGGAGTAGAGCGTGTCGTTGAAGTACCCCTTGGTGGAGTCCACCATCTTGTCGGTCAGCGAGCTGGGCAGCGTCAGAGGAGCGAGGTAGCCAGACCAGGCCCAGTTCGGCATGATCGGACCGTCCAGGTCCAGGATGTCAGGCAGATCACCGGAGGCAGCCGCCGCCACGATCGCGTCGTTGTAGGAGGCCTGGGGGAAGGCCGTGATCGTGATCGGGGTGTCGGGGTTGGCGGCATTGAAGTCATTGACGATGCCCTCGATAACGGCGTACTCATCTGTTCCGCCGGCGCTGTGGGTCCACAGTGTCAGCCCGCCCTTGCCGCCGGAAGCAGAACCTGAGGAGTCCTTACCCTGCGAGGAACAGGCCGCCAGGGTCAGGGCTACCGCACTGGCAGCGCCCAGGCCGAGGAAGGTACGACGAGTCGTGTTCATGGAACACTCCTTTGTGTCATCTGGGATGGGAGTTCCCCCGGCTCGTGTGAGCCGGAAGCTTGTGCGTGCCCGGGCTGCTCAGCCCAGGTCTGAGGAGCGGACAGGCTGACTGGGCGGCGCCGTCGACGCTCGTTGAATGAGCTGGCAGTGCATACGAGTGACCCCAGGAGGCGGGTTCTGCTCGTCCTCACAGATCACCGCGCGCGTCATCCACTCAGCCATCTCGTAGTGCGGCAGCCGCATGGTGGTCAGCTGGGGATCAAGGTTGGTGGAGATCAGCTCCAGGTCGTCAAAGCCCACCACTGACAGGTCCTGAGGGATCCTCAGGCCTCGACGCGCCACCTGCCGGTACACCCCAGCGGCCATGGCGTCGTTGTAACAGAAGACAGCTGTCGGGCGAGGATCGAGGTCCAGCAGCCGCGTAGCCGTCTCGTCAGCGCCTGCAGGATCATTGTCTCCGCGCAAGAGCAGGCGCTCGTCCCACGGCAGGCCGTGGCTGACCAGGGCCCGGCGATAGCCCGCGATGCGCAGGCCGACCGCCGCCGCGTCAGAGTCGTGCGCCAGGTGGGCGATGCGGTCGTGGCCAAGCTCGATGAGATGAGTCGTCGCCTCATAGGCGGCACGCTCCTCGTCCGGGACCACACCGGGCACGTCGTCGCGGTCAGCGAAGCTGTTAAGCACGAAGACGTCTGACAGTCCCTCCTCAACGATCACTTCCTGGTGGTACATCGCCGCGTAGATGATGGCGTCGACCTGGCGCGAGCACAGCTCATCGACGGCACGGCGACGCTCTGAGGTGTCACCGCCAGTGTCGGCGAAGATCACCGACCACCCCTGTGACCGTGCGGTGGTCAAGATGCCGTCAACCATCGAGACGGCGTAGGGGGTGGATAGCACGTCATTGGCGACCACGCCCAGCGTCCGGGTGCGCTGACTACGCATCGAGGCCGCCAGGGCGTTACGCACGTAGCCCAGGTCCCGGGCGGCGCCACGTACCCGCTTGGCCGTCGTCGCCGAGACCCGCCCGTTCGCCTTCCCTGACAGGACCAAGGAGGCCGTGGCGGTCGAGACCGCGGCAGCCTGCGCCACATCCGCCAGAGTCGTCATCGCACCTCCTCGCGCCATTGTCATCACGTAGCAGACACCTTCGTGTGCCGATGGGCCCATCCTGCCTTACCGCTGACCGCTTGTCAACCGTTTAACGCCCTTAATCTCAGCACGTTAATCGCTTCACTGAAGAACGCCAGTCCTGGCAACGAAAAGTAGCCCACGGCACGTGTCGTGTCGCGGGCTACCGTGTGCGGCGCAGCCGCTGTGGTGCTACAGACTCACCGGGCTCCTCAGCCACGGCGCATCGGCCGGGCGCAGCCCTTCCCAGCCGCGAGCGCGCAGCCGGTCAGCCGCCAGCACCCCCGCCACCGTGGCCGGGTTGTGGAGCCGGCCCTGCAGGACTGCCGCCACGACGTCGTCGAAACGGAACCAGGTCGGCACGAACTCAGCCTCCTCCGCCTCACGAGGCACCCGGCGCTCCTCCGGCAGGAGGCTGAGGTCACGAGCGAGGAAGGAGCGGCAGCCCTCCGTGGTGAAGCCCGGCGAGGCATAGTAGTCGACGAGCGTGTGCCAGGTACCGGCCTCGTAATCAGTCTCCTCCGCCAGCTCCCGCCCTGCAGCCACCGCCGGCGCCTCGCCAGCAACGTCAAGCAGGCCTGCCGGGACCTCCCACAGGTCGGCACGCACCGGGTGACGGTACTGACGCACCAGGAGGATCTCCGCAGCGCCGTCGTCCTGGGAGGAGTCCGCCCCCTCACGCCACGCCACGATGCTCACGGCGTCATGGTGGGCCACGGTCTGCCGGCGCACGGGCTCAGCACCAGGGGCGAGCGCGATCTGCTCGTCCTGGATGGTGAAGATCGGGCCGGCCCACACCTGCTGGCTGGCGGTCACCTGCCGCGAGTCACGCTGGTCGTCCAGCTCGCGCGCCTGTCCCCTCGTGCTCACCGTGACTGCCTTCCCGCCGTGGCCTCATCCTTGACGGGTGCCACGCTGCCCTTCTGGGCAGCCTGCGCGACCTCGGGCTCCAGTCCCTCCTCGCCACGAGCGGCGAAGCGGTCACGCTGGCGGTCCAGCCCGGCATTGATCAGCCCCGTGAACAGCGGGTGGGCGTGGGTGGGCCGCGATTTGAACTCCGGGTGGGCCTGGGTGGCCACGTAGTAGGGATGCAGGGCGCGGTCGAGCTCGACGAACTCGGTCAGGTGCCCGTCCGGTGAGGTGCCGGACACGTGCAGGCCCGCCTCCTCCAGGCGCTCACGGTAGGCGTTGTTGACCTCGAAGCGGTGGCGGTGGCGCTCGCTGACGTGGGTGGCGCCGTAGGTCTGGGCGACGACGGAGCCCTCGGTCAGGACCGCCGGGTAGGCACCCAGCCGCATCGTGCCGCCCAGGTCTCCCCCACCGGTGACGAACTCACGCTGGGCGTCCATCGTGGTGACGACGGGGTCGGGGGTCTCGGGCGCCATCTCGGTTGAGGACGCGGCCTCCAGCCCCAGCAGGTGGCGGGCTGCCTCGATCACCATGCACTGCAGCCCCAGGCACAGGCCCAGGGTGGGCACCTGATGCTCGCGGGCCCAGCGCAGCGCCCCGAGCTTGCCCTCGATGCCGCGCACGCCGAAGCCGCCGGGCACGACGACGGCGTCCACCCCGGACAGCGCACGCTGGGCTCCGTCCGGGCTCTCGCAGGTGTCGGAGGCGACCCAGCGGATCTCCACCTTCGCGTCGCAGGCGAAGCCGGCGTGGCGGATGGCCTCGGAGACGGACAGGTAGGCGTCGTGCAGGTCGATGTACTTGCCCACCAGCGCCACCTCAAGACGGCGGGAGGGGTTGTGGACGTGGTCGAGCAGGCCGTTCCACTCCGCCCAGTCCACGTCCCGGAAGGTCAGGCCCAGCCTCTGGACGAGGAAGGCGTCCAGGCCCTCACGGTGCAGGGTCGGCGGGACGTCGTAGATGCTCGCGGCGTCCTTGCACTCGACGACGGCCTCACGGTCGACGTCGCACATGAGCGCCACCTTGCCCTTGACTCCCTCAGGCAGGGGCCGGTCGGTGCGCAGGACCAGGGCGTCAGGCTGGATACCGATCGAGCGCAGCGCGGCCACCGAGTGCTGGGTGGGTTTGGTCTTGAGCTCACCGGCCGCCGGCAGGAAGGGAATGAGGGAGACATGGACGAAGGCCACGTGGGCCCGCCCCAGATCGGCACGCACCTGGCGAGCCGCCTCGAGGAAGGGCTGGGACTCGATGTCACCGACCGTGCCGCCGATCTCGGTGATGATGACGTCAGGTACCTCGCCGTCCGGGCCAGGCTCAGCCTGAGAGCGCATGACGCGCTTGATCTCGTCAGTGATGTGCGGGATGACCTGGACGGTGTCTCCCAGGTACTCCCCCCGCCGTTCCTTGGCGATCACGCGGGAGTAGACCTGCCCGGTGGTGGCGTTGGCCTTGCCGGAGAGGTTGACGTCAAGGAAGCGCTCGTAGTGGCCGATGTCCAGGTCCGTCTCCGCTCCGTCCTCGGTGACAAAGACCTCCCCGTGCTGGAAGGGGTTCATCGTGCCGGGGTCGACGTTGATATACGGGTCAAGCTTCTGCATCGCCACGCTGATACCGCGCGAGCGCAGCAGTCGTCCCAGGCTGGAGGCCGTCAGCCCCTTACCGAGGGAAGAGACGACGCCACCGGTGACGAAGATGTGGGCAGGGACTTCACTCTGGTGACCGCTGGAGCGGTTAGACGTGCTCATCACGGAACTCCATCATATCGATGACGGCGAAACCTGACAGACACGGTCGGCTAGAGCCGCCTCACACGCCTGGGTCCAGCACTCGTTGCAGCTGGGCCGCCAGCGCCGCGTGGTCCGGCAGCTCACGCGCCGCCTGACGCGCGCGGTCCTGGGCCTGGCGGCGAGCACCGTCGTCGGCCAGGAGCCGGGCCACGGCTTGGGCAACGGCCTGGCTGCTCGGCGAGACGAGCTGGGCTCCACCGCGAGCGGTCACGCCCGTGCCTCCCACGTCCGTGGCCACGATCGCCGCCCCAGCAGCTAGCGCCTCC
>OKMX01000103.1_pt1 | contig 31221 bp, 22 predicted proteins | sample 1613551 | NCBI WGS metagenome assembly OKMX01 (sample SAMN04436865, study PRJEB24849) | human gut metagenome | biome: human gut; feature: NICU; material: stool | host: Homo sapiens | place: USA: Saint Louis, MO | collected 2011-10-01 | reverse complement strand
GCCGCACCACACGTACAGGAAGCCCCTTGGAGCACACGCCCCAAGGGGCTCCCTCCATATCAGGACACCCGCGCGTCGGGGTGTTTCTCGCGTCCTTGGGCCTCAGCGTCTTGGGCCTTCCCCCCCCCCGATCCGCTGCGCGGACGGCTCCCCTCTGGAGGGGAGCCAGAGAAACCTCTTGGGCCCCGACGGGATTCCTGCCGGGGCCCAGTGCGTTTTGGGCGGCAACCCGCTGAATACCCGGTAAGATGGCTGAGGTATCAACAAACAGGTCAGGAGGTGACGCGCATGGTGGCGCCAAGCCGTGATGACCGTAGCGTAGATGCATTGGTGAAATCCAAGGCAGTACTTGATGTATTGGCGGAACTGGGACCAAGCACCGCAAAAACCATAAGCGAACGTACTGGTGAACCCGTAAGCTCAACGTATCGTTTGCTGGATAATCTCGTCGCAGTCGGTTGGGTGGAACGCGGCATCAATCGTGGCGAGTATCGGCTCGGCATCGATTGCGTACGTATCGGCGGCCAAATCGAAAGCAGACTGGACATTCAGCAGATCGCTTGCCGTACCTTCCGCGCCCATCGCGGCCAGTTCGGCATCTGGGGTCTGTTCGTTCGGAGGCGATTGCGCACGGTGTGCATCGAGACACGCACCCGTGAGGCATTGCAAAGCTATGCACAGCTGGTGGGCAATAGCTTGCCTCTGAGCATGAGCGCTCCCTCTCATGTACTGACGGCCTGGCTCCCCCCGGCCCGCTACGAGCAGCTGTTGGAACACTATGCCTATAACAACGAGCTCGGCGGCACATTCTCCACGATGCGTGCCACAGCAATGGGACAGGCTCGTCATATACGCGAATGCGGCTTCACCTATGACGTCGGCCAGACCATGGCTGGCTCCGTGACTATCAGCGTACCGGTATTCAATCACGCCGGAGAGATTCAAGCGGCAATCGCCCTGAGTGGCCTTTCCCGCTCCTTGGAACCTGAGCTGGCCTGTCTGGTAGATGGGAAACCGGCAACGGCATCGGCTCAAGACATGGTGCAATTGGTGCAGACTGCCGGCCGCGAGGTGTCGCGAGGCCTTGGATACAGTGGTGATTATCTTGGCCTGAACAGTTGAATACGATGAGTCAGGGATAAGTCAGGGGAAGGAACGTCGGCGATGGCGGAAGACAAACGTGAACCGACCCGCGCTTTAGACAAGGCGAGTCGTGTGATGGACGCATTGGCGGCGGAGAATGGCCTGTCGCCGGCAGATATCGCCGACGCCTGTGATATCCCGCGATCCTCCGTATACCGCGTGCTGGATGGACTGGTCGATGTGGGGTGGACCGTAACGGATACGGATGGCAACTACTCATTATCACTGGACTGGCTGCGATTGGCTGATGCCGCTCGCACGTCTCGTACCGAATGGCAGCCTGCGATTGCGGTCATGCATGCCATCACCGCGCAAACCGGCATGACCTCATTCCTCAGTGTGGTCTCCGGCACTGAATTGGTGTGCGTGGAATGTGCGCAAGGTCATGCCATCGATTCGCTGATCCTGCGCCCGGGCCGCGTGCTGCCTCTGCATGCTGGCGCGGCCGGCCGCGTGGCCTTGGCGTATTTCGAGGATGCCGATGCCGAACATTATCTTGCAGGAGCGCCGTTCCCGGCATATAACGAGAACACACTGGTCAGTGTGGAACAGTTGCGCGAGGATATTCGCTTGACTCGCGAACGTGGATATGCACTGTCGGATGAGGATGTGACGTTGGGTGTCGGTGCCGTTGGTGTACCGATTGTGGACAACGAGTCCGGTCGCGTGATCGCCAGCCTGTCCGCCGGTGGATTCGTGGACGAAGTGTTAGCCACTCAAGAATCCTTGGCCGCGTTACTGCACGATGGCGTACACGAGATTCAGGCAGCCTGATTCGGCCCGCTAGGCTGTCGGGCTGGACGGTTATGTCCGGTCAGCTATGGCCTTTGCCGGCTACGGTTCTGCTGGTTATGCTTCTGCCCGACTACGCTGCGGTCCGCTATGCTTCGGCCACACGACCCAGCGCGATGGCGGTGATCAGCACGTACGCTTCGCGCGGGTCGGTGACATCCCAGCCGGTGGATTCGGCGGCGCGCTTCAAACGGTAGCGGATCGTATTGGGATGTACGTTGAGCTCCTTGGCCGTGGTCTCGAGCGAACCGCCGAACTTCAGGAATGTGGAGACGGTGAGCAGCGTCGGATCATCCGGGCCTGCTGCTGTCAGGCTTCCGTAGACCACGCGGACCAGTTCGTCACGGGCGTCCGCGTCGCCGATCAACGCACGTTCGGGCAGGGCGTCGTCGGTGCGTAACGGGCGCGGCGATGGCTGCACGGTGGCGGCCAGAGCCGGCGCGGCCTGAAGACAGTAGAGCGTGGCCTGAATCGAACGCATCGCGCCATCGGCACCGGTGCGCTGTGGACCCAAGGCGATTGGCCGATCGGCGGCGAACGACGGGTCGATGGTATTGCAGATGATTTCCGGCGTGGCCGCACCGACCGGACGAATCAACGCCACTACGGCGGTGCTGTTGCCGATCGGGCGCTTGGCGGTCAGACACACACCGCCGAAATCGGCCACGATTTTCTCGATTTCCTTGGCCGTACGTGCGGCGGACCGGGCAGGGTATCCGGCGATGGCGTAACAATCGAAGTCATGCTCGAAGCCGAGGATGGTGAACAGGGACTCCACTCGTTCGTCGGCCAGATGATTGAACAGGCACTCGAACAGCACGGTGCGTACGCGGTTGGTCGCGGCGATGCCGGGTGCGGACGAATCGGCAACGTCGGCAGCAAGAAGTTCGAGAAAATCTGACATAGTCACTAGTGTAGCGTCGCTGATTGGCGTTGCCTTTCAGCCAAAGACTCTCGCCAATACGTCAGCACCACGAATCCGAATACAAACGCAACCGGCAACATGTGCCGCTCGAAATTATTGGCCGGCGCGGTAATCATCACGCCCATCAGCAGTAGCAGCGGAATATGGGTCATGAGGGTGAGCCAACGTCGGCGAATCACCTCGGCCGCGCCGATCAGCAATGTCATCACCACGTAGAAATTGCCGTGCGTAGGCCAGCCGAGTACGGGAATACTGCCCCATACGCGAGTGAAGCCGGCGATATGCTCACGCCAGTCATGGTTGTAATCCTTGATCCATGTGGAGTTTTTCTGCACGTAATCGCTGGTCACGTAATAATCCATCGATACGTACGGCTGATCGTTCACATTGAAGTATCCGAAGCATTTGGCCAGCAACGCATCCAGCGCGATGATCGGATTGTCCTTGACGATTTCGAACCATGCCTTGTTGAAATTGGTCATATCCTCGGGCGTAACCGTACGCCACTTGTAGCTGACCTTCTTGGCCTGAATGCCGGAGGATTTCACCGGGTCGGCGTCCTGCTGGGAGTAAGCGTCGGCCATCTGATCGAGATTGAAGACGGGCGCAAGGTTCTTTTTGGCTTCGTCTGAAATGCCGTCCGGATTGCGCTGGGCCACGCGGGCGATCATTTGCAGCTGTACGCCGCGGCTTTCGATTGGGTCGCCGCCGATGATCGCGCCAGAGGAGATGGCGAAGGAGATGCCGCCGTGAATCAGTACGGTGGGGATGAGCAGCGCCACGACGTAAGTCGCCCAGCGCTTGCGGTCGGCGATCAGAGCCAGCACGATTTGTAGGGCGATGATGTACCACGCATATTTCGCGGAAATCAGCATTACCGACGTGGCCAGGATAAAGGCGATGAAACTGTGACGCGGCAAGTGGACGGGCGTGGCGATGGCAGGGGTCTGAGGATGTTTGCGGGTGCCGGCGGGGTGCCAGGTCTGGACGAGTTCATACCAGACGCTGAACCACCAGACGAACGAGAACGCGAACAGCGGCGATTTGGTGATGGAGATAGTGGAAAACACGGCCAGCGGGCAGACCATAAAGAACAGCAGAATCAGGAATCGAGCCAATCCTCCGGCCTGTGGGGGAACGGCGGAATCCGTTGCCGTTTTTCCTATCCAAGGCCGGTTCAGGAATCGATTGGCGGCGGCAGCGCAGCAGAACACGGCGAACAGCGTCTGCAGGGCAGCCAACGTCACGATGCCGGCATCGTTTGAGTCGGTCAGATGCCTCGCAAACGTGACCATTGCGCCATAGAACACAGTGAGTACCACATTGTGCTGGTCGGTCAGATACGTGGGGTCGGACGGCCACATGTAGTGCGCGGTGGGGTAGATGTCCATCGGCACGAAGGAGAAGAAGCCGATATAGGGCTGTTTCAGGCCGGTCCACTGGTTCCAGGCCCAGCTGAATTCACGGATCTGTGAGCGGAGGTCCGCACCGAATGCGGCCAGCAGAGTGGTCGGCACCCAGAGCCAGCCGACAAAAAACACCAGCATAAGCTTCCAGAACCGGTTCGTGCCGCGTGTGATCCAGCGGTCCAGAGCAGTGGCAGTGGACGTGGCTATAGCGCGAACGGTACGACGGGTCTTGGCTGGTTGGCTGGCCTGCTGATGGGCGGCGGGCCGTGATGTTTCGCTATTCTGCCGATGTTGACGTAGTCGCTCGCCGATAGCCCTCGGCAGTATGCGCTGGCCTGCTGCGAATCGCACCATCAGCGTGATGATTCCGAGATATATCAGGAATGACACGACGAATATTGCGGTATTGGCCCAGTTCCAATGGGCGAGGGTGCCGTTCTCCTCGTCCCAGTACAGCGGGCCGACCGCCGTGCACAGTGCAAGCCACAGACAGGCCAGCACGGCCAGTGTCCAGCGCGCGGCAGCGCCCACGCGCGCAAGATGCGGGTGGGACTGGCGGCTGGATACGGCGGCAAGCTTCGCGGTGGCTGGTGACGTCATGACAATATATGGTAGCCGCACAGGTCAACGGTTGATATTCGATGTCTGCCGGGCATCGCCATTGTTCGCAAGCCAATACGACGGCCGGGTGCATGCGTGGGTTCGGCGAATGCGGAATTTCCGAAGTTGTGAACGTTAACACGGGCTATGTGGATGAAAATGGTTGGTTTTGTGCGCTTTTCCGTGGAATATCGCGGGTAAAAAACGGCGCAACCGAGGTAACGTAGTGTCCATGATGATTGCGTTGAAAGCTGCAACGCCGCAGCTACCCAGAACTACAGCCGTCGCAGATCATGTGGTCGCCGTGGACGAAACCGATTCGACCAACGCGCTGGCCGCACAGATGATTGGCGACGGGTCGTTGACGTTGCCCGACCACCAGGATGGCGAACTGGCGGTGGCCGTGGTGGCCGCCGACCGGCAGACCGCCGGCCGTGGGCGCAATGGTCACAAGTGGGTCAGTCAGCCCGGCCGCTGCTCGACGATGTCCTATGCCGTGCGCATTCCGCGCGCGATCGCCACCGACGAATCCGTCAATGGCTGGCTGCAGATGATCGCCGGACTGGTCACGCTGGACGCTCTGAACGGCATGATCGAGGAATACGGTGCCGCGCCGAACCAGCCGGACTGCTCGCTGGAACTCAAATGGCCGAACGACGTGTTCTGCCACGGGCTCAAGCTGGGCGGGCTGCTCTCGGAACTGGTGATTCCGCTGTCGTCCGGTACTGATGCTGATGCTGATGCCGATGCCGATGACGACGTCGTCATCGTGTTCGGCGTCGGCCTGAACCTGGCCTTGGGCGCCTGCCGGCTGCCCACGCCGCAATCGACCTCGCTGCAGCTGCATGTCTCCGGGCTGCCGTCGCTCGGCGAGATGCGCGATGCGGTGGCCGAACGTCAGGTCGAGGGCTTCCGCGAGCGGTTGGCGAAGTTCATCGCCGACCCGAAGAGCCAGGCCGAGTCGTTGCGCGAGGAGGTGAAGGCGGTGTGCTGGGCGCGCGGCCGTCAGGTCGAGGCGCACTTCACGGACGGCACCACGCTGACCGGCGAAGCCATCGGCCTCAACGAAGACGCCTCACTGATCCTGAGAACACAAGACGGCACGGACCATACGGTCCGCACCGCCGATGTGGGAGTGCTGTAATAGCCGGCCAGTAGCTAGCTGGTAGCTCAGGTCAGCGACCGAGCTTGGACAGGCCGGCAGCGGCCAGAGAGGCCACCACAGCCTTGATGGCGTCGCCAACCACGAAGCCCATGGAGGCTAGGGCCACGGCGGCGAGCGGCGCACCGGTCAGCGCGGACTGGATGACGAAGCCGAAGGCGTACACCACCACGACGCCGCCGACCAGCGCGGCCAGCAGGTAGCGGCCCGCGGTGCGCGCGGCGTGGTGGCCGCTGCGGATGCGGTGGTGTGTGAAGTCTGCATATCAATAACCCCTATGTTGCGTGATATCGCCGTGAACGGCGGGCGGTATGCGATGGATGAGGGGAGGTTCCGGCGGGTCGTGCGGTATCCCCGACAGCCCGAACCGTCCATATGGTGGACGGCCCCAAATGAATCCGGCCCTGTGCGGGCGAATCGTGCGGCGATGGACCGATGCCGGTCCGGTCACCTTCCGTTCGCCCGCAGATGAGCCTTCCCCCGAACTTATGGTTGCCATCGTAGAGGTGTTCGATTTCGTGCGGTTTCGTACCAACTTACAAAATTGTCGATTTCGATTTGTCATAAGTTGACGAATGCAACCGTAACGTCAACTTCTTGAGTCGGCGCGCAAGGATGTGCAATCGGCGGATTTGCAACGTTTTTGATAGCCGGCGCCAACGGTTACGTTGTCAGAACCTACGCGCGCGTTTGTTCGTAGCCTACAAAAGAGCGTGAAAGCTTTTGTGCGAACGCGGCTTGCCCTCTCATCTATATAGAGAGCACAATTTGACACTATGGCTTCTACCGTCAAAAAACTGCTGATTGCGAACCGAGGCGAGATTGCGCTTCGCGTGGTGCGCACGGCCAAGGAGATGGGTATCTCCACCGTGGCCGTCTACTCCGAACAGGACCGCAATAGCCGCTATGTGGACATGGTCGACGAGGCATACCTGCTCTCCGGCGACACCTACAAGGACACGTACCTCAACGAAGATCTGCTGATTGACATCCTGCACAAGACCGGTGCGGATGCCGTGCACCCCGGCTACGGATTCCTTTCCGAAGTGCCGAGCTTCGCGCAGAAGGTCGAGGACGCCGGTGCCATCTGGGTGGGCCCGCACCACACCGCGCTGGTGGATTTGGGCGACAAGATCACCGCCCGCCGAGTGGCCTTGCGCGCCAAAGTGCCGCCAGTGCCCGGCCTGTCCGAACCGGTGACCGACGTGCGCACGCTGCTCGACTTCGCACACACCCACGGCTACCCGATTATGATGAAGCGCACTGATGGCGGTGGTGGCCACGGCATCACCGTGGTGCATGACGACGAGGAGCTGCGCCGCTTCTACATGAACCACGACGCGCTGCAAGGCGGCGATCTGAAGGAATACTTCATCGAGAAGTTCGTGGACAAGGCACGCCACGTCGAGACCCAGTCCGGGCGCGACTCGCACGGCAACTTCACCGTGTACTCCACCCGTGACTGCTCGCTGCAGCGCCGCAATCAGAAACTCGTGGAAGAGGCACCCGCGCCCTTCCTGTCCGAGGAAATCATCAGCACGCTCGAGGAATACTCCCGCCGCCTGTTCACCACGGTCGGCTACGTGGGCCTAGGAACCTGCGAATTCATGGTGACCCCGAACGGCAAGGTGTACTTCCTGGAAGTCAACCCGCGTTTGCAGGTGGAGCACACCGTCTCCGAAGAGGTCAGCGGCCTCGACCTGGTGCGCGAACAGCTCAATATCGCCGCCGGTGGCGAGCTCACCCGCGCCCCCGAACTGCGCGGCCACAGCTTCGAACTGCGCATCACCAGCGAAGACCCGGCCACCAACCTGACCCCCGGCTCCGGCACCTTGGAGAAGATCCAGTGGCCGGCCGGCCCCGGCGTGCGCATCGATACCGGTGTGGAACAGGGCGACACCATCTCCCCGAAGTTCGATTCGATGATGGGCAAGGTCATCGTCACCGCCCAGAACCGTCTCGACGCCGTGGCCCGTGTGCGCCGCGTGCTCGATGAGCTTGTGATCGAAGGCGTGCCCACGCCGATTCCGCTGTTCAAGGAAATCTTCCGCAACGACGACTTCACCGCCGAGCATGGCCACCCGTTCGCCGTGTCCACCAAGTGGCTGGAGCGCACGTACCTGAACCGCACACCGGCTTCCGCCGCCTCCGGCCAGCCGGCCTCCTTGGCCGCCGCCCCGGGTGCCGCTGCTCCGGCCGCGCCCGACAAGTCCAAGTCGGAGACGTTCATCATCGAGATGAACAACCGCCGCGTCAAGCTCACCGTGCCACTCGACATCGTGGAGAACATCACCGGCTCGGCCCGCGCCCGCGGTGCCAAGCGACCCACCCAGCCGTTGCGCGGTGCGGGACTGCACAACGTGGCCTCCGGTGCCGCCACGGCCAACGACGGCGCCAAATCCGGCGTCATCGCCTCCCCGATGCAGGCCGTGGTCACGCGCATCAACGTGTCCGAAGGCCAGCAGGTGGCCAAGGGCGATCTTCTGGTGGTGCTCGAATCCATGAAGATGGAAAACTACGTGTACGCGCCGGCCGCCGGCGAAGTGAAGAAGATTTTCGTTGGCCCGGCCGACGGCGTGGAGGCCGGCGACACGCTGGTCACGCTGGACGTGAACGCCGGCAAGGCCAAGGCTGCGGCGGCTGCGCAGGGATCTCTCCCTCAGGCGGCTGCGTCGACAGCTCCCTCGTCAGAAGGAGCCGATAAGGCCGCCGACGCCAAGAAGGAGGGTGGCAATGACTGACATCATGGATTCGCCGGCCGTGAAGGCCGCGGCTGCGGCCTCGGCCGCCAACGCCGCCCAGCCCTCGGCCCACCAGCCGCTGCGCACCGCCGTGGTCAAGGCCGCCGAACTGGCCCGCGCCGCCGAAGAGCGCGCCCGCGACAAGCAGCACGCCAAAGGCAAGAAAACCGCGCGCGAACGCCTCGACCTGCTCTTCGACACCGGCACGTTCGAAGAGATCGGCCGCTTCCAGGGCGGCAACATCGCCGGCGGCAACGCCGGTGCAGCCGTCATCACCGGCTTCGGCCAGGTCTACGGCCGCAAAGTGGCCGTCTACGCCCAGGACTTCTCCGTCAAGGGCGGCACCCTCGGCACCGCCGAAGGCGAGAAGATCTGCCGACTGATGGACATGGCCATCGACCTCAAAGTGCCGATCGTGGCCATCGTGGACTCCGGCGGCGCCCGCATTCAGGAGGGCGTGGCCGCCCTGACCCAGTACGGTCGCATCTTCCGCAAGACTTGCGAGGCCAGCGGCTTCGTGCCCCAACTGAGCCTGATTCTCGGCCCCTGCGCCGGCGGTGCCGTCTACTGCCCGGCCCTGACGGACCTCATCATCATGACCCGCGAGAACTCGAACATGTTCGTCACCGGACCGGACGTGGTCAAGGCCTCGACCGGCGAGACCATCTCCATGGCCGACCTCGGCGGCGGCGAAGTGCACAACCGGGTGTCCGGCGTGGCCCACTACCTCGGCGAGGACGAATCCGACGCCATCGACTATGCGCGCACCGTGCTCGCCTACCTGCCGTCCAACAGCGAAAGCAAGCCGCCGGTCTACGCCTACGCCGTCACCCGCGCCGAACGCGAGACCGCCAAGCGACTTGCCACCATCGTGCCTGCCAACGAACGCCAGCCCTACGACATGCTCGAAGTGATTCGCTGCATCGTCGATTACGGCGAATTCGTGCAGGTGCAGGAACTGTTCGGCGCCTCCGCGCTCGTCGGCTTCGCCTGCATCGACGGCAAGCCGGTCGGCATCGTGGCGAACCAGCCGAACGTGCTCGCCGGCATTCTGGACGTCGACTCGTCCGAGAAAGTCGCCCGATTCGTACGCCTGTGCGACGCGTTCAACCTGCCCGTGTTCACCCTCGTGGATGTGCCCGGCTACAAGCCCGGCTCTGACCAGGAACACGCCGGCATCATCCGCCGCGGCGCCAAGGTGATCTACGCCTACGCCAACGCACAGGTACCGATGGTGACCGTGGTGTTGCGCAAGGCGTTCGGCGGCGCGTACATCGTGATGGGATCCAAGGCCATCGGCGCGGACCTGAACTTCGCGTGGCCATCCTCCCAGATCGCGGTGCTCGGCGCGGCCGGCGCGGTGAACATCATCCACCGCCACGACTTGGCCAAAGCCAAGGCCTCTGGACAGGACGTTGATGCGCTGCGGGCCAAGTACATCAAGGAGTACGAGACCAGCACCGTCAACGCGAACCTGTCGCTGGAAATCGGGCAGATCGACGGCATGATCGACCCCGAACAGACCCGTGAGGTGATTGTCGAATCGCTGGCCACGCTCGCCACCAAGCGGCGCGTCAAGCGCACCACCAAACACCACGGCAACCAGCCCCTCTGATTTTTGAAGACGTCAACCAAACACAAGTAAGGAAAGCAATGACCACCTTCTTCCTCAATCGCCTGGCCACCGAGCCCCATGCGCTCGCCTTCGCCGGCCAGTCCACCCCGTGGCCGGTAGCCCTGGCAGACCAGACCACCGATCCCAGCCTTGACGAGGCCCTGCGCGGCCACGTCGCCGCAGCCGGCCGACTGCTCACCCCGGTCGCCGCCGACCTGCTGGCCACCACCGGCCGTCCGGTCGACCTGTTCGGCTTCGCCCCGAACCCGGCACGCCTCGGCGCCGCAGCCGACGCCACTGCGTCCGTGGAAGGCGTGGCGCTGACCCAGCTCGGCGCTCTGCTCGATCTCGAACACCTCGGCTACGGCGTGGCCCAGGCCAAGCCGCTCGCCGTGCTCGGCCACTCCCAGGGCGTGCTCGCCGTGCACATGACCCGCGCCATCGAGGCCGCCGGCTCCATCGAGGCCGCCGGCACCACGCTTGACGAGATTCTGGCCGTGGCCGCCCTGATCGGCGCCGCCGGAACCCGCCGCGTGCGCGAACTGGGCCTGAACCCCAAGCACGGCGAAGCCAGCCCGATGCTCTCCGTCAAGGGCGCCACCCGCGTCCAGGTCGAGGCGCTGGTGGCCCGCGTCAACAACGCTCGCGGCCCGATCTCCATCGCCGTCACCAACTCCGACAACCACCACGTGCTGTCCGGCTACCCGGAAGACCTGGCCGCTTTCGCCCTCGAAGCCGAGCGCGAACACCAGCACCAGGCCAAGCTGCGCGAGCAGAAGCTCCACGGCGGCACCGTGTTCAACCCGACCCTCGAATACCTTGAGGTCACCCTGCCCTTCCACTCGCCGCTCATGGCCGACGCCGTCGAGCAGACCGTGGCCTGGGCCGGCGCCTGCGGCTTCGACCAGAAGCGCACCCGTGCGCTTGCCGAGGAAGTGCTTCTGAACCATGTGGACTGGAACGCCCGCGTCAAGGCGCTGTTCGACGCCGCCGACCCGTCCAAGCTGTGGATCGTGGACCTCGGCCCCGGCAACACGCTCGGCAAGCTGATCGGCAACGTGGTGCAGGGCACCGGCATCGGCGTGGCCGAAGCCACCACGCTGGCCGAGCGCTCCACGCTCTCCACGCTGGAAAGCGAGCCTGAGCGCACCCAGAACTGGAAGGCGTTCGCCCCGCGCGTCATCAACACCCCGGCCGGCGCCAAGCTGGTCACTAAGTTCTCCAAGCTCACCGGCAAGCCGCCGGTGCTGCTGCCCGGCATGACCCCCACCACCGTGGAACCGGAAATCGTGGCCGCAGCGGCCAACGCCGGCTACTGGGCCGAGCTCGCCGGCGGCGGCCAGGTGACCGCCGAAGTGTTCGACCGCCACATCGCTGCCCTCGAAGACGAGTTGGAGGAGGGCCGCACGGTCGAATTCAACGCGATGTTCATGGACCGTTACCTGTGGAACCTGCAGTTCGGCTCCTCCCGCATCGTGCCCAAGAAGCGTGCTTCCGGCGCTCCGATCGACGGCGTGGTCGTCTCCGCCGGCATCCCTGAGCTGGACGAAGCCGTGGAGCTCATCAAGAACCTGCAGGCTGACGGCCTGCCGTACGTGAGCTTCAAGCCCGGCACCGTTGACCAGATTCGCCAGGTTGTGCGCATCGCCAAGGCCGTGGCCCCCACCACCATCATGATTCAGGTCGAGGGCGGTGAAGCCGGCGGCCACCACAGCTGGGAAGCGCTGGATGACCTGATTGCCGCCACCTACGCCGAAGTGCGCGCCTGCGACAACCTCGTGCTGGTCGCCGGCGGCGGCATCGGCACCCCTGAACGCGCTGCCGACTACATTTCCGGCCAGTGGGCCCACGCCTACGGCCTGCCCGACATGCCGGTCGACGGTGTGCTTATCGGCACCGCCGCGATGACCGCCAAGGAGGCTCACACCAGCCCCGAAGTCAAGCAGCTGCTCGTCAAGACGCCCGGCATTCCGGCCGACGCCAAGTCCGACGACGTGTTCGCCCCGCAGGCCGCCCACTGGGTGCCGTCCGGCAAGTCCGTCGGCGGCATGTCCTCCGGCCTGAGCCACCTGCACGCCGACATTTACGAGCTCGAGAACGACTCCGCCGAATGCGGCCGTCTGCTCGTGCGCGTCATGAAGCACCCCGAAGAGCTCGACTCCCGCCGCAAGGAAATCATCGAAGCCCTGAACAAGACCGCCAAGCCTTACTTCGGAGACCCGGCCTCCATGACCTACCTTGAGTGGGCGCAGCGCTTCGCCGAACTTGCCTTCCCGTGGGTCGACCCGACTTACGCCGACCGCTTCCAGCACCTGCTGCAGCGCATCGAAGCCCGTGTGAACGACACGGACTCCGGCGAATTCACCTCCAAGTTGTTCGCCGCTGATGGCGTTTCTGCTGAAGAGGCAGCTGCCGTTGGCCTGCTGACCCACGACGACATTCTCGCCGATCCGGCCCCCGCGCTCGAAAAGCTCGCACTGGCCTACCCGCAGACCGCCGAACTCAAGGTGGTCCCGGCCGACGTGGCTTGGTTCCCGGTGCTCGTGCGCGAATACCCCAAGCCCATGCCGTTCGTACCCGTCATCGACAACGACCTGCTGCGTTGGTGGGGTCAGGACCAGCTCTGGCAGTCCGAAGACCAGCGCTACTCCGCCGATTCCGTGCGTGCCATCCCCGGCCCGATCTCCGTGGCCGGCATCACCACCATCGACGAGCCGATCGCCGACATCCTCGGCCGCTTCGAAACCGCCGCCATCAAGCGCGTGCAGGACGAACAGCAGGCCGCCGATGCCGCTGAGAACGACGATTTCGCCGCACTCGGCGAGGCCACCAGCGCCGAGGACTTCATCCGCAAGTCCCCGAACATCTCCTGGGTCGGCCACATCACCGACAACCCCGCCTACGGCACCGCCCTGGGCGACCAGTATTACGAGATCCGCGCGTTTGACACCGCGGCCGGCAAGTACGATCTGGACATCCACCTCGACACCTACTGGGACAACGACCCGGACGGCGGCACCTCCAAGCACGCCGTGCGCGATATCGTCATCCCGCTCATCGTGGAAGGCACCGAGCCCGGCCGTGTGCCGGTCGTGGACCGCGAACGCCTGATTCCGGACGTCTACGCGATGCTCGCCGCCACCGCAGGCATCGGCAACACCGCCATCACCGGCGACAAGCTCACCGAGATGCCGCAGCTTGACGGCAAGACCTCTGACGAGCGTCCGTTTGCTACCGCCACCGCCGCCTACACCCTCTCCGCCAACCTCGGCTTCGACCACGAAGCGGCCACTGGCGCCGCTCTGCCGACCACCCTGCAGCCCAGCCGCATCGCTCCCGATGCGCTGGTCGGCCCGGCCTGGCCGGCGATCTACACGGCGCTCGGCTCCGTGTACGTCAAGGGCTACCCGGTGATTGAAGGCCTGCTCAACGCCGTCCACCTCGACCACCTCATCGAACTTGAGGTGAACGAGGAGGACCTGCTTAAGCACACCGGTGAAACCATCACCCTGAAGTCTTGGGCTGAGGATTACTTCGAGTCCGCCTCCGGCCGCGTGGTCACCATCCATGTGACCCACACCACCGCCGACGGCACGCTGCTCGCCCGCGAAACCGAGCGTTTCGCGATCCGCGGCCGCGTCTACTCCGACGCGCTGCCGGCCGACGCCCCCGAGTTCGGCGACGCCGAGCACGAGGAGATCGCGCCCACGCCGCGCCGCCTGCTGCGCCGCGTGAAGGTCGTCGCCCCACACGACATGACCGCCTTCGCCCGCACTTCCGGCGACTTCAACCCGATCCACACCTCCACTCGTGGCGCTCGCATCTCCGGTTTGGCCGCTCCGCTTGTGCACGGCATGTGGCTGTCCGCCACCGCCCAGCACGCCGTGCAGGCGCTGGACGAGAAGGGTGCCCACTACGAGATTGCCGGCTGGACCTACAACATGTACGGCATGGTTCAGCTTGACGACACCGTCGAAATCTCCGTCGAGCGCGTCGGCAAGGTGCGCCACGGCGGCATGACCCTCGAAGTCACCTGCCGTATCGACGGCCAGCTCGTCTCCCGCGGCACCGCACTGGTCCGCGCACCGCGCGCCGCCTTCGTCTACCCCGGCCAGGGCATCCAGAAGCAGGGCATGGTTCTGGACGAGCGCGCCAAGTCCGCCGCCGCCCGCGACGTGTGGGAGCGCGCCGACAAGCTCACCCGCTCCAAGCTCGGCTTCTCGATCCTGGGCCTCGTGCGCGATAACCCGAAGGAACTCACCGCCAACGGCGTGACCTACCGTCACCCCGAAGGCCTGCTCAACCTGACGCAGTTCACGCAGGTGGCGCTCGCGACGGTTGCCTTTGCCCAGACCGCCCGTCTGCGCGAAGCCGGCGCCGACATCTGGCCCGCCTACTTCGCCGGCCACTCGCTCGGCGAATACAACGCGCTGTCCGCGTTCGCCGACGTGATTCCGCTGGAAACCGTGCTGGAGCTCGTGTTCCACCGTGGTTCCACCATGCACCACCTCATCGAGCGTGACGCACAGGGTCGCTCCAACTACCGCATGGGTGCCCTGCGCCCGAACCAGTTCGGTGTGGACGACGCGCACGTCAAGGAATACGTGGAATCCGTGGCCAAGGCGTCCGGCGAATTCCTGGAAATCGTGAACTACAACCTCGCCGGCCAGCAGTACGCCATCGCCGGTACGATCGCCGGACTCAAGGCCCTGAAGGCCGATTCCGCCCGCCGCGTGGCCGCATTCGGTGGCAAGCCCGCGTTCATGCTGGTGCCCGGCATCGATGTGCCGTTCCACTCCACACTGCTGCGCAAGGGCGTGCCGGAATTCCGCGACAAGCTCGACGCGCTGCTTCCCGCTTACATCGACTACCGTGGCCGTCTGGTGGACCGCTACATCCCGAACCTGGTGGCCACCCCGTTCGAGATGACCAAGGAATTCGCCGCCAAGATCCTCGAAGTCGTGCCGTCCGAGCGCATCAAGGCCGCGCTCGACGACCCGGCCGTGTGGGATTCCTACGCCGACGACGACCAGAAGCTCGGCCGTCTGCTCTTGACCGAACTGCTCTCCTGGCAGTTCGCCTCCCCGGTGCGTTGGATTGAAACCCAGGCGCTGCTCTTCGGTCAGCGCGAACAGGGCGGCCTCGGCGTGGAAGAATACGTCGAAGTCGGCCTAGGCAACGCTCCGACCCTGGCCAACCTCGGTGCCAAGACCCTGCGTCTGCCCGAGTTCGCCGGCAACGATACGGTCGTCTACAACGTCGGCCGCGATGAAGGCCGCGTCTACATGACCGACACCGATTCGCTGGTTCCCGACGATGAGCCGGAAGAGGCTGCGGCCCCGGCCCCGGTCGAAACCGCTCCTGCCGGTGGTTCCGCCGTCGCCAAGCTCGGTTCCGGTGCCGCTCCGGCAAATGCCGTGACTGAGGCTGCTCAGACAACGGATGGCTCCGTCGCCGGACAGTCCACTGGACTGTCCGACTCCTCGCGCGGCCTGCAATCAGGGCAGGCCGCTGCCGGCGCACCGTCCGGTGCCGCCGTCGCCGACCTGCCCTTCAAGGCTTCCGATGCCATCGGCGTACTCATGGCCTACTCCGCCAAGGTGCGCCTCGACCAGATCGGCAGCAACGACACCACCGACACCCTGACCAACGGTGTCTCTTCTCGCCGCAACCAGCTGCTCATGGACATCAGCTCCGAGCTGGGAGTCGCCAGCGTGGACGGTGCTGCTGAAGCGACGCTCGACAAGCTCGCCCAAATCGTCAACAAGGCCGCCCCGAACTACAAGCCGTTCGGTGCCGTGCTCTCCGAGGCGCTGCGCGACCGCCTGCGCTCGCTGTTCGGTGCTGCCGGCGTCAAGCAGCAGTACATCCGCGACCGCGTGACCAACGTATGGCAGCTCGGTGAAGGTTGGGTGGCCAGCGTGCTCGCCGCACTGCTGCTCGACACTCGCGAGGGTGCCAGCTCCCGTGGCGGCGACCTGGCCAAGCTGCCCACCGCCGCCGTGCAGAACAAGCCGGAAGCCGACAAGCTGATTGATGCGGCCGTTGAGGTCGTCGCCCAGCTCAAGGGTGTTGCCGTGGCCCTGCCGTCCGCCGGTGGTGCCGCTGGTGGCGCTGTGGTCGATTCCGCCGCGCTAGACGCCTTCGCCGAGAAGGTCACCGGTTCCAACGGCGTGCTCGCCGCCACCGCCCGCTTCGTGCTGAACGAGCTCGGCGTGGCCGCTCCGGCTCCGGAAGAATCTGAGGACGAGAACGCCGCCGCCGTGGCCGCGGTTGAAGCCGAACTTGGCTCCGACTGGCCCAAGCAGGTCGCTCCGCGCTTCGACGCCAACAAGGCCATCCTCTTCGATGATCGGTGGGCCTCCGCCCGCGAAGACCTCGCCCGCGCCTACTACGACAACGATCCCGCCGCACTGAACGGCAGCTTCATCGGCCTTGGCAAGACCATCGCCGCCGAAGCCCAGTGGTTCGCCAACGAGTCGGAGAGCGAAGAACTCAAGGCCGCCTTCCAGAAGGCCGGCTCCGAGGCCCTCGAACAGGTTGCGTCCAACAAGAACGCCTCCCGTTACGCGAATGATATCGCCATCGTCACCGGCGTGAGCCCGAACTCGATCGCTGCTCAGGTGGTCGAAGGCCTGCTCGCGGGCGGCGCCACCGTGGTGGCCACTTCGCATAGCTTCAAGCCGTCCATCAAGGCTTGGGCCAAGCAGGCCTACCGCGAGCACGCCACTGGCAACGCCAAGCTGTGGCTGGTTCCGGCCAACCTCTCCAGCTACCGCGATGTCGACGCGCTGGTCGACTGGGTGGGGCACGAGCAGAAGAAGACCTCCGGTGCTACCACCACGATTCTGAAGCCCGCGTGGGAGCCGACCCTGTTCTTCCCGTTCGCCGCTCCGCCGGTCCACGGTACGCTCGCCGACTCCGGCGACCTGTTCGAATCGCAGGCCCGACTGATGCTGTGGGGCGTGGAACGCGCCATCGCCGGCTTCAGCCACATCGGTGCCGACACCAACGTGCAGCACAAGCTCCACGTGGTGCTGCCCGGCTCCCCGAACCGCGGCGTATTCGGCGGCGACGGTGCCTACGGCGAAGTCAAGAGCGCCTTTGACGCCATCGTCAACCGCACCCGCGCTGAAAAGGTGTGGTCGAGCCGCGTCACCTTCGCTCACCCGAAGATCGGCTGGGTGCGTAGCACCGGCCTGATGGGCGGCAACGACCCGCTGGTCGCCGTCGTTGAGCGTCACGGCATCCACACCTACTCCACCGCACAGATTGCGGCCAAGCTGCTCGACCTGTGCACTGCCGAATCGCGCGAGCAGGCCCTCAAGGCCCCGCTCGATGTGGACCTGACCGGTGGCCTCGGCTCCGAGCCCATCGACATCAAGGCCCTGCGTGCCGAAGCCATGGCCGACGCCGAGAAGGAAGCTGCTGCGGCCTCGTCTCAGGAAACGGATGGCCCCGTCGCCGGACAGTCCACTGGACTGTCCGACTCCTCGCGTGGGCAGCAAATCAAGGCGCTGCCCACCCCGATCGTCACCAAGCAGGCCCCGGTCGATCTCAACGACTGGGCCAACGTCACCGCCAAGCCGGAAGACGAAATCGTCATCGTCTCCGTCGGTGAGCTGGGCCCGTGGGGCTCCGGCCGTACGCGCACCCAGGCCGAGCTCGGCATCCACTCGGACGGCACCGTCGACCTGAGCGCCGGCGCAGTGCTCGAACTTGCGTGGAACATGGGTCTGCTGACTTGGGCCGACAGCCCGAAGCCCGGCTGGTACGACACCGACGGCAACCTCGTGCCCGAAGAGGACATCGCCGAGCGCTACCACGACGAGGTCGTGGCCCGCTCCGGCATCCGCCCATTCGAGGAAGGCATGGGCAACGACTACAAGGACGGTGCCGACGAAGAAGAAGCCGAGGTCTTCCTTGACCACGACGTCACCTTCTCCGTGCCCACCCGCGAAGTCGCCGCCGAATACGTCAAGCTGGACGAAGCTCACACCACCATCGCCTCGGATGAGGAATCCGGCGAATGGAACGTGACCCGCCACACCGGCTCGATGATCCGCGTGCCGCGCCGCGCCACCATGACCCGCACGGTCGGCGGCCAGTTCCCGAAGGGCTTCGACCCGACCCGCTGGGGTATCCCCGCCTCGATGGTCGGCGACGTGGACAAGATCGCCCTGTGGAACATCGTCACCACCGTGGACGCCTACCTGGGCGCCGGCTTCACCCCGGCCGAAATCCTCGAGTCCATCCACCCCTCGCTGGTGGCTTCGACTCAGGGCACCGGCTTCGGCGGCATGATGTCGATGCGCAAGCTGTACCTCGACCGCTTCCTCAACCACGAGATCCCGACCGACATCCTGCAGGAAGCCCTGCCGAACGTGGTCGCGGCTCACGTGATGCAGTCCTACATCGGCGGTTACGGCAACATGATTCAGCCGGTCTCCGCCTGCGCCACCGCGGCCGTCTCCCTTGAAGAGGGCGTCGACAAGATCGCCCTCGGCAAGGCCGACTTCGTGGTCACCGGTGCGATCGACGACATCGGCGTGGAATCCGTGATCGGCTTCGGCAACATGAACGCCACCGCCAACTCGGAGGAAATGTACGGTAAGGGCATCGACGCGCGCTTCTTCAGCCGCGCGAACGATCGTCGCCGTGGCGGCTTCCTGGAATCCCAGGGCGGCGGCACAATCCTCGTGACCCGCGGTGACATCGCCGAAAAGCTCGGCCTGCCGGTTGCGGCCGTGGTCGGCTTCATCCACTCCTACGCGGATGGTGCTCACACCTCGATCCCGGCTCCGGGCCTCGGTGCCCTGGCTGCCGGCCTCGGTGGCAAGGACTCCAAGCTCGTGCACGACCTGGCTAAGCTCGGCGTCTCAGCCGACGACATCGCCGTGGTCTCCAAGCACGACACGTCCACCAACGCCAACGACCCAAACGAATCCGAGCTGCACAACACGCTGGCCCACGCCATCGGCCGCACCGACGGCAACCCGCTGTTCGTGATCTCGCAGAAGACGCTTACCGGCCACGCCAAGGGTGGTGCCTGCATCTTCCAGGTCAACGGTCTGACGCAGCTGTTCAAGTCCGGCGTGATTCCGGCGAACGCGGCGCTCGACTGCGTGGATCCGAAGCTCCAGCGCGACGACCACATGGTCTGGGTTAGGAAGCCCCTGCGCATCGGCGGTGGCGAGGACGAGTTCGGTCGCGAGACCGCTGGTCGCCCGGTCAAGGCCGGTCTGGCCACCTCGCTCGGCTTCGGACATGTTTCCGGCTTCGTGGCCCTGGTCCATCCGGGTGCCTTCGAGGCGGCCGTGGCCAAGGCCGATGGTGAGGCCGCACTGGAAGCTTGGCGTGAGCGTGCCAACGCCCGTTTGGCTGCCGGCCAACGTCACCTTGAGGAAGGCATGATGGGTCGCGCCGCGCTCTACGAGCCGATCGACAACCGTCGCTTCCGCGAGGATCACCGTGGCTACGACCACCACGAGGTCGAAAAGGCGATGCTCCTCAACCCGGACGCCCGCCTCGGTGCCGACGGCTACTACGAGGCCTGATGCCCCTCTGGCTCCCCCCGGTCGGTGAATGCCGGCTGAGGGGAGTGTCTCGCGATTAGGGTCGGGAAGAACGTCATTTACGGCGTTCTTCCCGACCCTATTGTTTTTTGGCGCTATTGCTGTTTTCGTGGGCGGTGGTTCGTTGTTGAACCGTTGTGGGAGTAAGAGACGGCGAACTGACATCCACGAAAACAGCAATAGCGCCTTCGACATACAGTCGAAACCGGGTCAAGTAGGATAGATGCGTGATTTTTGGGCAGGCTATCGCTGGGAGCGGGGCCGGACCCAGGATTGCTTGATGCGCAGCTGGCATTCAAGCTGGGGTGACTGCTCGCTCAGTGGCGGCGGCTGAACCTTCTCGACCGGGTATCCGGCACGAGGAAAGGGATCGGGTGCCTCGCCTTCGATGAGCGAGACCAGCTTACCGACTGCCCAGTAGCCCATCTCGTAATGCGGCAGTTCCACAGTGGAAAGCGGCGGATCCAGCGCTTCGGCCACAACCTGGTGGTTGTCGACGCCAACCACCGCGATATCTTTGCCGATAATCAGCCCGCGACGGGTGACCTCGGTGTAGATGGCCCAAGCGCGGGTGTCGTTGAAGCAGAAGAAGCCGTCAACATCCGGGTGCTTGTCGAAGAACGCGGGCATGCGGGCGGCGTCTTGCGCGCCCTCAATCATGCGGTCGGCAAACGACGTGGTGGCCACTTCGTCGCTGAGGAATCCGATGGTGCGGCTACTGCTGGTGCGCAGCCCGCTGGCCAGACGGTTGGTCAGGTAACCGAGTTCGGCGGCGATGTCGCGGACTCGCTCGGCGACATCGGGGCTGACGCGGCCGATATCGCGGTTGTTGAGCACCAGAGAGACGGTGGAGATGGAAACGCCGGCGCGATTGGCGATTTGCTTCATCGTGACCACGGTTCTACCTCCCTGCTGGCTTCATTGGCTGGTTGTGGTTGGTTGTTGTGAAGTTATCCTTCATTGGATCATTGTGTTAACCACGCTAAAAAGTCAAACGTTTGACGTCAATCGATTTACGTATCGGAGTGTCGGGCGGAATATCGCCATTTTACGCCGTGTCAACCGTTAGTCAACAGTTTGACTTGGTGTTGACTTTCAGGATTCGGCTTGCGGGGCGGCCGAGGGTTTTCGTTTGTGGATGCCGCGTTCCGTGTGAACCTCGTTATTCTGGATGTGTTGTCAACGTGTTGAATGGCTGATAATAGGTGCTATGGGCACATTTGGTTTAGGTCATGACGTGGTTGACGTCGCCGCATTCGTCGAGCAGCTGTCTGAACCCGGCTCGCGCATGCTCTCGCTGTTTTCCGTTCGTGAGGTACGTCAGGCGGCGGATCGTGCACGGCTGAAGAACGATGACGAGGCCGTGCATCTGGCCGCCAAGTGGGCAGGCAAGGAGGCGTTCCTCAAAGCGTGGTGCGATTATCTTGGCGATGCCCCCTATCCGTTCACGCTTGATAATTTCCCGTGGCCTGAAATCGAGATCTTGGATGATTCCCGTGGTGTGCCGCATGTGTCTCTGGGTAAGGGGGCGGCGTCAGTCTTCCAAACTGATTACGCGAATTCGGCTGCCGGCGCTCGCTATTCCTCTGCTTATTCCCCTGCTTCCGATAACGGGCCTTATGCAGTGATGCAGGAGCGGCGGAATGCGCGTTCGGCGCAGCGCTCGGCTCTCGGTGCGGGGTCGATGCCGCATACCCATATTTCCCTGAGCCACGATGGTCCGATTGCCTCCGCGGTGGTGACGATTTCTGCGGAATAGCGCCGGTGGCTCGGCGGGTCTTGGGTTGCGATTGTCGAACCGGTTTGTTGTGGTGTAATACAACGCGTCAAACGATTGACGCGGGCAGCAGATAGAGACAAAGGAGTTTCCGGTGGCTCAAAGCAACCAGTCGGCACAGGCAGGACCCGGGCTGGTACAAGCGCGGCGATATGTTCGGCATGACCATGTACACCGACCTGTTCGCCGGCGACCTCAAGAAACTTGCCGACAAGATTCCGTACTTGAAGGAGCAGAAGCTCACCTACCTGCACTTGATGCCGCTGCTTGACATGCCGCACCCGAACAACGACGGTGGCTATGCGGTCCAGGATTTCGACACCGTGGACCCGAAGCTCGGCACCAACGAAGACCTCGCCGCCTACTTCGGCACGCCCGAGGCCCCCGAGTGCCACATGCTGTACAACGTCTCCATCATGGTTAACCTGTGGAGCGCGCTCGCCAGCCGCGACGTGCGCCTGCTCAAGAACCAGATCGACAAGCTCAACTCGCTGCCCGAAAACTGCTGGTTCGTGATTCTGAACGCGATGGACGCCGACCTCCAACCATACGAGTCCCAGCTCATCCATTTGTGATTTCGACGGTTTCTAGCTCTCTTCTTTGAGGGGAGCTGTTGCCGTAGGCGACTGAGGGGAGTCCTCGGCAAAGCCGCAATCCATCAACTAGATTGGCTGGTCCTGCTGCAGCCACACGCGTTTGCCATCCCCGAAGAAATATGTATAATAACTCAAGTCGCCAAAAGCGACGCTTAACGCGGATGTAGCTCAATGGTAGAGCCTCAGTCTTCCAAACTGATTACGCGGGTTCGATTCCCGTCATCCGCTCCACTGACAAAAGCCGCAAACCCAAGCAATTCCAAGGGTTTGCGGCCTTTCGCATATTCGGGTGTCGAATCATCGTGATTGCAAGATTTGGGCCAAACGTGCCTGATTGTGACCTCGATAGCATGACCTATAGCATGACCTCCAGCTGATACATAGCATGACCAAGGAAGAGGCATGATGCCCGCACAGAACCAAACAACGACGTCCAAAACACCTCCACGCAGGCCGCGGGGAAGCGGCAGCGAATGGCAGGATCAACGAGGAACCTGGCACGCGCGCAAAGAAATCGCACCAAACCCGCGCACCGGCAAACGCCGCATGGTCGAGGCGCAGGCCCCCACCAAGACCGCCGCGCGGCAACGGCTCCAAGAAAAAATCAAAAGACTGCAGCGCGAGGGCGATATGCCCCTGGCCGGAACCCCAACGCTCGACGAATGGATGGAGCGATGGCTCAATACCATCGCGCCCAATGTCAAACCCCGCACCCTCGAAACCTACCGATCCGACTGCAACACCATCCGCAGCGTCATCGGCGGAATGCGACTCGACAGAATAACCCCCGCCACCATCGACGGAATGTGCGCCAAACTCGCCAAGGAACACCGAAGCAAAATCGTCCACAACCACTATCTCAGACTCAGGCAGGTGCTCGACGCAGCGGTCCGCGAACGCCTCATCCCATCGAACCCGGCGCTCGCCGCAACGCCGCCGCGCTACGAGTCGCAGGCCACCCAAATCCTCGAACCCGGACAGCCGGCCCGGGCGGCGCAGGCCGTACTCGACCCCAAGCGTCGCAAATACAGCCACCTGGCAGATACCGACGACGACCGCGAAATGTGGAGCCTCATGTGGAACATCATGTTCGAGACCGGCATGAGAGAGGCCGAAAGATTCGCCATCCTGCCCGAAGAGCTCGCCACCGTCGACGGCGTGCACGGAATCCAGATCATGTGGGAGCTCCAACGCTTCAGATCCGATGCAGAAGTGCCCAACTGGCTCCGCTCCCGCCATTACGAGGGATGCTTCTGGCTCGTCGAACCGAAAAGCAAGCAGGGCAACCGGTTCGTGCCCGTCAGCAACCAGACGTGGCTCGGACTCTGGGCGCTCGTCGGACGCAGGCAATGCCAGCCCGGCCAGCTCATATTCACGCGCGAGGGACACCCGCTCACCAACACCGTGGAACGCCGCCGCTGGAAACGCTCTCTCGAAGACGCGGGACTGCCCTACGTCACCATCCGCAGCGCCCGCCACTTCTTCTCCACGCACCTCGCCGAAGCCGGAGCCCCGGAAGACGCGAGAAAAGCGATGATGGGCCACGCCAAAATCAGCACAACGGCCGGATACACCCACTGGTCGGCCGCGAGCCTTGCGGCACTCGCAGACAAGGCTCGTCAGGCGGTGGGGGAATCGGCCTGATTGCGATTCTTGCGAGGCCTTCCACCGCCCGCACCACGACCGGGGCGGGCGGCGTTCCACGCATCGATTGTCTCCGGAAGCCAGCCGCGAGTCGTGCCGATCAGTGCGTCCGGTTCCGGCAGATGATACCCCCTCGCTGCCGGATTGCTCGTGCCGATGCGCTCGCCGACCTCCTTGAGGCTGAGATATCTTGCGGTGCTCATTTCCGGCCTCCCGACAGATAGCCGAACACCCCGGCGGCCATGCCGAAGGTTCCGGCCGCGATGGCCTGACCGCCGATGGCGAGAATGAGGCACATCGCGCCACATATCAGCGAGACGAGCCTGTATGCGTTTGTTGTGTTCATGATGCTCCATGGATTAGTCTGGGGATAGGGAGCCGCAGCTCCGGATACTAGGACTATTCGGAATCTGCGGCTCTTGTACTACCGGCGAGGCCTTCGCCGTATGTGCGGCGGCTTGGGCTTCGGTGCGGGTGGCGGCTCATCGCCTTTGGATTTCACCGCCGCGATGACTGCGGCGATTCCGACCAGCAGGGAGCCGATGGCTTCTATCGCTTTCCAGACCTCATCCATGTCTCACCTCCTTCCACTGTTCCGTTTTTGTTTACATAATAATTATAGCTCAACTAAGTAAGTTATGCAAGTCAGAACGGCAAAGATCTGGATGTGCCTATTCGAATGTTCTCCATTACTCGCACATGGTGTAACAAGTGCATGTAAAACCGGTAGAAAATCAGGATAATGATAAGACGACAAGGAAGCGTCTGGCCGTTGTTTTTGCGTCGGACGCCAGCCGGAAAAAGTGGAGATGAATTTTAGAATAATAACCAGTAGAATTGTTAGCTATGAGTCAATTTCGCGTGGGAGCCTATATAGATGGCTTTAATCTGTATTACGGAATGCGTTCGCATATGGGGCGTTCGACGCCTGAATGGCGATGGCTTGACATACGTGGAATGCTACAGCCGTATGCGCAGTATTGGGATCCCAACGCCTCTCTGACGGTGGTCTATTGCACCGCTCGTGTGAACGCCTCTTCCTCGCAGTCGGCGGCGATTGACCAGAATTTCTATCTGAAAGCATTGCGTGCGTCTGGTTCGGTAGATGAAATCGTTTTGGGGCATTACGTAGTTCGCAGCAATTATGCCTTCATGGTTGATAAGTTATCACGCAGCCGAGTGCCTCAACTGCTGAGCGTAACGGCGCAGCAGTTCAGCAGGATAATGCCACAAGGTCCACAGAATTGGCCCATCTCACTCCGGAATGGCCATGTCGGAGTGGATATACAACGAATTGAGGAGAAGGGCTCCGATGTAAATGTGGCTTCAAGACTGTTGCGCGACATGTACGAGAACACAATCGATGCAGCTCTCGTTCTGACTAACGACTCCGATCTGTCGGAACCCATACACATTGCGCGAGAACGTATACCTGTTGGAGTGTTGAATCCCCATAAAGGGCCGATCGCGGGCAGTCTGAAACCATTCCGTAATGCGCAGAACAGAATTGGCAGCTGGAACAAAGCTCTCTCTCCAGCCGATTTTAAAGCTCACCAACTGCCCGATGAAGTCAACGGAATGGTCGACGGAAAATACGTGTTTGCGCGTAAGCCAGCAGAATGGTGACATGCTGGAATACTTGACGACATACGCCTACCAAGGTATATTTACCACTGTACCCACCCCGATTGCCACTGGCGACGGGGTTTTTTCATGCCCGATCGATCGGCAGACAAAGGCGTATATGTGACGTCGATGCCCAGAACCATCGGTATGGTCATGTTCCGTATTCTGGCAATCGGAATATGGATATTCGCCTTACTGATTTTTGTCGGCGGATTGAGCACCGATTTCCTGACATGCACAATAGTCGCGCTGATCATCGCATTGAATACCCTGATTCCGTCAAGCCAAAGCCCCGGCGCTCGCAGAGAGCGATCGGGGCGATTCCGTATATGCGGCGGTAGAATCTAATCAAGCCGCATCGAGTTGGCTGAACGAACAAAGAGGTTGGAGGCATGATGCCCGGAGAGCGCCAAGCTAAGCGGAAGGTGTCGATGCCCGGAACTATCGGTATGGTCATATTCCGGATTCTGGCAATCGGAGTATGGATATTCGCCCTGCTGATTTTCGTTGGCGGATTGAGCACTGATTTCCTGACATGCACCATAATCGCGCTGATCGTCGCATTCGTCGGATGGATGCTGTGGGTCGTCGGCGACATGATCCACGACCCCGAGAAGATTCGAGCCGAACAGCGAGCTGCCAGAGCCGCAAAAGACCTCAGCATCGTGCTGGACGAGGATAACGAACACGAGCGAAAACGAGCAGCCAATGGTCACCGGGACGGACGCGCAAACCCCGGACATGCACAACCCAATGATGAAGCATCGCCTGCGCTCGTCGGCGTCGAGGTGGAGGATGGCGAAGCGTTGGCGTCGGCTCGTCGAGAAACGGGACAAAGTTCTGCGTTGTCAAGGACGATATCGCTGTCGCCGATCATCATCCCGCCAAAAACTCTGTCAGTGTCGGCGACTCGGGAAACCGAAACCGTCTCCGGTTCATACCCTGCCACAATCTACGTCTACGACCCACGCCCCATACTCAAGCTCAAAGAGGGGCGTGCCGAAAAAATCAGCGTTGTTACCCGTCCGATAACGCTGAAAAGTCGACTTAACGGAAGACAATGGCGCAGCGGCGTGGATGATGGGTATGCGGTCGAATGCAAAGGGAAACCGTTCGGCGTTCTCTTCAACCACATCGCGGTAATCCACATTCGTGCAATCCTTGAATCTGGCGCGAAAAATGTGGAACTCGTGGCCATGCGCCAAGGATGGTACCAAACAGGCGTTCCCGAAATCTACGTCATGGTGCCAACGCTGGAAGAGGCGAAGGAAGGCGAAACTGGCAACGCCTCGCTCAAGGAATACGAACAGCGACAAGCATATGGAGCGGATGTGGTCGCCGCAACGGCAATATTCCGCGTCTCGGAGAACAACTGGAATGGTCCTAGAATTCCCGACGAAGGGTTCATCGCTTTCGAGGCCACTGTCGAACAGCTACCGGTGCCGGAAGGATCGCAGGCAAAACCGCACTTTGCACTCAAAAGCGGAGGTGTCTTGCTCTCGGAAATCACGGCGCGGTCGACGGCCGCATACTTTGCATCTGAGCCACTTGTTGGCAAGCGATTGAAAATACTCGTTAGCCGCTACTGCACCAGCCTCACCATAGAGGCCTACGAGATATGACAAAACACCCCGGCACTCATAACGAGCGACCGGAGTGTTTTTTGTTTATTCTTACAAGATTTCTTCTGCAGCTTGGTCAATGGGCTTATTCGGATAGTCAGATGCTGCGGCGCTTTCCTGGATTCTTCGTAGAAGTTCCTGACTGAGTTCAAGCGTCGTGTATTCGGATAGTGAGTATCCGCGCTCGGCTTTCTTCGCCTCCTCTTCGGTAAGGGACCCTAGTTGTACTAGCCCCTCGATGGGAGATCTCCCGAAAGCCCTAGGGATGATGATGGCATCATCGGAAGTTTCTGATATGAAAAGCCCCGGCGCTAAGAGAGATGAACTGCGCCCCGAAAGTTGGACGCGTTTAATGGTAGCCGTTATGCGGCTTCCTGTAGGGCCTGATCCCGGTATTCTGCCGGGGTCAGGCCCTTGAGCTTTACTTGGCGCCTTTGTGTGTTCCAGTAGGTGATGTAGGCGTCGAGGTCGGCTTTGAAGCTCTCGAAGGTCTGCCAGTCTTGGCCGCGGAAGAATTCGTCCTTGATGTGACCGGAGACCTGCTCGGTGGCGCCGTTGCCGATGCAGTTGCCTTTGCGTGACATGCTCTGGATGAAACCGTTGTCGGCAAGCGTGCGGATGTAGGTCTCGTGCTGGTACTGCCATCCCATGTCCGAGTGCAAGATCGGCTCGGCCCCTGCTGGTTTGGCGTCCATGAGTATCTGGAGCATCTCTTGTTGCTGGGCGAGGTTGGGGCACAGAGAGATGGAGTAGGCGACAATCTCTTTGCTGGCAAAGTCGTAGACCGGAGCGAGGTAGGCCTTCCCGAAGGAGAGCTTGAACTCGGTGACATCGGTACCCAATTTCTGCCAGGGGCCATCGGCCTTGAAGTCGCGACCGATGATGTTCTCAAAGCTTTGCCCCACGTTCCCCTTGTAGGAGTTGTACCTGTGATAGGCCCTCTCGCGGCGTATCCCGCAGCGCAGCCCCATCTCACGCATCATCTTCAAGACCGTCTTATCGGCGATGCGCTCCCCTTCCTCAGCGCGCAGGCACATGGCTACCTGCCTGTGACCGCACCCGTTGGCAGTTCGAGAAAAGATCTGTGCGACCTTGGGCCACAGATGCGCCCTGGTTGGCTGCTGGGGGTGAGCCAGCGCGTAGTAGTAGCTCGACCTGGCAAGACCTGCCACCTCAAGGAGATCATGCAGCTTGTGACCGCGCCCTGAAAGCTGTGCGACCACTAGGGCTTTGTCCCGGTTTGGGAGCGCCTCTGCGCCTTCAGGGCAATCGATTTTTTTAGGTACGCCACCTGCGCCTCAAGCTTGCGCACGCGCTCGGCGAGTTCCTCCTCACGCGTTGGAGGAACCGCCCGCACCGACCCCTTCGGCCTGCCCTTGCGCTTGGGCTTCAGCGCCTGCGCACCGCCCTCACGGTACAACCTGCACCACTGCTTCAACGGTGTCGCGCTCGCAATACCGAAACGCACCATCGCCTCAGGCTTACTCATCCCACCATCAACCACGGCCCTCGCTGCGGCGACCTTGGTCTCATAGTCGTATGTTCTCTGTTTTCCTCCCATGGCAAGAAAACCGCCCCTCCCGATCGCGCGGTACATCTTCTGCCACTCTCTCACAGTCTCAGCAGACACACCAAGCCTCCTGGCGGTCAAACCATAGCCACACCCCCTCTCAAACAACTCCACCGCCCGCTCCCGAAGCAAACGATCATGCCTCAACCCCAGACCCACAGACACGAAAAGCCTCCCATTCCCTGGACTTCAATTTCGATGTCCAAGAAACGGGAGGCAGTTCACTGGGGGGGGGGCTTCAGATTCGGAGCTTTTCCGCTCGGGAGCCGCGGGCGCACCAAACATTCCGGAGAGTGCGCGAGCAGCGAGAGCTTGGCACAACTCGGCGGAATCGTCACTTCCGGCTGGTACCGGCAGCGAATCCGATTTCCACGTATCGCCCGAACGTCGTGCCATCATCTTCCCCGTCTCCTGCAAAGAGCAGAACAATGACCTACGCGACTTGCTGATTTCGCAGCAGGTACGTCGTATCGACGAACTGGAGCGTCAGGTCGACATGCTCGAGGCCCTGCTGCACGGCAGGCGGCGTAAGGAACAGGCTGCCAATACGTTGCCTGAGGAACAGACGGATACAGCGGCGGACAAGTCGCCGGATACAGACGGGCGGTAGCAGTAGCCTGTCTGTATCCAATCAGCGCGCGAAACCGCAGGGAACATCAGGTACTTGCCCAACACGCGCGCTAAGATAGGCATCGCAATAATCGGCATGGCAATACATGGCAATAAGCAGGTAATCGGCGAGGCGGTGCATGGAGCAAGAACCCAACGAGCAGGAACCTAACGAAGCGCTGGAAATTGTGGGCGGCAAGGTGGAAACCGTCGAGGTTTCCAAGCACCCCGAGGCTTCCATACCCGAGACCGATTTGTCTCTGGCGGATATCGAGCGCCGTCGCTCCCATCCGTTGCGTTGGGTGTTGATTATTCTTGCCGCACTGTGCGCCATCGTCGCGCCATACTGGTTCGGCCGTTCGTTGGCGGTGAATAATACGGACTCCATCGTGGCAGTGTTCGGGGGAGTGTCCCCGCAAGGTATCGCACTGGTCGGTTGGGTGGCCGTGGTGATCACGTACGTCGGATTGGCGATGGCGGTGGTCGTCTCGCCGTCCTGGCCGTGGCTGATTGTATTTGTGATCGGGTTGGCCTGCGAGCAGTTCATCGCGGGGCTCAGTATGCTCAATCTCAATTTCTGGTATTCCACGTATGTGGTCTACGGCAAGCAGGCCGGCCTGGCGAATGCCGCGAACCTCGGCATTATGGGGGCGGCGATCGGCATCGCCGTATATGCCTTGGTGTTTGTTGGTCTGCTGGTGATTATCCGGAAGACCTCGCCGCTGAACGTGCTGACCAAAAGCTGGGCGAGCTTCATTCTGTACTTCGTGATTGAAACCATCGCCCTGCTCGTGGTGCTGTTTGGCGGATTGCTCACCACTGTGTGAGCGCACGTGAGTCGCCGTACATCGCTCAATACTCACCACTCACTGCTCACCACCGCGCAAACCGTGTGCCCCTTCCTTCAGTACTTATATGATGTGTTATATTCGTTATACATTTCTGAAGAACGTATCAGTACGATGATTACCGTTAATTCCACCTTCAGCAGGATTGTTGGATTCGCCGCTCTGGGTATCAGCGGACTGTTGATACCAGAAATCAAGTTAAAAACAGTTCTAGTCACCAATTTTGAAATGGCAGTCATCGCATCGTTGATACTTATTGATGTATTTGTCCGTAGGAGCAGAGCAGATCAAGATTCTTCGTCATCCATAAGATGACAATTATGCTCATAATAAGCCGCTTACTGAAGTTAAGTCATATATTTGATATGACTCTAAATGAATTTAGAGTTCAATGGAAAGGAAATATCATGAACAAAGTAGTTATCTCAACTAAGGCGATTTCTATTCAGAAGACTACTGAACGAGAAGATACTGCAGTTCGTATTGGGACTGTCTCTTTAAGTGTGTGACTGGTGTTTTTGTTATTGGTTCGCGCTGGTGGGCCAGCGGTCGGCGGAGGTGATAGCGAACGCGTTCAACGCGGGTTTCCATCGTGCCGCCCATTTTATCCTTCCCCTGCCGGTCGGGTCCAGTGAACGCACGGTCAGGTAGAGGCATTTGAGCGCGGCCCGATCGTCGGGGAAGTGACCCCGCGCCCTGACCGAGCGGCGGAAACGCGCGTTGAGGCTCTCGATCGCGTTGGTCGAGCAGATGACCCTTCGGATCTCGACGTCGTAGTCGAGGAACGGTATGAACCGGTCCCGCGCGCCCATCCACAGGCCGTGGATCGCCGGGTATTTGTCGGCCCATCTGCCCAGCATCTCGTCCCGCGCCGCCTCGGCGGCCCGCTCGCCGACGGCGGTGTAGATCGGTTGGATTGGCAACGGTGTGTTGGATTGTTTCTAGAGGGTTTTTCCTTGTTGTGTGA
>OKMX01000097.1_pt1 | contig 33640 bp, 9 predicted proteins | sample 1613551 | NCBI WGS metagenome assembly OKMX01 (sample SAMN04436865, study PRJEB24849) | human gut metagenome | biome: human gut; feature: NICU; material: stool | host: Homo sapiens | place: USA: Saint Louis, MO | collected 2011-10-01 | reverse complement strand
AAAAGGCCGTGAATACATTCACGGTCTTTTTCGTATTCCGCTATTAATCGTAAGGAGATCAGAATAAAATGCAAGCAGATATGGTAAGATAATGATGATAAAAAATGCTTTAATGCAGGAGGAAAATATGGTATCTGAAATCAGGATGTGGTTTTTTAATCAAAAAAACCTTTTAAAGATGTCAAAGTTTATCATTTGGACGTTGTTGCTTCTTTTAATCACTTGGGTTTTTGATCTCAGATATCCTTTCATGAAATCCTATATCCCGAGGTCGTTACTGCTGTCGGTGGAAGTGTCTGTTGATTTTCTTTCGAACATCTCGGGTGTATTTTTAACCATCAGCATTTTTTGTTTTACCATTATCGTTACTGTGCTTAACAAATACAGCAGCAGCATATCGCCGCGAATGCTGCAGGCGTTTATCGATAGAACGGGAGTTATCGGTTTATACGGTGTATTTGTCAGCGGCTTCTTTTATTCCGCCATCAGTATTTTGCTTTTACAAGGTCTCGGACCGGATCAACGTGTCGTTGCCGGAAGTTTCGGGATCGCGTATCTCATCATTGCAATGATGGGGTTTATCACGTTTTCCAAACAGGTTATCGATAACATTAAAATTTCAAATATTATCGAAGCGGTCTATGCTGACTGTGACAAGCTTATTGACGAACAGGTAGAACGCAGAAAAAAGGCGGAACATTATAAAGAAGATGAACAAGCAACCGAGATCCCTATCGTAGCAGGGAGTTCGGGGTATCTGTTCAAAATAAATGAGGATGATATTTTAAAAGAGCTTAAAGGGATCAAAGCGGAGCTGGTCATCGAGAAGAGAATTAGTGAATACGCAGCCGAAGGCGAATCATTGGGCGATTTAAAAATTTTTCAAGGGGAATTAAACGGTAAAAAAACGGAAGAGCTGAAAGAAAAAATCAGTGCATTGTTTTTAATAAACATGTACAACAATGAAGAAGAAGACTATCATCAGGGCATTGTCAAACTTACCGAAATTGCGAACATGGCGTTGAGCCCCGGGATAAATGATCCCAATACCGCGATTACATGTATCAATAAAATGTCATCGTTGCTGGGGAAGCTCTTGGCCACAGATAATCAATTTATAGTTCTCAAGGAAGATGAAGATGCAAAAATAATCTACCAAAGTTATTCGGTCGAAGATGAGTTATACCTTGCATTCAGTCAGATTATTTCCTACTCCGGTGGAGATCCGATGGTAACCAAGGCGATTTTACAGGGCATTTATATCATTTATATGATGGCGGGGACGAGCGCCAAAAAAGATGTCAAGAAATTTTTTGATGCCTCGTATGAAATATTGACAGAAAACTTTAGCCACGAAATGCATCTGAATAAGTTCAAAGCGATCAAACAGAAGCTTGAAGAACACACAGCTTAGAAAAAAGGTTAATCAAAGAGGATGCGGATTATTCCGCGAAACAAAAAGACCGTGAACGCACATTCACGGTCTTTTTCGTGTTCCGTTATTGATCATTTGAAAAAGCTAAAGAAAAGAAAAACATGCACCTGAACCGTACCCATTAAATCGGTATGTTGGCTTACACATGGATCTGGCCGTGCTCATCGGCGGTAGCGAAGGCGGCACGAACGATGTCATACAGACAAAATATCAGTTCAATGCCCAATATAATAAAGCCGATTCCTAAGAACCACGTCAGACTCCAGCCGATGATGCTGCAAAGAAGATAGCATATTCCGGCAAAAGCATGGCCCGCATAAAAACGATGCACTCCTAGCGTACCGAAGAAAAAAGCTAACAGGATATACACTACCCGATTTACACCTTTGTTCACAGGGACTTCTTTGATGATCGTCATCCTTTCGATGATGCGTTCCTCTACCGGTTCTGCCTGCGATTCGGTCTCCTTCGCGGAGACATCATCCATTACTGAAGAATCAACTTCCTCGTTTACCTGTTCCGACTTTCGGTTGTTTTCATCCATAGTAGCACCCCTTTCTGGTGACGCTTTCCGTTTTTGTCGCGAATGCCGCGTGTATTTTTTGCAGAATCAACCATGGCATCTGACAAAACCATTTGTGATTAGAATACCATAAGTTTTAGGTTTAGAAAACTGTTTCATAGAGAATAAAAAGTGATTGCAAAATAAGATTGCGTACCCGATAAAATAGCAAAGAAATGATTCATGGAGGCAGCTTTTGTGCCAGATGTTTTACACCCTGCCGAACGCCTGAAACGCATTGTCATGACGTAAAGTCATAAAATTATGCGCACATGCAAAATTAATATAGAATTACAAAGGTAATCATTCTGTAATGAATCTATAATACAGACAAATATCTACATAGCCACTTGTAATGAATCAAGACATCAAAAAATGGTGGCGGGTTACCTCGTTGGTGGTTATCGGTATGGTGATTTAGTGGAGGAGGGAAAAGAAATGAGTAAAATTCAAAAAATTGTCCGGAGCGAATCGGTGAAGTCGAGCGCGAAAAATTCGTCTCGCGAAGGATTGCGGAGAAGCGTCACGGCGGCTCTTTTCGCGGCGTTGGTGGCGGCGCCTGTCGCGTTCGGCGTGTATGCGGCCGATGGCACACCTTACGTCTCGGTAACCAGTGATCAAAAAGCGGCGGGCTCCAACTATGACAGCGATGGCGCCCAAGCGACCGACAGCATGGTCATCGGCATCGGCTCAAGTTCGAAAGGCATAAACAGCACCGTAATCGGCAAAAACAACACGCTGACAGGGACGAAACACCTTAGAAGAGAAGGAAAAGAGGTTGAAATAAATAACAGCATCGTGGCGGGGCACAACCTGGAAGTCGACGGCTATTGTAATTCGGTATTGGCTACCGATTATGAAGATGATACTTTCCATGGTTTGACCAAAGTGGCAGGCGAATACAATACGGTTCTCGGTGCAGGGAATGTTGTGGGTTATGCGCTGGAAGACAAAGGCAAGGACTACATCTATACAAAACTCGACGAGAATATCATCAGCAATAAGAATGTGGTTATCGGTACAAGACAAACGGTGAGCGGCAGCGACAATGTGGTCATCGGAGACCTTACGACGTTTGAGGTGGGAGCCGACCAGGTAACGACCATAGGGATTGATAATCGCATCGGCAGCGAGGCCCGAGAAGGAGTCGCTATCGGCAACCATCTGGGTATAAACGGATATCAAACGGTCGCCATAGGGTTTGGCTCAGAAGCTAACGCAGAAAGCGCAATCGCTTTCGGATCGTATAGCTTTGCGAACGCAGAAAGTGCAATAAGTATAGGAAATGGAAGCTCTGCCAATGCGAAGAATTCGGTCGCTATAGGAGGACCATTAGTGACAGAAGGAGCACCGGCGACAGAAGGAGCAGGAGCATTAGCGACCGTGGAAAACGGAGTGGCTCTCGGGTCGGGAAGCGTCGCCGACAGAGAAGCGGGCATGGCAGGTTACCTGTCGAACGGGAAGACCACTGCGGAATGGCAGTCCACGTTGGGAGCGCTATCTGTGGGCGTGGTGTCCGATGAATTTTCAGCCACCCGCCAGATTACAGGCGTCGCCGCGGGTACGGAAAACACTGATGCCGTCAACGTGGCGCAGCTGAAAGCACTGGAAAGCACGGTAAATGACGGAGTGACCGGTTTGGATACCCGTATTACGACAAACACTGAAAAAATCACGGAGAACAGTGAAAAGATCATCGCGAACAGTGAAAAAATCACCGAGCTGGGCGGACGCATCGGGACATTGGACACCCGAGTTGACCGCGTCGGCGCGGGAGCGGCTGCGCTTGCCGCTCTCCATCCGCTGGATTATGACCCCGAAAACAAATGGGACTTCGCGGCCGGTTACGGTAACTACAGCGGCGCGAACGCGGTAGCGATCGGCGCCTTCTACCGCCCGAATGAAAATCAAATGTTCAGCATCGGCGGCTCGTTCGGCGGCGGTGAAAATATGGTGAACGCGGGTATCTCCGTCAAGGTCGGAGAGGGAACGGGCATCAGCACTTCCAAAGTCGCCATGGCGAACGAAATTAAAAACCTGAAAATCGCGAATGAGAAAGTGCAGCAAGAAAACAAAGAAATGAAGAACGAAATCGAAATTTTGAAACAACAAGTGCAAAAACTCATGGCGGGGAAATAAAGAATAGGAACGGAAGGGAACATCCTTTCCAAACGGAAAAGGGTCACCGTGCTTACGCAGTGATCCTTTTCGCATGGGAAATATACTTTTTCGAACACATCGGAGTAAAAATAAAAAATCCTTTTATCCTGAACGGTCGTTTTTTCCTATCGTTTTACGCAAGTATTTCAATAGAATACAGCGCTTGGTTTTCTCGCGAAGGCGGGCGATGTCATTGCACGCGTGTTATATAAAAAACATAAAAAATATAAAGTTTACTATTGTAATGATACGGGTTTAGAGAGATAATCTTAGTAAGAGACAAGACGTTATTTAGACGCAGTTGTGTTGATGCCTGCTGAATGAAGCGGGATGGGATGATTCTTGGGAGGGAAAACCGATGAATAAGATTTACAAGCTTGTTTGGAATCGAGTTACGAACAGTTGGGTGGCGGCGTCGGAGGTGGCGAAGAGCCACGGTAAGAGTAGCCGGGCAAGAGGCAGAGTAACTCTTGTCGCCGCAGTTTTGGGCGTGCTCATGGCGACCGCGCTGCCGGCGTTCGGCGTGTACGCGGCGGGTCTTACCGATGAGCAGAAGGTGATCTACGACGCGGTATTGGCGCAGCTGGAAAATAATGGAATTCATTATGTGTCGGTGAAAGGCACGAGCACAGATTCCGGCTCCAATTATAAAAATGACGGTGCAAAGGGTAAAGGTGCCGTAGCTATCGGCGAAAAGGCGTTGGCATCTAAAGGCGGTACCGTGTCTATCGGCAGAAATGCACATATCGAAGGCAACGGCGGTAATGCGGACGGTGAAGGAAGTGTAGCCATCGGTGACAATTCCTTAATTACTACAAACGGCTTGGATTTGGCGAGTATCGCTATCGGTAAGAATGCGAAAGTCTTGAACGGCAGCGGTAAACAAGAACGTGGATTGAGTTTTACACCGGATAATTTTGATAAACCCGGATTTTTCGGTAGAGGAAATACTTTGCCGAAAAATGCGGACAAAGTTCCGGGCGGTATTGCTATCGGTACGAATTCTTATGCCCGTACGGGAAGCATTCAGTTGGGGCATCATACCTTTGCCGGATACAAAATGGGCGGTATTGATGTAACGAATGCCAATGAAGAAGCCAATATTGTCGGTATGACCACTGTCGGTACGAATACCTACAATAAAGGTGCTCTTGCCAATATGTACGGTGCATATTCCATTATTACCGGTGATTTTACCGGTGCGGGCGGCTTTAATAGCGTGACATACGGACCGCAAAACTTCGGTGCCAATGTGGTCGGTTCGTTGAACAGTATACGTTCCAAAGGGCATAGCGGATCATCCGGTGTGGCAAACAGTATTGTCGGTGTGGCAAATACGGTAGAAAACGCCAACGGTACCTTGGTGTACGGTGCCGGAAATAAGATTACCAATTCCGTTACTTCGATTAGCGCTCCCAGTGGTCTTACGACATTGAATACATGGGAAGATACGGTAACGGCATTACAAAAATCGATTAAAGATTCCAAATCAGGCGGTGCCGTACTGGCTATCGGCGGCGGAAACGTAGCGGATTATGTACGGCATTCACAGTTGGTCGGCGTGAATAATACCGTGACCGGTACGGAAAATAAAGTCAGCGAATTTAATATGTTAAACGGCTATCAAAATACGGCAACGAATATAACGCATGTCACCATGATCGGCTCGGATAACGAAGTCAAAGACACGACCGGCGCCGTTCTCCTCGGCGACAAGAGAAAACTGACGGGAGCGGACGGAAGCATCGTTCTCGGTTCGGCGGATGAAATTGCGGAAACCAACGTCAAGAACGCCACCGTCATCGGACATAACGCCAACACCACCGTCGAAAGCGGCGTAGCTCTCGGCAGCGACTCCGTAGCGGATCGCGGCAAAGCGGACGCGACATCCGTATATCTCAATGATAAAAAAGGTGTCAAAGAGACCGTAAAAGGCGATTTGGCGGCCGTTTCGGTAGGAAACGCCAATGCGACCCGACAGATCACGGGCGTAGCCGCCGGTAAGGAAAATACCGACGCGGTCAACGTAGCGCAACTGAGAGCAGTAGAGGAAATCGCGAAGACTAAGACGAAGATCGAAGCGGGCGATAATATCACAGTAACACCGGACAAGGGAAACGGCACCTACACACTTTCGGCTACCAACACGTACACGACCGGCGGCACGTATGATGCGGCGAATAAGAAAATCACATTTACAAGAAATGACAACCAAACCTATGATGTCAACCTTGCCGATTTTGTCGGTAACGTGACGGACACGAGAAATACCATCGTGGACAGTGACACCGTAACCGTAAAAGCTACAAAGCAAGAAGACGGCAGCAACGAATACAAGCTGAACGTCAAGACCGACGGCAAGGTCGCGAAAGACAATAAAGGCATTGTCACGGGCGGAACTGTTTACAACGAAACAAGAATTGAAAAAGACGGTAACTACATCAAAGCCGAAAACACGGCAAGTCAGAACCTGACCGTCTTGGACAAGCAGGTCGACGCCAATACGACCAACATCACCAAGTTGGAAAATAACATTTACGACATGGGCGGTCGTATCGGAGAACTGGGCAACCGAGTCGACAGAGTCGGCGCGGGAGCGGCTGCGCTTGCCGCCCTCCATCCGCTCGACTTTGATCCCGACAATAAATGGGACTTCGCCGCGAGCTATGGCAATTACAACGGCGCGAACGCGTTAGCGATCGGCGCCTTCTACCGACCGAACGAAAGCAAAATGTTTAGCGTCGGCGGCTCGTTCGGCGGTGGCGAAAACATGCTCAATATCGGTTTCTCCATGAAAGTGGGCAAAGGCAATGACTACATGAAACTTTCCCGCTCCGAAATGGCGCAAAAACTGGATGAGCAAAACAAAGAGATCATGGACATGAAAGCCAAGGATAAAGAACGCGACGCGCAGATGCAGGAAATCATGCATCAGCTCGAAGTTCTCCAAGCACAGGTCAAGAAATAAAAAATCGTACGGAAAGGCCCGGTTTTTCTACGCAGCAAAGGGTCACGGTGCACGCCGAGGCCCTTTTCCGTTGGGCGAATGGGTATTTTTTAAGAGAGCACCGGAGCAAAAGTTTATCTCAGGGAGTGCAGTTTTCATTTACAAATCGATTTTACGCAAGTAAGCATTCCTAGCTGACATTGTGATCCGATGATGAGAAACGCCGGATTTATCACTTCGCTTGTTGTGAAGAGGGGGCAAGGCAACGCTTTGCACCTATTTAGTAAAAAGTAAATAAAAAGTAAATAAAAAGTAAATAAAAAATAAGCAAAAAATAAATGTTTGTTTGGAATAACGCGTTTTTGGTGTAGACCTATCAAATAAGATGGATTAATATGTATGTGAGATGCAAAACCATATTAGTCAAGTATGACGTCATTATTCAATGCTATTTTATTATGAAGGGATGAAGACCGATGAATAAGATTTACAAGCTTGTTTGGAGTCAGGTCAAAAATACTTGGGTGGCCGCGTCGGAAATGGCGAAGAGCCACGGTAAGAGCAACCGGGCAAGAGGCAGAGTAACTCTTGTCGCCGCTGTTTTAGGCGTGCTCATGGTGACCGCGCTGCCGACGTTCGGCGTGTACGCGGCGGACCTTACCGCTGAACAGAAGGCGGTCTATGACGCGGTCTTGGCGAAATTGGAAGCGGATAAAAAAGTGGTGCATTACTTCTCCGTCAATTCCGACAACTTGGCGGGCCAGAATGACAAATCATTTGATGATTTTAGCGGCTATTCAAATAAGAAGGCGACCGGTGTGCAATCAATGGCGATCGGGCGCATGTCGAGAACGCCGGTCACGGGCGCTATGGCGGTAGGCAATCACGCGGTGGCGGAAGGGTTCTTTTCCGTGGCGATCGGACCGGACGCGCTTGTCACCGGGGAACACATCACCAGTGATCAATATGAAGCACTGTCGGATGAAGATAAACAGCTGTATGCACCGGCAGATACTGCGGCTACTTCATATCTCAAAATCAAGATGAAAGCCACCAAAGACGGGCAAAAATCGTTTGAGGCAGAAGTAAACCAGGGCGTCGCGGTCGGCAGACACGCTCGCGTTCAACAGAAACGCGGCACGGCGATCGGTTCCTATGCGGAAACGTATGACCTCCAGGGAACGGCGCTTGGTTTTGAGGCGCATGCGACAGGGGATAATTCCACAGCTCTCGGCGCGACAGCGAAAGCTCGCTCAAAGAATTCGGTGGCGATCGGGTTCGGTACGGAAGCGGCATTTAATGACAGCGTCGCGCTCGGCTCGCTTTCGCGTTCCCAAACAAAAGCGGGCATCAGCGGGTGGGATACTAGCCTTGGCATATCCGAAGGCGCGATATCCAGCGACAAAACCCATGTGTGGACATCGACGCTGCCCGCCATTTCGGTCGGTAATGACCAAAAAGGACTGACCCGCCAAATCATCAATGTGGCGGCGGGCCTTGAAGATACGGACGCCGTGAACGTAGCGCAGCTGAAACGTCTCCGCGAGAAGCACAATACGGACAGTGACGAGCTGAGCTCGAGAATCAGCTCGAATAACGGAGATATCAGTAAGCTTGGCGACAAGGTCCTGAACATGGGGGATAACATCAAAGCCAATACGGTGGATGTCACGAACCTGAAAGCTGGCTGGACGCTTAAGGACGCGAAGTCGGGCGCGAAAAACGTGAAAGCGAAAGATGAAGTCAAGGTAAGCGGTGATAAATACATTACGCCGGTTGTCAGCGCTTCAGGTCTTTCGCTTACGGTAGATGAAAAAGCGCTGAATACCCGGATCGGAGATCAGATTTCCGACTATATCGGGGACGACATTTCGCAAAACCAAACGGACATCAAGAACCTGCAAGCGGGCTTTAGCATCAAAGACGGAAACAGCGGGTCTTCGGACGTCGCGCTTGGCGGAAAAGACAAAGCGGCGATTACTTTCAAAGCGGTTACTCAGGAGGGCGACGGCACCGGCGATGCTCTCACGGCGGCCGTAAGTGATGATCAGACGGTCACTTACACGCTGAATACGAAGAAATTGAAACAAGATCTGGGTATCGGTGATCAAGGCGTCGGCACGATGAATTCGTGGAAGCTGAAAGCGGGAGACGGCACAGCTAAGGATGTTGCGGATGGCGACACGGTCGCTTTTGACGTCAAGGAGCCGAACAAAGGTCTCACTGTGGAACAAGACGGAAATACCGTCAAATACGGTATTGATGGAAGCGCGATTGATCTTGCGGGCAATGCGAGCATTACCAATCTGAACAAGCAAATCAACGACAGCAAGATTCATTATTTCTCCGTAAAATCGGATAATAGCGCAAATCCTGCCGGCACCAACTGGAATAACGACGGTGCGACCGGAGATAAGGCCATTGCGATCGGCCAAAAAGCTGGCGCAACGGGAACCAGTGATATCGCTATCGGTACGGAAGCGCAAGCGACCGGCGGCTGGGGCGTAGCTATCGGACAGGCAGCGAAAGCGAAGGCTTCGACTGCTGTTGCCATGGCGTATGGTGCCGAGGCGAAAGGAGCCAATTCGCTCGCAATCGGCATATTGTCGGAAGCGAAAACCGATGACTCCACCGCTTACGGGCGTGAAGCGAAAGCACTGGGAGACGTCGCTCTCGCTGTCGGTGCACAGACCAAAGCAGAGGGAAATCACTCTTCCGTGTTCGGTTATAAAGCCACGACGGACAGCTCGGCATGGAACGGCACGGCCATCGGCAGAGGCGCCTATATCGGCAAACAGGCAGCGGACGGAACCACGCCGGACACCGGTGTTTCGAATAACTACTACACGCCTGTGGATGATGACACGGTTGTGGAAGCCGGTAAGGAAACGAAGAACTCGACAGCGGTCGGATTCGGAGCGAAGTCTTTCGGGTATCAGAATACGGCGTTGGGCGCCGGGGCGGAAGCCTTTGATACCAATACGGTGGCGGTCGGCGTCATGTCCAAAGCCATTGGTCACTATGCTAATGCGTTCGGCAAACAAGCTAGAGCGGAAGGCGAAAACTCTACCGCCATCGGTCATTTCGCAAGGGCGCTTGGTGCAAGCTCAATGGCCTTAGGTGATTACGCGATTACCTCGACCATGGACGGCACAGGAAAAGTCAATCAATCCGTAGCGCTCGGTTCACATGCCCGTGTCGCTGCTGACAATTCTCTTGCTTTGGGCTATAACTCTCTCGCGAGTATCGCCGATGATGTGGACACGGAAGCTTACTTATCCAAGGAAGCCTTCAAGAAAGAAAACGGCGTCGTATCTGTTGGTAATAAAACATATACCATTGGCGATGAAACGATCGCGCAGAACTACCGCCGTATTACCAATGTAGCGGGCGGCGCGGCCGATAATGATGCGGTCAATGTCGCGCAGTTGAAAGTCGTGAATGCGAAAGCGGATAAGAACGCAACCGATATTACTAATTTGAAGAACACCGTCAACGCCAATGGCAAAGCGACTAAGGTTACCGTAGACGGAAACGAAAACAGCCAAGACGGTAACCTGAAGATCACGAAAACGGAAAAAGACGGCCAGCTGACCTATGACCTCTCCCTGAACGATGAACTTACCATCGGTAAGGACGGCAAAGACGGCAAGATTGGCATCAACGGTAAAGACGGCAAATCCGCGGACATCACCGTCGGCAAAGGTGAAGCCGGAGTAGATGGCAAAGACGGAGAGACCATTACCCGTATCATCTACACAGACAAAGACGGAAAAGAGCATAAAGTAGCCACCTTGGATGACGGCCTGAAATTCAAAGGCGATAACGATACCGTCGTGACCCGCAAGCTGAATCAGCAACTGAACATCACAGGCGGTGCGGACGCAGCTGACCTCTCTGATAATAATATCGGCGTGGTAGGAACAGCCGGTGATAACGGCGGTATGGCAGTCAAACTGTCCAAGAAACTCAAAGGCCTCACCAGTGCGGAATTCAAAGACGGAGATAACGTCACCAATATCACGGCAGGAGATATTTCCATCACCAAGAAAGATGGAAAGGAAACAAAAACCGTCAATATTTGGGATCTCAATGACGCCGTCAATAACATCACGAACGGAACCACCGACGTCAGCAGCTGGAAACTTCAGGCTAACGGTCAAGGTGAACGGACGATCAAGAAAGACAGCGTCGTCAACTTCGTAAATGGAACATCGACGAAAGTCACCATCGACGGAAATGATGTCACCGTAGACCTGAATGACGCCACCAAAAACCAGATCAACGAAAATACGACGAAGATTACGAACATTGATGGCAGAGTAACTAAGATTGAAAACAGTATTGATCAGAAGATTGAAGACGCTAAGGTCACGGTCAAAGGCGACGACAAAACCGGCGTCAAAGTCGAAAATACGGCAGACCCCGGCAAACCGGTCAACTACAAGGTAAGTCTCGAGGAGAAAGTCAACGTAGGACATGTCACCATTGACGGAAAAGACAGCAAGGGTGAAATCACCGGACTGACGAATACGACGGTTGACGCTGCGGACTTCGCCACCAAAGGCAGAGCGGCAACGGAAGAACAGTTGAAAGCGGCCATGGGCAAAGTACAGGCGCAGAGCCGTACGACTGTCAAGGCCGGAGACAACATCACAGTTACACCTGCGGCCACAGGCACATCGGAGTATACGGTCGCTCTGGCGAAGGATATTTCCGTAGGCAGTGTCACGGCCAATGAATACAAAGTCGGCAATAACGTAACGATCAATAAGGACGGTCTTACCATCAAAGAAGGCCCGTCTGTCACCACCAAAGGCATTGACGCGGGCGGCAAGACCATCACCAACGTGGCGGACGGCAAAGCCGATACCGATGCGGTCAACGTACGACAGCTCAATGCGATTGCGAACGCGGGCAATCAGAATCTGGCCATTCTCGGCGGCAAAGTGAGTGAACTGGACGGACGTGTGAACCGAGTCGGCGCGGGCGCAGCTGCGCTTGCCGCTCTCCATCCGCTCGACTTTGATCCGGATGACAAATGGGACTTCGCGGCCGGCTACGGCAACTACAGCGGCGCGAACGCCGTCGCTATCGGCGCGTACTACCGTCCGAATGAAGACACCATGTTCAGTGTCGGCGGTTCGTTCGGCGGCGGTGAAAACATGGTGAACGCGGGCGTTTCCGTAAAACTCGGCCAGGGCAACAACGTATCGACATCCCGAGTCGCGATGGCGAAAGATATGCTGGATATGCAACAACGCATGGCGGAAATGGAAGCGCAGATGGCGAAGCTGCAAGGCTTCATCGGCGCGCTGACAGGCGCGGATGCGCAAGCCGCCATGTTCCCGGACGTACCGGAAAATCATTGGGCCTATGAATATGTCAACGGACTTCGTGAACAGGGCATTGTCGAAGGCTATCCGGACGGAACCTTTGGCGGAGACCGCAGCATGACGCGTTACGAAATTGCCGCAGTGCTCTACAGAGCACTGTCTAAGGGCGTAAGCCTCGATGCCCGCGCGGTCAAAGAATTCGCTCCCGAACTGGCGCGAATCCGTGTCGATGTCGTCTCGAAAGACAAAGAAGGACAACCGGTGATCGAACGCGTCCGTGTGAATGAAGAAAAGCAAGCGAAATAAAATTTCATAAACGCGGCATCGCCGATTATGGAAAAACCTCAAGGAAATAAAAAACCTTGAGGTTTTTTCTATGGAAAAAATACAAGTCAAAAGATTTTTATTACATCATCTCGTGCATATCGTCAGCCGGCCCCTGCCCATGGGAAAATAAAAGAACCCGCTCGGTCAGCCGGCCCCGTTCGCCAGAAAAAGCGTCAGCGGAGCGTACGGAAAAAGAGAAGTCGGATTTCACGTATTGTAAAAAAATAAACAACTGCGCCGATCAAATTTTACGAGTTCAAAGACAAATCAATAAGAAGAAAATAAAATAGGGGGATAACATTAAGGCGAGAAGTACCAATTATTATCTTTTTATTATAATCAGGAGAGGGATGTACTTATGAACAGAGCATACAAAGTCATTTGGAACAAGGGTAAAAACAGTTGTTCCGTGGTATCGAAAATCGCGAACCATCGCGGCAAAGTTTCAAGCTGCCGCAGCAAAGCGGTGATGGCCGCGATGGTCTTGTCGTTGCTGTCCGCGGGTGGTCTCGCCTATGCGGAAGATCCCGCGACGCCGCCGGCGGCACCGGATAAAAAAACTCCCTACTTTTCGGTTAATGCCAATAACAGCGCCAAACCCGCGGGGACGAACTGGGAAAGTGACGGCGCTAAAGGTGCCGCTTCGATAGCGGTCGGACCGTCTGCAGGCGCGCAGGGAGATTTCTCGGCGGCGGTAGGGCCCTGGGCTAAAACGGACGGCAAATACGCGAACGCCTTCGGCGTGATGACCAATGCGACGGGAGAATATGCTACGGCGGTAGGACCCTATGCAAAAGCGGTCGGCGATTATACCTTGGCGGCGGGAAAAGGTGCAAAGTCAACTGCAAAAGGCGCAGCCGCTTTCGGCGCATCTGCGCAAGCGGTCGGTGATCAGTCGAGCGCTTTCGGCGTGGCAGCCAATGCGAGCGGAAGGGATGCGATAGCGGCAGGAAGCAATACCGTTGCCGGCGCCGCGAATGCATCTGCTTTCGGTGCCGCTGCCAACGCGACGGGAGAATCTGCTACGGCAGTGGGCGCCTTTGCTGATGCGAGCGGTGAACGTTCCTTGGCGGCGGGCGACAAGGCAAAGGCAAGCGCGAATCGGGCGACAGCATTAGGATACATGGCAAAAGCAGAGGGCGTTTATTCCTTGGCGGCAGGGTACGGTTCGAGTGCTACCGGAGAAGCTGCGTATGCTTTCGGTGTGGATTCTAAGGCAGACGGCGGAGATGCGATCGCCATCGGATCCGCATCGGAAGCGCAAAAAGACGGCGGCATCGCTATCGGATCAACGGCAATAGCGACACAAGAGTTCGGTGTCGCTCTCGGTGCGGGCAGCATAGCCGATAGAGATGCGGGAGTAAGCGGTTATTTGGCGGGAGACGCCACGTCGGAAGCATGGCAGGCCACAGTAGCGGCGGTTGCCGTCGGCAATGAAGAGGAAGGATTTACCCGCCAGATTACGGGCGTCGCCGCCGGCACGAAAGATACCGATGCGGTGAACGTGGCGCAGATCAAAGCCATCACGAAGCAAATGGAAAAGCAAGCGACCCGCTATTTCTCCGTTAACGCCGATGACAGCGCCGAACCCGCGGATACGAACTGGAATAATGACGGCGCTAAAGGTACCGCCGCGATAGCAGTCGGAAGGAAAGCGGTCGCGCAGGGCGATTACGGTACGGCGGTAGGACACGGTGCGGAAGCGAGCGGGCAGCATGCCATAGCGGCGGGAAGCAGTGCTGTTGCCGGCGCAAAAAATGCATCTGCTTTCGGGGCCGCGGCCAAAGCGACGGAAGCATCCGCTACGGCGGTGGGCGCCTTTGCCAATGCGACCGGTAAATTTTCGTTAGCGGCGGGAGACCATGCCAAGGCAACCGCATTAGGCGCAGCCGCTTTCGGTACGAAGGCGGAAGCAAGCGCGAATCGGGCGACAGCGTTAGGATACTTGGCAAAAGCGGTCGGCGATTTTTCCTTGGCGGCAGGAGTCAAAGCAAATGCAACCGGGGGAGCGGCTACCGTGGTAGGCGCCTATGCAAATGCGGCAGGCAAAACTTCTTCGGCGTTCGGATATCTGGCTCAGGCGAAAAGCAATGAATCGGTAGCGGTTGGCGCTTATGCAGAGGCGGAAAAACATGCCGCGGCGATTGGTCCGCAAGCGAAAGCGACAGGAAAACAGTCGGTCGCTGTTGGTGGCAAAGCGGAAGCGCAAGCGGCCGGCAGTTTGGCCCTCGGATCGCTGGCAAGCGCGACGCAAAATGGCGGTGTCGCTCTCGGCGTGGGGAGTCTTGCCGATCGACAGGCGGGAGTCTGGGGCTTTGACGCGTCTGCAGACAAAGCCATGAATGAAGATACTTTGCTGGGTGAGAAAAAAGCAGAGTACGAGCAAGCAATAGATAAACTTACCGGTCTGGAAAGAGAGTTGCAACAATTACAGACCCAATTTAACGAAAGCCGTGCAAACGATCCCGTTGACGCGAATGGAAAACCCATACCATCCGATGAGACGAAACAAATTCAAGAAAATCTGAAAAATAAAGAGGATGAATTTAACGCGCAATCAAAATTAGTAAACGGATATGTAAATGCATGGCAATCCATCGATGGGGCGGTTTCTGTAGGGAATGCGGATCTGGGAGTTACCCGCCAGATTACGGGCGTCGCCGCCGGCACGAAAGATACCGATGCGGTGAACGTGATTCAGCTGAAAAAACTAGCCAGCAATGTAAACGGACAAATGACCGGTTTGGATACCCGTATTACGACAAACACTGAAAAAATCACGGAGAACAGTGAAAAGATCATCGCGAACAGTGAAAAAATCACCGAGCTGGGCGGACGCATCGGGACATTGGACACCCGAGTTGACCGCGTCGGCGCGGGAGCGGCCGCGCTTGCCGCCCTCCATCCGCTGGATTATGATCCCGAAAACAAATGGGACTTCGCGGCGAGCTATGGCAACTATAACGGCGCGAACGCGGTCGCTATCGGCGCCTTCTACCGTCCGAATGAAAATCAAATGTTCAGCATCGGCGGTTCGTTTGGCGGCGGTGAAAACATGGTGAACGCGGGTGTTTCCGTCAAGTTCGGAGAGGGAACGGGAATCAGCACTTCAAAAATCGCCATGGCGAACGAAATCAGAGATCTGAAAACCGCGAATGAGAGGATGCAGCAAGAAAATAAATTCATGCAGCAAGAAAACAAAGAAATGAAGAACGAAATCGAAATTTTGAAACAGCAAGTGCAGCAACTCATGGCAACAAAATAGGCGCGGCGCAAGAGGAAGGAACCCGTTACGGGTTCCTTCTTTTTTATTTCTTTTTTATTCTTGGGTTTGCAAATACGGAATCCCATCATCATAAAGGTAAGCATGTTAAATCATGGTGGGAGCGTAAAACTTGTTATCATATCATAAAGTCATAGGAAAACCATGCGCATGCAAAATCAGTATATGATTATAAGGGTAATTCTATTGTAATAAAACTATAATGAAGATGGATATTTGGATATAACATCAATTAATGCGTCAGGATCTCAAAAATGTATGTCGGACTTGGGAGGTGGCGGAAATGGTCACAATTCTCGGGCAAACGCAAGTTTTTATGAAAGGAAGTGCTTGACTAAAGACGATAAAACACCTAAGAAAGCATATTGGGAAATCCCTCAGAAAGTTCATTTTCTATCGGACAGAATGGTGATTCGGAAAGCATTCAGAAAAAGCAGAGGCGAGAAATATGAACAAGATTTACAAACTTGTCTGGAGCAAAGTAAGAAGCGCTTGGGTAGTGACTTCTGAAATTGCGAAAGGCCACGGGAAAGCGGTCTCAAGTCGGCAAAGAAAATCCATCGCGGCCGTCATGGCGGTTCTTGCGTTGGGCTTTATTCCCGGCGCGGCATATGCGGCGATTGACGGAGTGACGACCTTTGTCGAAGCGGGCAACCAGAATGTCAAAATCGGCAATGGTATTTCGTTACGAAATAATGTTCCTGAAAATGGGGCTGTTGCCATTGGCGATCATGCGGAAATTGATGATTATGTCATGCAGGAAGGCAGCATTGCCATCGGCAAGAATGCCTTTGTCGAAAATATGTGGGGATTTCAGGATAAAACTTTCCGTTTCGGCATGGTCACGCCCGATGGTGATGAAAGAACAGATCCGTATCTTCCGGCAGGAATCGCTATCGGGCAGAATACGTATGCCCGGAGCGGCGGAATTATGCTCGGAGATCATAAATATATAGGGAAATTGGGAGATACGACCGTTGACTCTACCACAGCCGAAAAAAAGAGAAGGCTTGCTGTCCTCGTCGGAGCGACGACATTGGGGCTGAATAGTTATTCTGCAGGCGCTTTTGCTACTACGACAGGCGCGTATTCCATTATGAGTAACGCCTATGACGGAAATACCAACCAGCTATCTGGGTCGCAGAACTTCGGAGCAGTTATCAATGGATCTTTTAATAGTATAGAGTCGAAGACGTCAGGAAACAGTTCCTCCGGTGTCGCCAATGCCGTAGTGGGGACAGCGAACCGGACATTCAATGCAAATGGGGCGCTCGTTTTTGGCGCAGGAAATGAAATTGAAAATTCAGTAGGCACGATTTCCGGGATAGATATGTTTATGGGCGGTGGAGATTCCGCCAAGGATTTTGCGGATACGCTTCGCAAGACCGTAAAATCTTCCAATGGCGGTGGCGCCGTTCTTGCCATCGGCGGGGGCAATAAGGCGAATTATGCCAAGGCCTCCCAGCTGATGGGCGTCAATAATACGCTGACCGGCACGGAAAATACCGCGAGTGACTACAATCTTCTTAACGGCTTTAAAAATGTGGGCACAAATATCAGTCATGTATCTGTTATCGGCGCAGAAAACCAAATCACCGATACAAAGAGTGCGGTCGTTTTCGGTAATAAGAGAAAATTAATGAAAGCTGACGGAAGCATCGTTCTCGGTTCTGCAGATGACACCACGGAAACCAACGTCAAGGACGCTGTCATCATCGGGCATAATGCCAATACCACCGTAGCAGGCGGTGTGGCTCTCGGAAGCAGATCGGTAGCGGATCGCGGAAAAGCGGATGCGGAAAAAGTATATCTCCATGAAAATGATGATGTAAAAGCGACGGTCAAAGGGGATTTGGCAGCTATTTCGGTAGGGAATGCTGATGAAACCCGCCAGATTACAGGAGTCGCCGCCGGTACGAAAGATACCGACGCGGTAAACGTAGCCCAGTTGAAAGCGATGACGGGTGGCGGAAGTGCGACATCGGTTCATTTCTTCTCTGTCAAAGCATCGGAATCATCAAAAAATTATCAGAATGATGGAGCGAAAGAAAATGGCGCCATCGCGATAGGAGCAAATGCCGCAGCGGAAAAGAGCGGCTCTGTGGCTATGGGCTTTAATACCACAGCAGGAGGATCCGGTAGCATTGCAATCGGTGACAGTGCACAGATTCTCGCTAATGAGGCAAATAGAGGTGACGGCAAAGGGACCGGAACCATTATTATCGGGAACGAAAGCGCAGATGCCGGTGGCACGAAAGACCACGCTGCCAGTGATGATACATTGATCGGATCGCTAAACAGTGTTGGCGAATCCAATGGCGTCTTCGTCAGGGGGACGGGAAATATCGTCACCAATGCATATCACTATGAAGATCTGACACAGGAAGATATGCAGAAATTTATGGGTTTTTTTGAGCAAGGAAAACCGGCAGGGGAATATTTTGAAAAAACAGGCAGCCATATTTCTGTCAATGGCGATGGAAACTATGTCGACAATGCGCTTTACTCCCAGATATCAGGTGTGAATAATAAACTCACAGGAACGGATACGTTACCGGCAGAGTACAATATTATTACCGGTAACCGGAATACCTTAGAAAATGCATCGAACAATATCGTGACAGGAGATAAATATAAACTGGCAGGAGTTAAACATGCGGTTATTATAGGATCTTCTGATGAAGAAAAAGAAGTCAAAGTCTCTGATATTGTTATGGTGGGACATAATGCCAACACCACCGTCGCGAGCGGCGTAGCTCTCGGCAGCGACTCCGTAGCGGATCGTGCAGGATTTACGAAAGAGAAAAAAGGCGTATTCAGTGATGTTGACCTGAACGGCAAAACTGACGGTGCCGTTTCTGTCGGTACAAAAGACAAACTCCGCCAAATTATCAATGTAGGAGATGCGACGGAAGATACCGATGCCGTCAATTTACGCCAGCTGAGAGCATTGAGTACCAAAGTGGACAAAGGCGGCGTTCATTATTTCTCCGTGAACAGTAAGGAAACCGGTGAAGGTTCCAATTATAAGAATGACGGTGCGAAAGCAAAAGGCAGTATTGTACTGGGTGTACGCTCCTCGTCGGAAGGTATCAACGGTGTGGTTGTCGGCAATGACAACAAACTGACCGGTACAAAAAACGATCAAAACAACAGTGTCGTTATCGGTACCGGATTGAATGTAGACGGTGTACATAACATTGTTGTCGGTACCAACTATGAAAATTACGATCAAAACGCGACGAAGGTAAAAGGTGAACATAATACCGTTATCGGTAACGGAAATTTAGTCGGATATACGGCTGTCCAAGATCCCAATGATGCGACAAAATGGAAGTATACCGAGGTAAGTACAAGCGGAAGCGATCGAAATGTAGCTGTCGGAAGCGGCAATACGGCAAACGGCAGCAGTGTCGCAGTAGGTACAAGTCTGGAAGTGGAAAATTTAGGACGTGCTTTCGGTAGCGGTAATAAAGTTATCGGCAGTAATAACGGCGGCGGTCAATGGGGCTTGGCACTGGGCAGTAATAATACCGTCAAAGGTGAAATGGCCGTCAGTGTAGGTACCGAAACGAATGCATTAGGAGATTATACGGTTTCCATCGGTTCGGAAGCTAAAACGAATGCATCGCAAAGTATAGCCATGGGATACCAGGCGGAAACGGAAAAAGGATGGTCTGCGGCAATCGGAAGCGGTGCCAAAACTACAGGTACGGCAAGCACCGCGGTGGGCGGTTTGAGTGCTTCGGCAACGGTAGATTACGGTGCGGCATTTGGTTCTTACAGTGTGGCGCAAAGAGCAAGCGGTGTAGCAGGATACTTGGCAAACGGACAGGACGGTTTAGCATGGAAATCCAATTTAGGAGCCTTTTCAGTCGGAGATGATGTGGAGGGTTATTCCCGCCAAATTACAGGCGTAGCGGCAGGAACGAAAGACACCGATGCTGTGAACGTTGCGCAGCTGAAAGCATTGAATACCAAAATGGCCCAAGGCGCGGTTCATTACTACTCCGTAACCAGTGACAAAAAAGCGGCGGGCTCCAACTTTGACAACGACGGAGCGAAAGCGGATGACAGCATGGTCATCGGCATCGGCTCGACTTCGGAAGGCATAAACAGTACCGTGATCGGCAACAATAACAAGCTGACAGGGAATAAAAGCATTAAAAGAGCCGGAAAAGTGGTTACCGTAAATAACAGCATCGTGGCGGGACAGAATCTGGAAGTCGACGGTTATTCCAACACGGTATTTGCTACCGAGTCTGTATATGATATGTATCAGAGACAGACGAAAGTAGCGGGTGATCATAATACAGTCATCGGTGCAGGCAATCTTGTAGGCTACAGTGAGGAAGATAATAGAACCTATACAAAACTCGGGCCGGATATCAGCAGCAATAAGAATGTAGTTATCGGCACGAGACAAACGGTGAGCGGCAGCGAAAATGTGGCCCTCGGATATTTGACGGAGTTTGAGGTGGGGGCGGACCAGGTAACGACCCTGGGGATTGAAAATCGTATCGGCAGCGAGGCCCGCGAAGGGGTCGCCATCGGCAACCATCTGGGTATCAACGGACCGCAAACGATTGCCATAGGGTTTGCCTCAGAAGCTAATGCAAAAAGCGCAATCGCTTTTGGATCTGAGAGCTTTGCCAATGCGGAAAATTCGGTCGCTATAGGATACTCATCTGTGGCGGAAGCGGAAGACGGAGTAGCTCTCGGATCGATGAGCTTCGCCGACAGAGAAGCGGGCAGGGCAGGTTACTTGTCGAACGGAAAGACCACTGCGGAATGGCAGGCCACGTTGGGAGCTGTATCTGTGGGAGGCGTTTATCCGAAATTGTCAGCGACCCGCCAGATCACAGGTGTAGCAGCCGGCACGGAAGATACCGACGCGGTCAACGTCGCTCAGCTGAAAGCGGTAGAAGGCAAAATTACCCAAACGGGCACGGAAGCGCAAAAACACACCTCGGTTACAGAAGGAACCAATATTTCTGTGGTACAAGACGGACTCAATGCCGCGGGCGGCAAAAACTACAAAGTAAGTCTTGCCGAGAATATCGATCTGGGCCAAAATGGAAGCATCAAAGCCGGAAACACGACGATCAATAATGACGGCTTGACCGTACAAGGCGGTCCGTCGGTCACCACTGATGGTATTGACGCAGGCAAAAACGTCATCGCCAATGTAGCCGCAGGCACAAAAGATACCGACGCGGTCAACGTCTCGCAGCTGAAAGCGGTACAGGAAATCGCGGCGGCCAAGACCACTATCGAAGCGGGCGACAATATCAAAGTCGAAAAAGGCAGCGCGAAAGGCAGCTACAAAATTTCCGCGACCGATACGACGTTGCAGAAAGGTAACAACGCGCTATCCCTTAACGGGAGCAAGCTGAATCTTTCCGTGAAAGATACGAAGGGCAATGAAGTCACCGGCAGCGTGGACCTGGAAGATCTTAAGGGCGCAGTGAATACCGACACCACCTACACGCTGGAAAGCGAAGAAAATGACAACAACACGACCACGATTTTCCTTAAAGGCAGCGACAAGAAAGAACAGCAAGTCATCGTCGCGACCAAAGACACACGAAACACTATCGTGGACAGTGACACCGTAACCGTAGAAGCCAAAGCGCAAGAAGACGGCAGCAACGAATACAAGCTGAACGTCAAGACGGACGGTAAGGTCGCGAAAGACAATAAAGGCATCGTCACGGGCGGCACCGTTTACAACGAAACAAGAATTGAAAAAGACGGTAACTACATCAAAGCCGGTAACACGGCAGGTCAGAACCTGATCGCCTTGGACAAACAGGTAGGTGCCAATACGACCAACATTGCCGAGTTGAACAATCGCGTATATGACATGGGTAACCGTGTTGACCGCGTCGGCGCGGGCGCGGCGGCGCTTGCCGCTCTCCATCCGCTGGACTTTGATCCGGACGACAAATGGGACTTCGCGGCCGGCTACGGCAACTACAAAGGAGCTCACGCGTTAGCGATCGGCGCCTTCTACCGACCGAACGAAAGTAAAATGTTCAGCGTCGGCGGCTCGTTCGGTGGCGGCGAAAACATGCTCAATATCGGCTTCTCCATGAAAGTGGGGAGAGGCAATGAGTACATGAAACTTTCCCGATCCGAAATGGCGCAACAACTGGACGCGCAAGCGCAAAAACTGGATGAGCAAGCGCAAAAACTGGACGCGCAAACGCAAAAACTCGATGCGCAAGACGAACAGATCCGAGACATGCAAGCCGAGATGAAGGCCATCACGCAAAAGCTTGCGACACTCCAAGCGCAGTCCGGAAAATAAAAACGGCAGCGAAAAGAATCATCCTTTCACGACAGAAAAAGATCACGGCGCATACGCGTCGTGATCTTTTTTGCATGGGAGATGTACGCTTTAAGGCGCGTTGGCGTAGCAACGAAAGCCGCGCCCGCTTCTCGGAAATTCCCCGCGAAACGGACGGAAAGCGCGTGCGCGGGGACGATAAAGAGCATCTCGCATCAGCGCGAAATTTTTACCGTTGCTCGCGGGCGCGCTCTTTGTTTCGCAAACCGTGTCGCTTTCCGTGCTTGCGACCGTTTGTATTAAGGTTAAAAAAGATTATATTTTTTCTATTTTGTAAAGCTTCCGCAAAGAATAATAGAATTTCTTTTTACTGTGGGATGCTTTTCCTGTGAAGGCAGCTTGTTTCCTTGGGAGATACGCGGCGTCCTATCAACGCGTGCAGCGGGCGAAAACGACGCGTGACGGCTGGAAATCGGTCAGTGCTATGAAGCATGTCGGTATCGGTGCTGTGAAGCATGTTTGTATTTGATATTGCTATATGCATGATATATAATAAATGTGATGTAAAAGATTATAGAAAAATGATTGAATTATTGGATTGCCGATTAGAGCAATCGCTTGTTGTGGGAGGGACGCATGAATAAAATTTATAAGTTGATCTGGAGCAAGGTCAAAAACTGCTGGGTCGTGACTTCAGAAATGGCAAACTCGCACGTCAAAAGCACCTCAGGCCGGGCCAAAGGCAGTGTACTCGCGGCATCCGTACTGACGGTTCTTTTAGGGAGCGCTCTTTTCCCCGCGGATATGGTTTATGCGGCGGACGGGGCAGCGCACTATGTTAACGTTGCTGTGAATACGGGCAAGACCATAGAAGCAAGAAAATATCCGGGAGAAACCATTGAAGAATCCGCTATCGATCCGGATGTGAACTATGATCTCTCCGCGAACCCCACCATCAACGCCATCAGTATCGGCGCGGAAGCCAGCGCATGGAACAACGGCGCTGTCGCTATGGGATTCAAGACCATAGCAAAAGGAGAATATGCGACCGCTCTCGGAACAGGTTCGGCAGCGTATTCAAAAGGGGATCTCGCTCTCGGCTGGAAAGCGTATACAGGTTGGAACGAACCGAATAAAATCGCGATCGGCACGGAATCTACCGCGTTGAAAGAAAACGGTATTTCCATCGGTACCAAGAGCAAAACTTGGTATGACAACGCGATCGCTATCGGTAATGAAGCGGAAACGGGCAACAAAGGCGGCGTGACCAGCAATGACTCGATCGCTATCGGTAATAAAGCGAAAATCCAGGGACAGAAGAACGTCGCGATCGGTTCCGAAGTCACTGTGGGCACAGGGTCAACCAGTAGCGGCAGTTCCTATGTCGTCGCCATCGGTAGTGAGTCCCACGCCTACGACACGGACAGCGTTGTCATCGGCGGTCATAGTGAAGTTCACGAAAATGCCGTTGTCGTCGGTAACCGTTCCAAAGCCGGCATGCAGTCGGTAGCGGTAGGCAGCAGCATTAAAGCAGGCGAATGGTCGGTTGCTATCGGGTTGAGCAGCAAAGCGAAGAATCACGCGATCGCCATGGGTTACTCTTCGGAAGCATCGGCGGTGGACTCCGTCGCCCTCGGTAATAATGCAAGTGCCAAAGGACTCGGTGCGATTGCCATCGGCGGTAACTACGATCGGCCGAACCAAGGGGCGCAGGCGTACAGCGGTGACACGATTGCCATCGGTCGCGGCTCGGTTGCCGGTAATGAAGAGGATACGGCAACGACATATAATACCGTCGCTATCGGACGGGAAGCCAGAGCGTACGGCAAAAACTCGATCGCATTGGGCGGAACTGCCAATGTAGGTGATATCTGGCAAAAACAATTAGCTGACGGCGGTACGGCGATCGGCAGCAAATCCAATGCGGCCCTGGAAAACGCTACGGCAATCGGATTTCATTCCATCGCTTACGCGAAAGACGCGGTCACTATCGGCGTGAACACCAGAACGGATATCGATGGCGCGGTCGCTTTGGGCAGCGACTCTCAGGCAACGGTCGAAGCCGGCGTGTATGGCTATGACCCGTATAAGGAGGGCAGAAAACAGGAATCGCCTACGTGGAAATCCACGAAAGCGGCTGTTAGTGTAGGCAAAGATGTTTATGATTATAATTTAAAGAAACAGGTTACGGAAACCCGCCAGATCACCAATGTCGCCGCAGGTACAAAAAGTACCGACGCGGTGAACGTGGCCCAGCTGAAAAATCTGCAATACAGGGCAGCTGATGATTTAGAAGCGGCGGAAAAGAGATTAAAACAAGACATTCAAAAGAATGCCGGAGACATCAGTAACCTTTCCACAAAAGTCGCCGGAAATACTTCAAACATCAACTACTTGAAAAATCAGCGTGAAAAAGATATTAACAATCTTCAGCAGTCTATTGAAGGACACACTACCCGTTTCGTTTCTATTAACAAAAAATATACCAGTGATAAATCACCGAATTACCGCAATACCGGAGCACAAGCAGCAGGTTCTATTGCTATTGGTGTAAACGCTGCTTCTGACGGTGAAGATGCCGTTACTTTAGGTGGCAATTCTTTCAGCAGAGGACAGGGCAGTGTCATTGTCGGTGAATCTTCGGACAATTATAACGGTGGATCCGAGACGGTCAAAAAAGGACAGTTTGATCAAAGCATTATTCTCGGATCAAATAACACCATCTTTGCTCAAGATGCGGAAAATGGTGGACGGGAAGATAAAATTATCGGGAACATGAACAGAGTAGAGGAGTCTCACGGTACGTTTGTCCGTGGTACGGGTAACTTTGTGCATGACGCGTATAATGACGAAGCGCTGACCGATGAAGATAAGCAAAAAGAGCAGGACTTCCTTGATCCGATTGATGGCGGAGACCCGACCGGTCTTTTCCAAAAAGGAAGAAGCCATGTCAGCGTCGAAGGTGACGGTAACATGGTACAGGGAGCTCTCTATACGCAAGTTTCCGGCGTGGGCAACGAAGTTTCCAATACGAGTATTGATGACGAAAAGAGCACCCCGAAAGTAACTTACAACATCGTGACGGGCAATCGAAACACCGTTGCCGACTCAAGCCATAACCTCATCATGGGCGACAACCACGAGTTGGAAAATGTCGGTGGAAATATTATTATCGGCTCGTTAAAAACGAAAGCGAAAACCGAAGCGTCGAACGTAACCATCCTCGGCAATGACGCCAACGTCAGCGTCGAAGGCGGCGTGGCTTTGGGTACCGGTTCGCAAGCGGATACCGCCGCGGAAGTGGCCGGTTATGACCCTGCTACGGGAGAAGCATCGACAACGGACAATGCGACATGGAAATCCGGAAACGGCGCTGTCTCTGTTGGTACGGATAAGAAAACAAGACAGATCACCAACCTCGCCGCAGGTACGGCGGACACCGATGCGGTGAACGTAGCCCAGCTCAAAAATAGCAAGACCACTGTCGAAGCGGGCGACTATGTGACCGTTACGAAAAAAACGGAAGACGGAAAGGGAACGACCTACACCGTCAAAGGCCCGAGCCTTACTTCCGTAGACACCAACTTGACTGTTACTGATGACAAGGACGCGAACGACAAGAAAGTTGGCTACAAACTTCAACTGAGCAAAACGCTCACAGGACTGGACAGCGTAAGCAGTAAAGTATTCAATGCAGGAAATAACGTCACGCTTGGCGAAACCGGTCTTACCATTACAGGCGGTCCGTCTGTCACCACGACAGGCATTGACGCGGGCAACAAGACAATCACTAATGTAGCAGCCGGTGCGGCAGACGGCGATGCGGTCAACTTCAAACAGTTGAGTGATGTAAAAACAAAAGTTGAGGCCAACGAAGGCAATATTACAACGAATAAAAACGCCATTGCAGACCTGACACCAAAAGTAACGACAAACACAGCGAACATCGGAAAACTGCAGGCGGGCTTCATCGTGAAAGACGCGGGAACGGGTGCGGCGGACGTCGCGCTCGGTGGAGATACGAAGCAGAAAGTCACCTTCAAAGCGGCGGTAGACAAAACAACGCAAGCAACGGAGAACGGCTCCTCGCTGACCTCAACTGTCGATACGGACAGAAACGTCACCTACTCGCTGAACATGAACCAGCTGAAGAAAGACCTCGGCATTACCGACGGTCCCGATGGCGTCATGAGCTCGTGGAAACTGAAAGTAAAGGACGAAACAACACCGCAGGACATCAAAAACGGCAACACGGTTACCTTTGAGGCTGACGGGGACGGGCTCACCGTAGCAAGAACAGACTCGACCATTAAGTACACTATCGACGGAAGCAAACTTAACATCGCGCAAAATCAGTCGATTACTAACTTAGGAAAACGAATTGACAACCTCGATCCCATTCACTATTTCTCCGTCAACAGCACGGATAAAGATGCGGGCTCGAACTACAAGAATGACGGCGCGAAAAAAGACGGTAGCATTGCCATCGGTCCGTCGGCCTTGAACAACGGGACTCAGTCCGTTGCAGTTGGCTTGAAGAGCAAAGTAGAGGACGGTTGGTACTCCGTTGCCTTAGGTACTGAGAGCAAGACGAATGGTCATTTCACTACGGCGATCGGTTACCAGGCGAGTGCGACGAAATTGCAGGCACTTGCATTGGGCACGAATGCGGAAGCAGCTGCTGAGAGTGGCATCAGCATCGGTGTGAAAGCAAAATCGTTGGCGAATCGCGGAATTGCAGTAGGAACGAACAGCACGGTAGATCAAACGGGCGGCCGCGGCATTGCTATCGGTGATGGCGCCTATGTCGGCGCCAAAACGCAGGGTCATCTGGGTACGGGAATGTCGAATCCGGGGGATGCATGGAACCCGAGCGAACCGTATTTGCCGGTCGCTGATGATACAGTAGCGGGTCCGAAAAAACTGGCACGCGAAAACTCGATGGCGATCGGTATGAAAGCGAGCGCTTTCGGATTCCAAACGACGGCATTGGGGGCCGCCGCGGAAGCGCATGACACCAATACGACAGCGGTCGGTGCCGCGGCGGTTGCCAAAGGGAATTACAGCACGGCACTGGGCAAACAGGCGCGTACATTTGAAAAAGAATCGACGTCGGTCGGTCATTGGGCGGACTCCCGCGCGGAATTCGCAACGGCTCTCGGCTCCAATACCATTGTGTACAAAAAAGGCGGCGTAGCCCTCGGATTCGGCGCGCGTGCCTATGACGAAAACAGCATCGCGATCGGCAGCAACTCCTTCGCGAAAGAAGCGATTGACGGAAAAGCATACCTCAGCGACGAAGAAGTCAAAGCCGCGGCGGGTATCGTCTCGGTCGGCAATCCGGCGTACAAAGTAGGGGATAAGGATTTCGCCGCAAACTATCGCCGTATCGTCAATGTGGCGGGCGGTATCCACGACAATGACGCGGTCAACGTCGCGCAGCTGAAGGCGTTGGAAGGCAAAGTCACGGGCAATGCAGGAGACATCACGACCCTCAAAGAAGGCTGGACTTTACAAGATGCCAATAAAACCGTAGGCACGAAAACTGTAAAGGCAAAAGATACGGTTACGGTCACGGGTGATGACTACATCAACGCCACCGTCAACAATGACGGCCTGACGCTCGGCATGGACGAAACCAAGCTGAACAAGCAAATCAATAGCCAGATTGACGATAGCGCCACCGTCAAAGCGAAGATGAACTCTTGGGTTCTGAAGGCGACCTCGGACAAAGACGCGGAAAAAGCCGGCAAAACGATCAATAATGACAATAATGCCGTCACCTTTGATGCAACCGGCGCAGGACTCACCGTAACAAGAGATGGCTCGACCATTACATACGGTATTGACGGAAAACAGATCGATATTTCCGAAAACGAAACTGTTGCCGGTTTGGAAACGGAAATCAAAGAAAGCAAGACAACCGTAGAAGCGGCAGAAAACAGCCAAATTACCGTTACCCCTAAAAAACAAGATGATAAGTCTACGAAATATGTGGTAGACATCGCGAAAGACGGAACGATCGGCGGAACTAACGACGGCAATCTCGTTACCGGGAAAACCGTTAAGGACTATGTCGACGCGAATAAAGTGACCGTTACAGGTGACGAAAACGGAAGCGGCGTCAAAGTCGAAAACATTGCAGAAGACGGAAAGCCGGCCAACTACAAAGTAAGCCTGGGAGATAAAATCAAAGCTGGTGATGTCACTGTTGATGGCACGGAGGGTAAGGGTCAAATCACAGGACTCTCCAATACGACCTGGGATGCTGGCAATATTGTCTCCGGTCGCGCAGCGACAGAAGATCAGCTGAAAGCGGTATCGCAAAATGCGGCAGAAGCGGCGAAAAAGCATACTACTGTGGTAGCAGGTGACTATGTCACTGTCAGCGAAGACACGAATGCCAATGGCGGTAAAGAATACACTGTGACCGGACCGAAAGTCGCCGTAGCTAAAGACGAGAAAAACCTTGTTGTCGATGACATCAAGGAAGGTGAGAAGAAAGTCGGTTACCAGCTCAAGCTGAACAAAGAGCTCACAGGTCTTACCAGCGTAAGCAGCGACAAGTTCAAAGCAGGTAATGACGTAACGCTCGACAAAACCGGTCTTACCATCAAAAACGGCCCGTCTGTTACCACCGAGGGTATTGATGCAGGCAAGAAGAAAATTACCAACGTGGCTGACGGAGACGTATCTGAAAACAGTACCGATGCAGTAAACGGCGGACAGTTGTACAAACTGCAACAAACTGTCGCGGGAAACAAAGTCACTGTAGAAGCGGCAGCGGACAGCCAGATTACCGTTAAATCTGAAAAACAAAATGATCAGTCTACCAAATATGTGGTAGACATCAAGAAAGACGGCACCATTGGCGGAGATAAAGACGGCAATCTCGTTACCGGAAAAACCGTCAAGGACTATGTCGATGCGAATAAGGTAACCGTCACAGGTGACGAAGACGGAAGCGGCGTCAAAGTTGAAACAATTGTAGAAAAAGGAAAACCGACTAACTACAAGGTAAGCCTCGGCGACAAAATCAAAGCAGGAGATGTCACTGTTGACGGCACGGAGGGTAAGGGACAAATCAAAGGGCTCTCCAATACGACATGGGATGCTGACAATATTGTTTCCGGCCGCGCAGCGACAGAAGATCAGCTGAAAGAAGTATCGAAAAATGCTGCGGCAGAAGCGGCGAAAAAGCAGACCACTTTGGTAGCAGGTGACTATGTCACTGTCAGCGAAGGCACGAATACTGCGGGCGGTAAAGAATACACCGTAACCGGACCGAAACTCGCCGTAGTTGATGGAGAGGAAAACCTTGTTGTCGGTGATATCACGGAAGGCAACAAGAAAGTCGGTTACAATCTCAAACTGAACAAAGAGCTCAAAGGTCTTACCAGCGTAAGCAGCGACACGTTCAAATCGGGCGATAAGGTAACGATCAACAACGAAGGTCTTACCATCAAAGACGGCCCGTCTGTTACCACCAAAGGCATTGATGCCGGCGGTAAGACAATCGCCAATGTGGCTGACGGCAAAGCCGATACCGACGCGGTCAACGTACGACAGCTCAATGCCATTGCGAGCCAGGGCAATCAGAACATCGCCATTCTCGGCGGCAAAGTGAGTGAACTGGACGGACGTGTGAACCGAGTCGGCGCGGGCGCAGCTGCGCTTGCCGCTCTCCATCCGCTGGACTTTGATCCGGATGACAAATGGGACTTCGCGGCCGGCTATGGCAACTACAATGGCGCTAACGCCGTTTCTATCGGCGCGTACTATCGTCCGAATGAAGACACGATGTTCAGCGTCGGCGGCTCGTTCGGCGGCGGTGAAAACATGGTGAACGCGGGCGTTTCCGTGAAACTCGGCCAGGGCAACAATGTCACGACCTCCAAGATCGCTATGGCGAAAGAGATCAAAGATCTCCGCGCTGAAGTTGAAGTATTGCGCCAGGCGATTGTCGGCGTCGGTCAGGGACAGGAACTTGATCCCATGAAGATGAAACTCTTCCCGGACATCGAGAAAAACCACTGGGCCTATGAAGCGGTCGAAGAACTCGCGAAACAGGGATTGCTCGAAGGTTATCCGGACGGCACCTTCAGCGGTGATCGCATGATGACCCGCTATGAATTCGCGGAAGTCGTTTACCGAGCCATGCAAAAAGGCCTCAAGGTAAACGAAAAACTGATTCAGGAATTTGAACCGGAACTGGAACGTTTCCGTATCGATGTCATTTCCAAAGACAAAGACGGAAATCCGGTCATTGAACGCGTAAGAGTCAATGACAAAAAGGATGTAGCGGAAACTGCAAACGCATAAAAACAGCATGACCGTTACACAAAGGAAAAAGCCGAGGCGATACGCCTCGGCTTTTTTCATGCTGCATATCGGGAAATAAAGCGCAACTCATCTTGCTGATGTCTCTCGGATGAAAGAAATAATCCACGCTAAAAAGTCGCTTGACGCTTAAAATGGCAGCAAAGCGACTAAAGCAGCAGCGTGAGAAAAGTAAGAATTTTATGAAATAATTAACAAAATATGAGTAAGTAAGCGCAAAACAATAAAATCAATCGATCATGTGAAATGGAAATATATCGCAAAACGGATGAAAACCATGGAAACGGGAGGAATGGTCAAGAACGAACGTGTGTCAAGTAAAGAGACCCGTGAATAAAGTAATTTACATGCAAACAAAGAAATAGAGCGACTAAGCGACAAACAGATCCATGTGATTTGGCGAAAGGATTGCCGGTGATAAAACTTTATTTAATTACAGACTGTGTTAAAATGACATAAAGGAAAGTTAGTAGAAACAATAAAGTTATTTTATTTTGATATGGTTTTTTGGTGTTAAAAAGAAAGGGAGAGTATGTATGAACAAGATTTACAAACTTGTCTGGAGCAAAGTAAGAAGCGCTTGGGTAGTGACTTCTGAAATTGCCAAAGGACACGGGAAAGATTCCTCGTCGGGAAGAAACAGAAAACTGTTGCGGTCCGGAGTCGTCATGGCACTGCTCGGGAGTTTTTTTACCGTAGGTATGCCTTCTGTTGCCGCATTGACGCAGGAAGAGGAAAATAGCATTGTCAATGCAATCATGCAGAGACTGGAAACGGAGAGGAAAACTCCGCATTATCTGTCGGTCTACGTCAGTAAGGACAAAAAAGGAGCGAATTATAACAATGATGCGGCCTCAGACTTGCACAGCATTGCGGTAGGTGAAAATACCCAAACAAATTCTGACAGCATTGCCATCGGGTATAATGCCACAGTTTATAATAAGAAGACTTTGATGGACAACTGGTGGAACGGGGTAAATCATCCTTGGTGGAAGTCGGACACGTCATACTATAATCTAAAAGACTTGAGCGAAATAGATGAAAGTAAATTTAATAATGAATGGAGCGTTGATTATCTTCGCGGTCGGCATAGCGTGGCGATCGGCACCTATTCTCGAGCCAATGATACAATGACGATTGCGATCGGCTACAAAGCGAGGGCAGGTATACCCGGTGGTATGAATACCGTTGCACCGCAGATTGCAATCGGTGCGTTGGCGGAAGCGTCCGGTGTTGATTCGATTGCACTCGGAGCGGGAGCCACATCGCGGACGTATGCCGGCGTGTCGATTGGGTACGGTGCCTTTAACTATGGTCCCGGGTATTATGGTATCGCCATCGGTCAGTTCTCGCGAACGGAACAAGAAGGCGGTATCGCCATGGGACAACGCGCACGGGTACAAGGGGAGTATGGCCTTGCCTTGGGAAACAGCACTCGTGTGATGGGAGGCCAGGGCAATGTCGCACTGGGATATGGCTCCGTAGCGGATAGGACGATATATTACCCACCTTACTTGGCAGAAGACAAAGGCGTTATGGATACTATGGAAGGGCAACAGGGTGTGGTATCCATCGGGAACAGTAATACAATATGGAATCCTGATGACAAACCGGAAGGACCAAAGCCTGCATTAAGTAAACGCCAACTGATCAATCTTGCTGCCGGGACGGAAGACAGCGACGCGGTCAATGTGGCACAGTTGAAAGCGGTCAATAATAAGGCAGACAAGCTGGATAAGAGAATCAGTGAAGAAAAAGCACATTATTTTTCGGTTTCCGGTGTATCTCGGGACGATCGCAGCAATTATCACAATAACGCAACAAATGGCGTGGAAAAATCGTTGGCAATCGGTGAGTATGTGGTGGCTAATGACTACAGCGTGGCGATCGGCTATGGTGCGAAAAATAATTTCGATACTGAATACAAGAACGGTCAAACGGTTAAACGAACACATTACTACAGTATGGGGCTTCTGAAAGATCGGGTAGGATCACCAAGGTTTAATGGAGAATGGGCATATGACAAAATCCGCGGCTCACACACCGTTGCTATTGGTGATAGAGCCAGCACCAATGATACGATGGGGATTGCTATAGGGTATAAAGCAAGTGCAGGAAAACTCGGAACGAATAATGCCGTTGCCCCGCAAATTGCAGTCGGGGCACTGGCGGAAGCATCCGGAAGTTCGACCATCGCTGTTGGTGAAGGAGCGACTGCCGAAATGGATAGCAGTATTGCAATCGGTACCGGTGCGTATGCGAAACCGACAGGCAGTGAAGATATCCATTCCATAGCATTCGGAACATACAGCCGGTCGGAGGCAACGGAAAGCATGGCCTTCGGACATCATGCCAAGGCTTTGACCAATCGGTCCATCGCCATCGGTGCGGGTTCGGAAGCAAAAGCTTCCTCCGGCGTCGCCTTGGGGTACAGCTCCGTGGCGGATAGAGCGAGATCGTTAGATCCGTATTTGAAAGGAGAGGGAAAGGTATCGGACACGGTTTACGGTACACTCGGTGCCGTTTCGATCGGGAATCCGTATGGAGATCGATTATACGATAATATCAGAGTAGGATGGTACGCCGAAAAAGGAACGCGTCAGCTGACTAACCTGGCGGCAGGTTCGGAAGACAGCGATGCGGTGAACGTAGCGCAGCTTCGTGTGATTGATGACAAAAAAGCGAACCTCGATGCCTCCAACTTGACGAAAGCTTCGGATAAATCGGCATGGGCAACCGTGCTCGGGACAGGGACAATTACGCAAAATGATGCGAATCTGGTGACCGGCGATACCGTGTATCAGTACATTAAGAACAACGTCAAAGCGACAAAAGTAACCGTAGACGGAAAAGAAGAGAGCCAAGACGGCAACCTGAAGATCAAGAAAACGGACGATAACGGCCAACTGACCTATGACCTCTCACTCAATGACGAAATTACCATCGGCAAAAAAGGAA
>OKMX01000083.1_pt1 | contig 41309 bp, 61 predicted proteins | sample 1613551 | NCBI WGS metagenome assembly OKMX01 (sample SAMN04436865, study PRJEB24849) | human gut metagenome | biome: human gut; feature: NICU; material: stool | host: Homo sapiens | place: USA: Saint Louis, MO | collected 2011-10-01 | reverse complement strand
TTTTTTTTTTCAAGCAGAAGACGGCATACGAGATCGCTCTCGGCATTCCTGCTGAACCGCTCTTCCGATCTTCTGAAATCGTCGAGCTGGACCTCGCCGTCGGCGTCGCCCAGGACGCGCAGGAGGACGGAGCGCTGGGGGTGCTGGCGCGCCTGCTCGCGGGTCAGGCGCCCGGTCTCCACCAGGTACTCCACGAAGGTGTGGTCCGTGGTGACCTGGGTGAGCTCGCCCTCGCGCAGGAGGTAGGCGCGCGAGTCCCCCACGTGGACCATGGCCAGCTTGTTGCCGCTACGCATGACGGCTACGCACGTGGTGCCCAGGCCGGCCAGGTCCGGCTCGGCGGTGGAGCGGGCCACGAGGTCCGCGTGGGCCTCCTGGATGGCACCGCGCAGCAGGCCGAGCAGCTCGCCGGCCTGGTGGGAATCGGCGTCTAAGGGGATGAGGTGGCTGATGGCCACGGCTGAGGCGATGTCCCCGCCGGCAGGGCCTCCCATGCCGTCGCACATGGCCATGAGGTGCGGCCCGGCGTAGGCGGAGTCCTGGTTGGAGGCACGCACGAGCCCGACTGAGCTGCGTGCGGCGTAGCGCAGGGAGATGGTCATGGACGCAGCTCCAGGGTTGTCTGGCCGATCCTGACGGGCACACCCACTGAGAGCTCAGCGGTTCCGGTCACGCTCTGGCCGGCCAGGGTGGTGCCGTTGGTGGAGCCGAGGTCCTCCAGCCACCACGTGCCGTCCTTGGGGAAGATGCGCGCGTGGCGGGAGGAGGCGTAGGAGTCCTCCAGCACCAGGGTGCAGGAGGGGGAGCGTCCGATGGTGATGGAGGTGGGGGACAGGGGCACGGTCGAGCCAGCCAGTGGGCCCTCGGTGATGACCAGGCGCGAGGCCTGGCGACGTCGTGAGCGCGCGGCGGGCTTCGACGTCGTCTTCTCGCCGGAGCGGCGCAGGCTGAGCGAGCGTGGGGAGCCTGGTGCGACGTCACGGCGCAGGGTGCGCAGGACGAGGAGCACAAGGACCCACAGCAGCGCCAGGAAGCCGAACCTGGCGAGGGTGAAGGCGAGCTCGCTCACCGGTTGACCCCGGAGGAGTGCGTGCCGTCCCAGAACATGATGCGGGTGCGGCCGACGGTGAGCGTGTTGCCGTCCAGCAGGGTGGCGGCGTCGATCCGGTGACCCTCGACGTAGGTGCCGTTGGTCGAGCCCAGGTCCGTGGCGATGGCGTGGCCCTGGGTGAGACGGATCTCCAGGTGGCGGCGCGAGACGCCGGAGTCGTCGACGACGATATCCGCCTCTGAGCCGCGGCCGATGACGGTGACGGGGCCGGTGAGCAGGTAGCGCTGGCCGTCGATGTCCAGGATCGGGTTGGTTGGCGAGGCGGTGGCGGCTGCGGCCGGAGCGGCAGCCCCGCGGCGGGTCGAGGACTCGACCTCGATGGCCGGGGAGGACAGGGCGTCGTCAGCCACGAAGGTGACCTGGACGGGGCCGACGAAGGAGTAACCCTGCTCGCTGGCGTGGGAGGTGGCGACCTCCTCCATCTGGCGGACCATCTCGTCACGGCCCCAGGCGTCGACTCGGTCGACGTCCGAGGGGGAGAGGCGGATGCGGAAGACGTTGGGGACCACGGAGCGGTCGCGCGCGAAGGAGGCGGCGCGCTTGTCCATGGTCTCGCGCAGCTTCGAGGCGATCTCGATGGGCTCGACGTCGCCCGAGAAGCGGGACATGGCACGCTCAGCGACGTTCTCCACGCCTTTCTCGAACCTGTCTAGGAACCCCACGTTCCTCACCTCCTGTCAGTGACCGGATGACGGCGACCGATCTGCGCCAATGTCTGGTCACAGTAATACCGTGGCTATCGTAACCGGTGTATCTACGAGCCGGCGGGAGGGTGGCCTGCACGGCAGGCAGGTGACGGGTCTCACCGAGCCAAGGGGGTCGCTGGATTGGACTCGGGGGCCTTGGGGCCGCTATCGTCATCCTCGCTCCAAGCGCGAGTGGCGGAATTGGTAGACGCGCACGGTTCAGGTCCGTGTGAACTTACGTTCATGGGGGTTCGAGTCCCCCCCCGCGCACTGATGGAACGGCGGAATTGCACAGGAAACTGGCAACCGCCGAAACCCGTGACACGGGTCCATGACACACGGGGCGGGGCGAGGCGCATACGAGAGAGGCCCCAGAGATGCCCAAGCCAACCCCCTACAAACGCAAGGACGGCAGCACCGTCTTCCGTGTGCGATTCCGAGTCTCAGGAAGCCCCAACCCCGTCTGCGAGACCTTCGACGACGCCGGTGAGGCCAAGCGCTTCGCCGCTCTCGTCGAGCGCATTGGTGGTGACGAGGCCAGACGGGCACGCACCGAGTTGGCCGGCGACGCGGCGTCCGACATCGTGACCCTCGCCGACGCCATCGAGGAGTTCATCGACTGGAAGGCCGCGAAGGTGACCTCCGGCACCGTGCGTCGCTACCGGCAGATCGCCCGCGACCGCCTCAACCCACAGCTGGGGCACCTGCCCGTCACCCTCATCAACCGGCGCACCGTCGCCCGCTGGCTCAAGCAGCAGCGCGAGACGCCGATCGCGCGCGGCCACGGCGCCAAGGAAGGGCGCCTGCCCTCAGCGAAGACGATCAAGGAGGCTCAGGCCCTCCTGTCCGCCGTGCTGGAGTACCTGGCGCAGGAGCAGATCATCACCCACAACCCCGCCAAGGGCGTGCGCCCGCCGGACGACTCGATCAAGCGCGAGAAGGTCTTCCTGACACCCGACCAGTTCGCCCACCTCCTGAAGCACGTCCCCAAGACCTACCAGCCGCTCGTGGCCACCCTCTACGGGCTCGGGCTGCGATTCGGTGAGGCGACCGCCCTGACCCCCGCCGACCTGGACCTGGACGCCGCACAGCCTGTCGTGCGCGTCACGAAGGCGTGGAAGGAGGGAGACCACGAGCGCTACCTAGGGGCTCCGAAGACCAAGCGCGGCATCCGCACCGTCACGATCCCGCCGTCACTGCTGCCCGTCCTGCGGGAGCAGGTCAAGAAGAAGAAACCGACCGCCCTGCTGTTCCCGGGGCCTGGCGGCGACACTCTGACCTCCGGCACCTTCCACCGGCTCGTCTGGCAGCCGGCCGTGAAGGCCGCCGAGATGGTGCCCGCCCCGCGCGTCCACGACCTGCGCCACTCCCACGCCTCGGCGCTGATCGCCGCCGGCATCCCGCTGCCCGTGATCCAGCGGCGGCTAGGGCACGAGTCGATCCAGACCACCGTCGACGTGTACGGGCACCTGGCGCCGGAGGCCTACGCGGGTGCGGCCAGCGCCATCGACACCTCCCTCACGCTGGCCCTGCCCAAGGCCAAGGCCAAGGTTGAGGCTGAGCCCGTGGCCGAGGACGAGATCGAGGGTGAGGTCCTGGAGGAGCGCCAGATCGAGGGCGCGTGACCTAACCGCCTGGCGCCACCTACGATATGAGGTGGCGCCGGACGGGACGAGCCCGCCGGACGAGCAGAGGAGAGTGCCGTGCCCCGACTGAACTTGGACCCCCGTACCCCTGCCCACTTCCGTGTCATGCGCGAGACGCTAGGGATCTCTAACGCCGACATCGCGCGGATCCTGGACGTGAGCGATCGCAGTGTCCACAAGTGGAATTTCACTATCACCGCGCCGGACGCGGCGTGGGAGATCCTGGACGAGCAGGCGGAGCGTGTCCAGGGGAGCGTGGACGAGCTGCTGGCTCGTGCCGAGCGCCAGGGAGAGGGTGAGCCAGTGGTGCTGAGGGTCTACCCCAGCGACGAGACCGCAGAGGCAGCTGGTGTGCCGATGCCTGCGTCCTGGCACCGGGCTGCCGCTGGTATCGCGGCGCTAGCCCTGGAGGGAGAGGGGTACCGGGTGGAGATGGTCTACCCGCCTCGCGACTGAGTGTGACGGGAGACACTTCTCTCTATCTTGTGTTCCGACTTCGGAACCTATATTATTGAGTCATCGGAAGGGAACAAGCCCGCCGAGAAGCCCAGAAAGGGGCCGGACATGACCGCTTACAGCACCCGCAACGAGGCCATCGACCGCGAGATCATCGCCGCCATCGAGGCCGGCGACGCCACCCGCAGCGAGTTCGACATCGACGCCATCGCCGACGAGGTCATCGACCAGGTCATCACCGAGACCGGACAGGTCACCTACCAGGTCACCGCCGACACCGACGACTTCTGGGCCGCTGTCGAGCGCCACGCCCTCTGACAGACAAAAAGGTGCCCCGGCGAGACGGCCATCTCGCCGGGGCTGCCCCCACCACAGGGGCACCAGCCACCATACACACCCCCACCACGCACAGGAGCACCACCATGAGCGCACAGACCCGCGCCCGCACCACCCTCAAGAACGACGCCCGCACCCTACGGCTCCCCGACCTGTGGATCTGCCCCGGCGAGGAGTACCTGACCCCACCCGAGGACCCGGACGAGTGGACAGGCGACATGTGGACCTGCACCTACATCCACATCGACCAGGACCACCGGACCGCGGACCTGTGCCTGCGCTGGTACCTGTCAGACGGCTCCAGCCGCTACCAGGGCGAGACCGACGCTGACGACGGGCTCGCAGGCTACGGTGACCTCGCACTGGCCGTGGTCGGCGGCATCGCACCGCGCTACCTGGACCGCATACGCGCCCTGATCGAGCTGGCCCTCCAGCGCGAGGGCTACGACCCCACCGGCTGGACCATCTGCGGACAGGCCCAGGCATGAGCGCGGCGCAGGATTTCCTGGCCACCCAGTCAGGACGCACCCGCGACAACCGCACGTGGACCCTCAGCATGTGGGGCCGCTGGCTGGCCCGGCGCGGCTCCGACGTCGACCAGGCCACCCGCCAGGACGTCGAGGAGTGGCTCGCCGCCCGCCGCCAGGACGGTATCGGGCCACGCACGATCGCCACTGATCTGTCCCACCTGCGCGCCTACTACAGGTGGATGCTGTCCACCGACCGACGCACGGACGACCCCACCGCCCTGATACGCGGGCCCAGGCGAGGCAGGTCCGCCGCCCGCATTTGGCTGGGCCCCGGTGACCTGACCCGCCTCCTGACCGCCTCACTGGACTGGTACGGCGGCGAGCTCGCACCCCAGGTCCACCTGTGGGCCCTGTCCGGGCTCCGCCCCGGCGAGCCCCGCATCCTGGACGCCTCCGCCCTGTCCACCCACGAGGGACGCACCACCCTGGCCGTCACCGCCACCAAGACCCCAGGCCTGGAGCGGCTCGTCCTGCCGGAGGCGACAGCCGACCTGCTGTGGGCCGCCGCCGACGGGCGGCGCACCGGCACGCTGCTGCTCCACCCTCGCACCGGCCAGCCCTGGGGGCGAGGCTATGAGGCACAGCGTCTGCACCTCCTCACCCAGGCGGCAGGGCTGCCGCCAGTCACCCCCTACGGGCTGCGCACCTCATTCATCACCCTGTCCCTGCAGGCCGGGATCCCTGAGCGTGAGGTCATGATCGGAGCACGCCACTCCTCCAGTGCACAGACCGCCCGCTATGACCGTATGCGCGACCAGGTCGACCACGCGGTCGGCCCCAGGCTGGCCCGCTGGCTAGCCTGCGGTGCCATCACCACCGCCTGACGGAGCGCGCGCCACCCCCACGCGCGACTGACAGGATGACCGCGCATATCGATAGATGAAGGAGGGGCGCCCCACCGTGATAGTGGGGCGTCCCTCTCTTGTCCTCCGACTGGTCGGGGCATGAGACCCGTGTGGCAGTCGTGCCTGCAGATCGCGCCTCAACCCCCGCGCACGCAGGGTGAAATGTGTAGCCGTTACGTTATGCCGGCTCATCCCCGCTCACGCGAGGTGCCTCAATCATGCTCCAGGTCACAGCCCGACGCAACTGCTGATTTGGCCCTGATTAGCAGCTGCTAGCAGATACACGAGTAGCGCCCCCACCAGCACGTGGCCGGTGGGGGCGCTATCGCCTAGAGGTGGTCGATGATCTGCTCAGGAGGGTCGGGCTCGGGCGGGATCACCGAGCACGTGGGGACTAGTTCCATGAGTTTGTGCCCCCACGAGCGCAGAGCCCAGGCGTACTCCAGTGCGTGACGAGCCAGCCGCTCGGCCTCCTCCTCGGCCTTCTCGGACTCGCTCAGGGCCTTCTCCAACTGCTCGACCCGCTTGTTGAGGGCGTCCACCGTTGTCGTCAGCGCTTTCACAGTGGCGTCCAGGTAGGAGACCTTGGCGACCTCGCGCTGGTTCGCCCGGTTGGTGAGGTTTCCGATGCCTACGCCGACGAGACCGACGAGGGCGACGATGACGGAGTCAGTCAGCCACGGAGGCATAGGCACCCGCCCCCTCACCACGTCCGGTGGCGATGGCGGTGTCAGCCCGGGCGGGGTCAGCGATCGAGGTCAGGACGGAGGCGATGACGGCCAGGGCGACCGTGGAGGCCACGGCAGGCCAGGGCACGTCACCTAGCAGCGTCGCCGTCCCGATACTGGCTAGGGCGGTCTGCGCGGCGGTCTTGGCGGCGCGCTCAGCCACCCCCAGCCACCAGGTGCGACGCGTGTAGGTCTCAGGCAGTACGTGCTTCGCCATGGCTCAGAACCTCCCCGCGTTGAGAGCCGTCTGCATCTTCTTGACGGTGTTGGATGGGCCGTCCAGACGCCCGTCCGCCGGGTAGCCGTAGCGGGCCTCCAGGGCGTTAATCGTGGCCGGCCCCATGATGCCGTCAGCCTCCACGCCCAGACGCGCCTGCATCGCGCGGATGACAGCCGACCCGGACGGGTTGCCGCTCCACTTCCAGCCTGTGGTGGCGGCCTTCAGGACGCTACGGCGGCCGGTCCACTGGCCCCACACCTCGCCGTCGACGGGGGTGCCTAGGGCCTCCTGGAGTCGGCGTGTGGTGGCGGATCCCCACCAGCCGTCCACCGCCAGCCCGCCACCGGCAGGGGCGGGGGCCGGGGCCGTGGCCCCGGTGTAGCGGGGGCGGATGACGGCTGCGATGGACCGGGAGCGGCGGCGTCTCCATACGCCGTTGCCTGCGGACTGCGAGCCCTTGGCGCCGTTGGAGGTGTTGCCTTCGATGGTCTGGAGGACCCCGCCGCCGAGGTTGCGCTCGACGAGGCCGACGTGGTCGGTGGCGCCGCCGTCCCAGTTGAAGATCACGACGTCACCAGGCGCAGCCTGGCTGACGGGTACGAGCTGACAACCGGCGCGGCGGGCCTGGGCGATGGTGGTGTCGGTGTGGGAGGAGTAGCCGCCGATGGCGTCGATCTGGCCGCACTCGTCTAGGCACATGGACACGAACAGCATGCACCACCAGATCCGGTTGCTGGGTCCGAGGAGCCAGGCGCCCTTGCCTCGGTGGTACCAGTAGCGGGCGGCCTCGGAGCCGACCTGAGGGTCAGCGGGTGCGTAGTAGCCGATGCGTGAGGCGGCGCGCTGGAGGACCTGCTGCTGGACACTCATGCTCCCACCTCCTCACCGGTGTCAACGTGCGCGTCCTGGGGGACGTCCACGCCCTCGTCCTCGTGCGGGTCCGTGCCGGGGCGTGTGAGCTCGCCCTCGGGTACCTGGGACTCCTCCCAGGTGGCCGCGAGCGCGGCCAGGTCGGTGTCGGTGTCTGTCATGTGCTCCTCCTGGTGGGTATGACGAGAGCCCCGGCCACAGTGGCGCGGGGCTCGGTTGGTTCGTGTAGGTCAGTGGGCTGGGGTGTACAGGGCCGGCACGCCGTCAGGCCGCCAGTCGGCCTGGGAGGTGTGCTCCTGCACGACCCGGTACACCTGGCCGTCGTAGGTCACCAGGTCGCCGGGGTTGTACTTGGTGCCGGTCGTCCACTCAGGCGCCGACGGTGCTGGCTCAGGGGCTGGGGCCTCGTCGGGGGTCGCCGCCACCCACAGGCCCTCCGCGCTATGGCTGCCGGGCTCCCAGACGTTGGCGGCGTGCTCGGAGCGCCACAGCCTCCCGCCGTGGGCGACGATCCGCCCCAGCGTGTAGGCGTCGTGAGCCCCGGTGGGCTGCACCCAGGCGGGCCACGCGGACACGTCAGCCAGCGCCTCCTGCGTGGGCTCAGGCTGGGTGCCGTCACGGGCGTCGAGGTAGCCCTCGGTGATCCGCTGGATCTCGCCGGGCGCGCTGGCCATGGTCTGACGGCGCCCGAACTCAGCCAGCAGGTCAGCCCACAGCGACCCCCACTCCTCGTCTGACATGCCCCTGATCTCGTCCATGACCGTCATGAAGGCTCCCTTTTCTCGTTGTCAGGCTTGTGAGGCGATAGGCCATGCGGCCACGGTGATGCGGGTCCACTCGTCGGACACGAGCGTCATGGTGGCCGCCCCGGAGGGGGCCACGGCGCACACCTCGAAGTCCGGCGTCACCCCCGCGCGCACGACGGCCATGCCGGCGACGGTCACGTTCCCGTCGTCGACGTCGGGGATACGGGCCTTGAAGAACTGTCCGTTCATGCGCAGCTCGACGTCCGCCATGCCGGACTTCATCCGCGCCCACAGCGAGCCGATCCCCATCACGACCCTGTCGTAGGGGGCGACCGGCAGCGTCGTGCCGGTGACCTTGACCGCCCCGCCACGCGGCAGGGTGTGGTCCCCGTAGCCGACGCCGCCGCCTGAGGCGGTGGACCACTGCACCTCGCTGACCGGGGCCAGCGCCCACGCCCCCGACGACGTGCGGGTGCCGTCAGCCCTCCACAGCACCCCCCTGATGTCCCCGTACCAGGGGGTGGCGGGTGTGGGGGCTGACCCTGCCGCGCGGGCGGAGTCCAGGGCGGTGCACATGGCGGAGGTCGAGGTGAAGGCCACGATGGTTCCCAGCGCGTCCAGGCTCGTGGGCCACGTGGCCAGCAGGCTGTCGCCTGCCTCGGGGACCGTGTTCCCCTTGGGGGTCTTACGCATAGTTGTTTGTCCTTCTCTAGTCCTCGTTGATAAGCCGCACCGACAGGCGTGACGGCCCGGCGTTGGGGCGCCAAGCGCCGGTGTTCTGCCAGTAGGCCAGGCAGAGCCCCTCACCAGCAGCACAGTGCATGAGGCCGGTAGCGACCGGCCTGGTCGTCACTCCCGGGATCAGGGGCAGGGTCATAGCCGGGTCCCCGTGGACCCAGTCGACGTCGCTCATGGTGGAGCGGCGTACACCGACCGCCACAGACCAGTCCTGCTGGGCGGAGGACCACAGGAATGCGCAGGTGGCCTCGACCTGGTACCAGCCCGCCTTGGGCAGGATCAGCCACACCCCCGACGTCGTACACCCGCCCCACAGGCGTCGTTTAGCGGCAATGTTGACCGGCAGGAGACCGTTCTGGCCGGACGGGGTGTCTTGCCCGGCTCCGTCGGCCCACTCGATGATGGCTGCCGGAGGTTGGACGAGCGTCGACCAGGTCACCTGCCCCAGCCGCGTGCCTGCCTGCGTGTAGGTCAGTCCCTCGCTGGTCAGGGTGGCCTGCCCGTCGCCTGTGGTGACGTCGATCCGCGCCTGGCCTGTGCTGTCACGCCAGATACGCAGCCCCGAGGTGAGCAGCGGCCGCCACGACACGCGCACCGAGTCCACTCGCAGGGCTGGGCGCGCAGTGCCACCGGAGGCACGAGCGGAGACAATCAGCGCCAGTATCCTGGCCCCGTCCGGCGCCGGGACCTTCGCCGTCCCGGACCTGACCGGCGGCGACACGACGGCCCCCCTCCCGTCGTCGGAGGTCTCGTAGGACACGAGCACGCTATAGGTGACGTCGGCCCCGGCCACCACCGCCGCGTCCAGCGTCACCTCGATATCGGCCCCCTGATTCAGGGCCGGGCCCGGCGGGGTCTTGTAGGTGGCCCCGAACTGCCCCTGGCCCGGCAGGGTCTTGTAGGTGGCCCCGAACTGCCCCTGGCTGGGCGGGGCGTTGAGAACCAGAGAGCCGTCCACCAGGGACACGCTCGCTCCCTCATACGGCTCCCACCCCGCCGTCGTCGACCGCTTGATCGTCATCGGCACGGTCTTGGACGTGGTCGTCCCGCCAGAGTCCAGCAGCGAGAGCTCGCCACCGCTCAGGCGGTTTCCGATCAGGTCACCCACCACCGCCGTGCCGGCGATGGTGGCATTTCCTGCGGTGAGCATGTCCGTGGTCACCGACCCGAACGCGGCCAGTTTCGCCCACAGTTCCTCCGACGCGTACACCTTTTCAGCGGTGACGGCCCCGTCCTCGATGTTCACCGCCCCGACCTTGTTGGTCGGGTCCCCAGCGATCACGACCCGCTTGGCCAGCAGGGAGGAGATGAAAGCGGAATCGGCCATGAGCGCGTTGATCACGGCGACCGGGATCCTGGCCCCACCCGTCACCACGAGTTTCGACACCGAGAGGTTGCCGATCTTGGCGTCCGTGATCGACGCGTCCGCCACCTGAGCCGTCCCCACAGCCGCGTCACCGATCTGAGCCCGCCCGACCGCCTTGTCAGCGATAAACGACGCGCCCGCCTTGATCTGCTGCCAGGTGGAGCCGCCCCACACGTACCGGCGCAGCGACACGCCACCCGAGCGGACCTCCCAGACCGCACCCGTGGGCTTGCCCTGCCCATCCGTCGTCGTGGGGTTCACGGCGGCCACCGTGTACAGGCCGCCCGCTGTGGTGGCCTGCCCCATCGCGGCGTCAGCGGTCGCCTTGACCCCCAGCATGTCGGCCGTCGCCTTGTCGGCCGCGTTCTTGGCGTCCACGGCGGCCTGAGCGGCCTCCTGCGCCCGGGTCATGGCCGCGGCGGCGTCAGACGCCGCCGCGTGCGCCGTCGTCTTCGCGGCGTTGGCGTTCTCCCAGATCGTCTGGAGGCCCGGGCCGACCTCGTTGGCCCACTCATCGAGCTGGGTCCTGGTGTTGGCCTTGGCGTCCTCCAGGGCCTTCGCGGCCTCAGCGGTAGCCGCCGCCCGCGCCTCAGCCGCCGCCTTCGCGGCAGCGTCAGACGCAGCCTGCGCGTCCGCCGCCGTCTTCTCAGCGGCCGCGACCTTGCCAGGCAGGTCACCCACGGACCCCTCCAGGGTCCCCAGGCGAGCCACAGCGTCAGCCACGGACTGACGGGCAGCCTCCATCCCGGACGTCGCCTCCTCGGCCTTGTCGAAAGCCTCCTGCGCCCGCCCCGCGACCGCCTCGGCCTCCTGGAAGGCCTTGGCGGCGTCGGTCATGGCGTCCTGGAGCATCTGCCCCATCGCGCCCGTAGCCACCGGCTGCACGCCCTCAGGGATCGTGATCGGGGAGGAGATCGACACCACCCGGCCCGTGGCGTCCAGCGTCACCGCCACGACCGCCCCCACGTAGGTCATGAGGCCGTCCGACAGGCCCGTCACCTCGCTGGTAGGGGCATCGTGAGGGATACCCACACGCACCCACCCCTCAGGCAGGCCAGGCTCCTCCCGGTCGGTGGCACGCACCACGCCCAGCACCCACGACGGCGCCCCGGCAGCAGCCCGCGTCGCCGACACGGCCAGAGCAGCCTCCGGCGACCGGTGAGGGGACGTGTCCAGCCACAGGCTCCTAGCCATACCTGGCTCCTTATCTCGTTGTCTCAGTCATTCGATGTGGGGAGGGGGTCACCACTCCAGGACGGTCACGTCCACACGCATAGCCGCCCCCACCTCTGACACCGGCAGGGAGTAGGCCACCACCCGGCCCGCCAGCACCTCGTCCGGCGTCACCAGGCCCACCACGTCCCCCACCTCCAGGCGAGGATCAGGCACGATCTCCACACTCCTCGTCCGCACCGCAGACAGGTCCTCACGCATGTACGTGTCGGCGGCCTTCTCGACCGCGTCACGCGACCCCGCCGCCGAAAACTCCCGGTGCGCGGTCACCCATCCGTAGCCGTCCGGGTCGAACGGCGGGGCGGTCGCCGTGCGTGCGGCGGTCCACTTCGTGTCCTTACCGCCCTCACTGGACGTGCCGGTCACGACCCACCGGTTAGGGCGACGCGACTCGCCACCCGGCGCGGCAGGCGCCGCCACCAGCAGGCCGTTACCCGCCCGGCCACCACCCAGCGCCGCCATCTCATAGACCACGTCCCGGGTGCGGGCGTCACGCAGCGGGTAGGCGTGCAGGCACCCGTCAGCCCCACACCGCAGCCCAAAACCCTTCGAGTCCGCAAGTTTCCGCACGGCCTCAGTCCGGGAGTTGCCCCACTGGGAGGTCACCGCCACCGGCGAGTCCTCCACGCCCGGGTCCAGGACCACAGGCAGAGACCCCGCAAGCCGCTGCAACTCCGACCTGACCGTCGCCCCCGACGGCGGTGAGGAGGGCCAGGCCATCGGGTCGTCCTCCAGCACCTGTGTCAGGTCCATGGCCGTCACCGTCACCGTGCCACCAGAAGCGTCCCAGTCCGTGTGCAGGTACTCACCTAGCGGCGTCTCCCACACCTCACCAGTCGCGGACCGGTACAGCACCGACACGGCCGACCGCTGGCCGAAGCGGTTCAGCGGGTCCATCGGGTGGCGAGGCAGCCAGTCCAGCGGCGCCTCATACGTCAGACGAGCAGGCACAGCCCGGTCCGCCGCCCACTCCAGCGCCACCTTCCCAGCCGGCACCTCAGCAGCCAGCACGCGCCCGGCACGACGCACGCTCACACGCGCACCCACAGCCAGCCCACCAGCCAGCGCCCCAGTCGGGGGTCCCGGCCTCATGACGGCATCCCCGCCACCAGGCGGCACACGTCCAGGTAGGTCCGGTTCAGCCACGCATGGTCGGCCGCGTCCCACTCGCCCCACGTCACCACAGGGCAGGCTCCGGTGCCGCCGTCGACCCCACGAAGGGTGGGGGAGTCGAGCGGCACCTCGGTCCAGTCCACGTCGTACCAGATCGCACCCTCCGGGCTGATTCGCTCCGCCTGGACCTTCGTCACGACCACAGCGCGCACCGGCGGCACGCCGAGCACGGGGGCGCCGGAGGAGATCACGAGAGGCTGACGGGAGCGAAGCAGCTCCCACATGGCCTCTCGGTCCTCCGGCTGCCACAGGACCAGGGCGCCGGAGCCCGTGCGGGGGCGGGGTGTCAAGGGCCAGCGGACAGCCCCGGTGGTGAAGATCGAGGCGGGGGATGACCACGACGTCTTGTCGCCGTCTGCTCGCCACCAGCAGCGGTGGAGGCCGCGCCCGTTCAGACCAACCACAGACGCGAACCGTGGGCTTGTCGTGGCCCGCCTCAAGGTCACCTGGCTGGCGCCCTGCCGGTAGGTGACCGGCTCACCGGCAGGGGCCAGCAAGTCGGATACGACGTCGCCGGAGCGCGCCACGGTGAGCAGTCGGTCCCCGGCGTAGACAGGGCCTGCCGACGTGATTCTCAGCGACGGCAGGCCCGTATGACGGGCCACGAACCCAACCAAGGCCATCGGTCCCTCCTCATATCCTGTTGATGTGGCTTGCGGCGACGATCCGGTCGTCGGCCACTTCGGTGAGGTACGCCTCGAAGCGACGGCCCCCGGCCTCCAGGGACAGGGCCATGCCGTCCAGGGCGCGGCGCAGCACCAGCGGGTCCAGGGACGCGGTCACCGGCCCCGCCACGGTCTGGCCGGAGCCGTTGGCGTACCCCTTCGCGGGCTTCTCCACCAGGGCCAGGCCGAAGTGAGCGGCCGCGTCAGCCAGGATCTGTGTAGACCTGCGCCGCTTCTCGAAGGCCGCCGGGATGTACCACTCGCCGTTGGTCTCATCCTCGGCCCAGGTGATCCACGAGCCGCCGGGGGCGAACCCGGCCTGGCGCGTAGCAAGCCCATCAGCCGCATAGCGATGACGTCCCGGGACGGGGCCGACATAGCCGCCATCCGCCTCCATGATCGCTCTTTGAGCGCCCGGCCCAGACCCGACGGTCGTCATTACCGTCTGCTGGTTGATCCGGACCGTGACGGTCTTGTCGTGCAGGTTGTTCAGGTTGGTCTGGATCGTGGTGAGCGTCCCGGATGCCTGGTCGTTACCCGTGATCGTGACCGCCCCGGTGGTCTTGTCGATCGAGATCTTCACTGAGTCCTTGGCCAGGGTCACCGGCCCGTCGTCGCCGTTGATGGTGATGGTGCCGTCGGCGTTGTCGATGATGCCCAGCATCTCGGTGAGGGACTCATTCGCCGGGACCGGGGACCCGTTGATGGTCATGGTCCCGGTAGCGGTGTTGACTCCGGTGAGGAAGTCGGCCAGCACGTTCTCGGCAGTCAGCGTGGACCCGTCGATCTCGACAACCGGCTTCTTCATGATCACCTGGTCAACGAACTGCTGGAACGACATATCGGCCGGGTAGGTCTCACCGTCGATCTCGACGGTGCCGGTCAGCTGGTTCACGTCCCCGATGAGTTCACCCAGGGTGGTATCAGCCGGGATCGTGCTGGCCCCGATCTTGATCTCGCCGTGGAGGTCCTCAATGTTCTCCTCCAGGACCTCGCCGGACTTGAGAGCGGCCGCGATGTCCATCTCGGCCTCGGTGCGGATGGTCTTCCCGTCGATCTTCATGATCTGGTCGACCATCTGGCGTGCCATGTCGGCGTTGCCGGTCATCTGGGTGAGGACACCGATGAGCTCCTCCCGCTGACTGGCGAAGGTCTGACGGATCTGGGCGCCGGACGCGCCAGTCTTCTCCATCTGCTCGCGGATGCCGGCGTAGTTCTCCACCATGTTGCGGATTTGCTCGTTGTAGGCGCGTCCGCCCTCGGTGGCACGGTCGAACCAGCCATCGGAGCCGACGGCGACCTGCCCGTACTCGGCCATCTTCTCCGACGCGCGGCCCATGAGCTCGGCCTGGCGGTCGAGATGCTGGGACAGGGAGAGGTTGGCTGCGTTGAGGTCGTCGGCGGCCTGCTTCGCTTCTTTTAGCTGCTTGACGTATCCGGCTGCTGTTTGCTCGCCCGCCTCAGCGGCAGCGTTAGCCCGCTCCTGCGATTCCTTGGTATCATTCAGAGTATCCGCATAGGTTCGGGCAGCCTCTTGAAGTTGCTTCTTGGCGTTAGCGTTCTCGGCAGCCTTGCGGGCGGCGACCGCGTCCGAGTCTGAGGCCTCGATTGTCGCGGCGTTGACAGCCATCACCTGGTCGATAAACGACTCCGTAGCCGCGTCACCAGCAGCGATAGCCTCTGCGAAGTCCCGGGCTGAGACCCCGGCCTTGTCGAGAGCCCCTGCGATATCAGACTGCTCGATGTCCTGAGCGACGTCCTCAAGCGTGCGGTTTGTGACAGCGCCGGTCGTCTCGTTGAGCGTGCTTTGCAGCTTCTCGGCCAGGTCATTGAAGTGCTGGGTTTTCTCCGCCGCCTTGGCCTGAGCGGCAGCGAAGAGCCCGAACGCCACGGTCGCTCCTCCGACAGCCAGGCCAAGCGGGTTGATACCAGCCAGGAGCCCGGACAGGGCACCCCCTGCGACGGACCCGGCCTGGCTGACCCCTGCCAGGGCGGCAGACGTCCGGGTCAGGCCCCCGTTGTACGCCGACATGGTCGCGGCGGGCACTGACCAGATCGCGGAGAGCACGGTCTTGACACGTGAGGCCCCCTCGGCCACGCCCCGGAAGATGTCCCCGGCGGCCTGGGACGTCCGCATCATGGCAATGGCCTTGTTGAAGGCCATCATGGCGGCAGCAGCGGCCAGTACAGGCGTGGGCAGGCCCGCGATGGAGGAGACCATCTGAGCGGCCATCTCCACCAGCGGCTCGGCGGCCACGAGGACGTTAACGAACGCCGGTACGAGCGGGCTCATGGCATTGATGACGCGGGCGGCCGCCTGGAGCACGTCGTTAAAGGCCGGGGTCAGGTCCTCGCCCACATTCATGGCGAGGTCAATGGCGGCCTTACCTGCCTTGCCCATGTCACTCGCAGCCGGGGCCAGCGCCTTCACGAACCGCTCGACAGCGTTACGAGCCTGCGGCGAGGCCGCGATCATCGACCCGATTCCCAGCAGGACGGGGTTGAAGGCACCGGCGAAGCGTCCCAGGATCGGCACCCCGGCCAGCACGGAGCCAGACAGGCCCGCCACGGCGCCGGACAGGCCGGCGATGATGGGGCGGTACTCCTTGAGACGGTCCCAGCCGTCAACAAGAACCTGGGGGTCGACGAGCTCCAGGTACTCGTTGAGGGTCTTGATATCGGCGGTGACGGACTTGAACGAGTACCCCATGCGGCCCTCGATGACGGAGGCCAGGGTCTTGGCCTTGTCCTCCACGGTCCGCAGGACGTCGGCGATGGCGTTACCCCACTCGACGGCGTAGCCACCACCGTCGGGGTTGATGAACATCTGCGTCATGGCTGCGCCGATGTCACGGGTGGCACCCTTGATACGGTCTGCCGCGCCGTCCCACTGCTGCTTGATAGCGGCCGTGGCTCCCCCGAACTTCTCAGCCATCCCCGTGGTGAGGTAGCTGATGAAGTCCTCCGCGCTAATCTTCCCCTTGGTGATCATGTCGCGGATCTCGGCGCCGGTCTTACCCATCTGGGAGCCGACGATGGTGGCGGCGTCAACACCGCGCTGGCCCAGCTGCATGAGGTCGGTCGCGGTGACCTTCCCGGCGGACTGGATCTGTGCGAGGACGTAGACGAGCTCGGACAACTGCTGGCCGGAGCCGCCGGTGGCTGCCACGGCGTTCTGGACGGCGTCGAGGGTCGGGATGACCTTCTCGGCTGCCATGCCGAAGCCAATGAGCTGCTGCTGGGCGGCGATGAAGACGGACTTAGCGAACGGGCTGGTCTTGGCGAAGGCGTCCAGCTTGTCCATCTGGGCGTTGGCTTGCTCAGCGCCCCCTAGCAGGGTCTTGAGGGCTGCGCGGGAGTTCTGCTGGAGGCCGTTGTAGGCCAGCCCGGTCTTGGCGACGTTGACGGCCAGGCCGGTAGCGGCAGCAGCGGTGACTCCGAGAGCGGTGGCGGCTGTGGTCGCCCCGGACTTGAGGGAGTTGGAGAGGCCGCCCCACGTGCTGGTGGCGCGGCTAGTCTTCGCCTGGAAGTCGGAGTCGTTGAGGCGGAGGTATGCGACGAGTTCGCCGACGTCGAGTGCCACAGGATCGTCCTTCTCTATGATTGGGGGCTATGAGTGCCCGACGTCGTGCCGTCTATTCAGTTGTGTCCCTGTCCCTGGCCCTGGGGGTGGCTGCGTGCGGTGGACCAACGCTGGCCCCGATGTCCGAGGATGAGGCTGTCGCCGAGTTGCAGGGCCTCGCGGCAATCCCAGACAGAACGGCCACGATGGGAGAGACAGCGCGGATCGACTATCTGACGGACGTTGCTGACACCATCTGCTCATTCTGGGAGGACGGCAAGGCTGATGGGAGAGAGCCGAAGTGGTCGCGTTTGGCCGCTGAGTTGTGGATGACCCTTAAGGACGTCGAGATCGTGACTGACGAGGCTCATATGGCAGACGAGACAAAGATCGTCGAGGTCGCTACGAGGTGGCGCTGCCCAGAGTGGATCGAGGACTTCGAGAACTCAGACGTGCACTCATGAGCTGATTGCGTCTCCGATGACGTCGGCGGCGGCTGTCAGTAGCCGGCGACGCATCCACGGCCAAGACCGGCCCCACACCGCCGGGTCCTCCTCATCCAGACCGAACCTCTCGACGGCTCGCAGCATCACGTCCCACCAGTGGTCCAGGACGAACCGCCAGGTCAGGACAGCCCGAACGCCTCCCCGCTGCCCTTCCCCCTGCCCTTGCTGCTGCTCCGACGGGGAGAGTGGCCGGAGGTCTTTCGGGGGCGTGCGGTAGTCGGGAAACCAGCCGTTCTCGTCTGGCTCCCCGATACCGTATGGGGCCCAGTCCTCGGCTGTGGTGAGTCTTTTGGGGCCTGTGCCCCCTTGGGTGCGCTGGTGGCGCCGTGGAGGGCGTCCAGGACACCGACGGTGTTGTCCACCGACCCGGTGTGCCAGTAGAAGGCGGCGGCCCGCCCGGCGGCCTGGAGGAGCGCGTAGGGCACTTGCCCACTGTCCACCATCTCGTCATAGGTGGGGCCCAGAGCCAACCGGTACAGGTCGTCGTTGGAGTCGAGGCTGTCCACGGCCTGACGGATGAAGGCCGGTAGGTTGGGGATCTGCTCGGGGTCGGAGGCGGCGACCTCGCTGTAGGTCATCACAGCCGTGATCTTGGCGCCGTCAGCGGCGTTGGGTGGGGTGACGGTCCACTCCCTGCCTGCGATGGTCAGGGTGAGGGGCTCGTCGGCGTATGGGTCGAGGTTGATGGTGGGCATGTGTGTCTCCTGGTCGGGTCAGGGGTGCTCACGGCCGGGCCTGGTTTGTCACCCGACGACATGCCGGGCTCCGGCCGTGAGCGGCTCAGGGGGGGGCAGTGGTCAGACCGCGTTGGCGGTGAAGCCCCGGGTGGCGGGGTTGAACGGGTTGGTGACCTGGCGGCGCGGGCCCTGACCGGTGATGGTCACGGTGAAGCCGGCAATGGAGTCGTTGTCGGTGTTCTGCCGCTTGATGTCCACAGAGCCGTCGCCCTCGAAGGCGTCCTTGGGGTTGGGCTTGGCCTCGGCGTCGGCGGGCTTGTCGAACCACAGGAACGTTCCGGTGGCCTTCGCACCGATAGCGGTGGGGGAGGCCAGCTCCAGGAGCCGCTCGATCTCGGGCAGGTAGGTTCCGTCCTTGAGGCGGTGTCCCTGGACGGTGAAGGACAGGGTCCAGGACTCGCCAACCACGGGGGCGTTGTCGGCGCCGAGGTCGTCGTAGGTGGCGGCCTCCTTGGTCTTGGGGGTGCGGGCGGGGTCTACGGCGGAGATGAAGCGGATGGGCAGCCAGTTGCGGGAGCCGTCGGAGCCCTTGCCGTCGTCGATGCAGACGCCGTACTCGTAGGAGTTCATGAGGTTGCCCGCCTCGGTGGCGGTCTTGAAGGTGTTAGCCATGGCCGTGCCTTTCAGTCTCTGGTGGTCAGTAGGAGGTAGTTGTCTGTGCGTTCGTCACGGCCGTCGGAGTCGAGGCCGAGGGTCGCGGTGGACAGGTGGGTGATGCGTGCCTGTGGGGCTCCGTCCAGGAGGGTCAGGCCGTGTCCGAGGAGCGCCTCCTGGGCGGTCTCGGCGTCCGCGTTAGCGGTCGGTGGTGTGGCTGCCGGGTCCTGTCTGGTGCGGACCTGGAAGCGGATGCGGCGGGTGGTGTCGGCGGGGTCAGCGGGTACGGGGTCGGCGTATGCCTTGACGGCCAGGGCCCGGTCCGGCTTGGCCGGTAGCGCCCCGATGACGACGGCGACGCGGGGTAGGGCGGCGGCGACGCGGGACCGTAGCGCCCGTTCCCAGGTGTCGAGGGGTGTGGTCATCGGCCACCTCCTGCTCGGCGGATGTGCTCGGCGATGACGGCGCGGATCTGGTCTGAGTTCTCGTGGAGGGCGTCCTCTAGGTACTTGGCCTTGCCGCCCTTGGGGTGGTGGTAGCCGAGTTCCTCGTGTTGTCGTACCGCGTAGGGGGTGTTGTAGGAGACGGCGGCGACGTCCTTGTCGATGGAGACGGAAGCTGAGCGTCGCAGGGTTCCCTCGTCTACGGGGGTCTGCTCGACGGCTGCGGCCCGCAGGACCTCGGCGCCTAGGGCGAGGGCCTTGGTGGAGGCGGCGGTCATGTTGGCTGCGACCTGTGGCAGGCGCCATGAGCCGCCGGATACTGCTGTGCCCATGGTGGGTCCTTATGTGAGGGTGTAGGTGGTGTGGGAGGGCAGGTCGAGGGCGTACCCGTCTGCCACGGCCACGGTGAACACGGTCCCGGTCTGTCCTGATGGGAGGGTCATGGTGGAGCCGGTGCCGAAGTGGGGTGCGTCCAGGGGGAGGGTGACGGTAGCGATGGCCTGCACGTCCGCCCCGTCACGGCCTCGCACCCAGTGGGTGGACTCCTGCACGAAGCCGGTGACGGTCACTGGGGCGGCCTTGACGGGGCGCCCGTACTCGTCCACCTGGCCGTCGGCGGTGTCGGCGGGGGTGACGGTGACGGTGTGCATCCAGAAGTCGGTGAGGTCGTCCACGTCTAGCCCACCACCCTCACGGTGGGGGTGAGTCCGGCTAGTTGAAGGATGGCGCGGGCGATCCCTGACAGGCCGCCGGCTCGCAGGGTGGCTAGCAGTGTGGCTTGTGCGTCTGCTCCGGCGTAGGTGATGGACGCGGACTGGAGGGACTTGGAGGCCACCACGGCCTTGCCGCCGCTTGGGTTGGTCGGGTCGACCCCGGCGTCGGCCAGGGCCCTGTACTGGGCGATGGTCGCCCGCCGGAGCACCGCCTTGACGCGCGGGTCGTCCGGGTCGTAGATGACGCCGCGCAGGTAGGAGGCGACCGCGATCTCCGCCAGATTCAAGCGCTGCCCGGCCTGATCGGAATCGGCGGTGTCGATGTCGGCTGCGGCGAGGTCCTCGATGGTGGCGTACACGGCCGCCTCCTTTCCTGTGCTACTTGCTGGCCCGGCTGGTCTTGCGAGCCGGGGGCGCCTGGGCGGTGGGGGCCGAGTCCTGGTCGGCCTCGGCCCCCTCCTGGTGTCTCGTGTCGGCGTGATAGCGCGTCAGCAGCATCCCCATGGCCGGTCAGGCCCCCAGGGTGCCGATGAGGACGCCCTTGTCGTTCAGGCGCTTGACCGCGTAGTGCATGGTGGTGGTGACGACGCGGGTGCGCTTGAGGATGTCGCGGTCGGTCTCCACAAGCGGGCGGCGCTTGTAGATGACGCCGAGGGCGCCGGGCTTGAGGAGCATGAACTTCCCCTTGGGCAGGCGGTCGGTAACGATGACGCGCAGGCCCGCGATAGTGCCTAACTGGCCGGATGCTACCGGGGAGGTGCCGCCGATCTTGGAGACGTTGATGAACTGGTCATCCTTCATCAGGGCTGCCGCCTGGTCAGAGCGGACGAACAGGCCCGCGAAGGTGGACGGCTCCCAGTCGTCGCCAAACAGGGACAGGGCGTCCACGATGGTGGGCCAGTTCAGGGCGGCGCCGGTGATCTTGTAGGGCTTCTGCTCGCGAACCTTAGCGGCGGCGTCAGCCTTGGTCTCAGCCTCGGCGGCCGCGATGAGGTCAGTGTCGAGCTTGCGGGCCGCGAGGATGCCGAACTGGCGGACAGCCTCGGTCTGCACGTCACCCATGCCGACCAGGGCGCGGGTGTCGGTGAACTCAATCGCCTTGCCGACCTCCTTGATGGTGGCCGTCCCGACGGTCTGGTCGAGGGTCTCGGTGGTCATGGCAACGCCCTCGGTTAGCTCGTCCATCTCGCCCAGGGTGGTCCACTTGGGGAACTTGATGGTGTCGCCGGGCTGGCCTGCGAGGGTGTCAGAGGAGGTGGCGTGCTCAAGGATCCGGGTCTTGCCCTTGAACTCGCCCAGGGCGAGGTCTGCCCAGACCTCGGGGTTGAAGGCGTTCTCCGCCTTGATGATTCCGGTAGGCATGGTGTGCTCCTTGGGGTCAGATGTTGGCTGCCAACGCCCGGTAGGTGGCCGGGTCGTTGGTGAGCAGCTCGTCGCGCTGGTTGTAGGTCATGGCGTTGAACTGCTCCTGGGTGACCGTCGTGTGCGTCTGGCCGGGGCGGTCGATGGAGGTCGCGCCCGCCGCCGGGGCGAGCGCGAGCCGGGGGTTGTTGGCCACAGCCGTCTTGATCGCGTCAGCGACGGCGGTGGAGTCGGTGGGGTCAACGTCCTCCAGGGAGGTCAGGAAGGACCGGGAGTCCAGGAGGGCGGTCGGGTCGGCGTTGAGTGTGTGGGCGGCCTTGTAGACGGCGACCTCGGTTCGAGCCGCCCGCGTCTCAGCCTGGGAGGCCTGGACCTGGCCGGTGAGGTCCTCGACGGTGGGTGCGGGCTGGTCGTCGGTGATGATGCCTAGGGCCTTGCCGATCTGCTGGGCGAGGGTGGTCTTGGCGTCGTCGGCGGCGGTCTTGGCCTTGGTGCGTGAGGCGGCGGCCTCGCGGCGGGCGTCGTGGATCTCCTTCTGCGCCCACTCGGGCAGGTCGGCCACTGACTGCGGCTGGGTGGGGGCCTGCTCTGGGGTGGTGTCAGCCGGTGCCGGGGTGGCCGGTGTGGTGGTGGCCGGGGTCTGCGGCGTGGCCTCCTGGGTGCTGGTGTCCTCAGCGGGGGCGGTGGTGGGTGTGTCCACGGGTTTCTCCTCGTCGGGTGAGTGGTGTCTAGTGGGCGGTCTTGATCTGCTCGCGCACCGGCTTGGCGCGCAGGTCCGGATATTGGGCCAGGAGGTCGCGGCGGGCCTTCTGCCAGGCGCGGACCTTGACGCGGGCGTCGTGGGCGGCTTCGGGGGTGATGGCGGCTGCTTCGACGCGCTTGTGGTGGCGGATGTGCCGCTCGATCGCCCGCTGCCTCTGTGTCGCCTCATAGCCGCCCGCTGGTGTGGGGCGGGCCGTGTGGCGCGGTGTCCTGACGCCGGGGAGGTAGGCGGTCATGGTGTGGGCGCAGTTGGGGTGCCACAGTCCGGCGGCCCTGGCCTCGTCCACCGTCCCGGCCACGGGCACGGCCACCAGCTCGTCGGAGACGGCGGAGGCGGTGTAGACGGTGCCGGCGGGGGTGCCGTCCAGGGAGAGGATCTTGCCCTCCCACGGGCCGCACTTGGGACAGGTGTAGCCGTGGTGGTCCACGCGCACGAACCGCTGCCCCAGGGACAGGAGGGTGGAGGTCTGTCCGGCTGTCATGGCGGCCATGGCGCCGGTGCGGGTGGCCATCTCACCGTAGGCGTCCATAGACCATGAGCGGCCCGCCCTGTCGGTGAAGCCGGTGACGCCGTGCCGGGCGAACGCGGTCAGGGCGTCCTGTGTGGCGTCTCGTCGGGCCTGTGCCCCAAGGACCACGGCTTGGGTGGCCTTCTCGATGATGGCCTGGTATCCGTCCGCTACAGAGCGTAGGGCGATGGGGCGGATGCCGGTCAGGTAGGTCATGGTGTCGGCGGCCATGACGGCGACGGCGGCCTGGAGGGCCGGGGGCGGGGTGATGGGGAGCCCGGCGGTGCCGAGGTCTCGGATGGCGGCGGCCTGTCCGGCGTCGGCGGCCGCGTTCAGGGTCTGTTCCACGAGCCGGGTGATCTCGTCCTCGGCGCTGATGAGGATGTGGTTGGCGTGGCGGCGGATGGTCTCGATCTCTGCCAGGCGGATGACGGCCCACTGTGGTGCGCCCATGTCGCGGGCGAGGGAGGTGGCGATGAGGCGGATAAGGCGTAGCTCGGCGTCCCTGTAGGCGCGGCCTATGCGGGCGGCGAGGGCCTGCCAGAGAAGGGCGTCGGGTGAGGCCCCGTCTAGGTCGGTGGTGGCCACGGGGCCTCACCCCTCCTGTCTACTCGTCCTCGTTCTCGTCGTGGGTGGGGTGCCAGGTGGTGGGGTCGTCCAGGCTGGCCTCGGCCCTCTTGTCGGCGGCGATGGCGGCCAGCTCCTCGCGGACCTGTGCGTCGTCCCAGTCGGGGTGGAGGGCGCGTACTGCGATGGCGCGGGACATGACTCCGGCGGCCTTGACCTGTGCGACGGCGGCGGACTGGTCCAGGGGGTTCTCGGACACGGCGTTGGGGAACTCCACATCCACCTCGACGTCTCCCTGCCCGGTCATGGCCAGGGCCTTGACGACGAGATGGCGCAGGGCGCGGGTCTCACGCACTACCTTGCGTCCCCTGGTGGTCAGGGTGCGTTTCTCGCGGGCCTTGACCTCGGTCGCGGTGATGTCGGTGTCGTCGGTCTCCTGGAAGGAGCCCAGGGAGTAGCCGGCCTGGTTGATGATGGTATTGGTCAGGGCGGTCACGGTGGCCTGGTGCTCGGCGACCCGGATGCTGAACTGGATCTCCTTGACCGGCAGGTCGTCGCCACGGTCGAGGGTGTCGAGGGGGACGAAGACCTCGCGGTCCAGGTCGAAGGTGAGGGGGCCGTCGGGGCTGGTGGTCTCCAGGATGTTGCGGGAGGCCAGGATACGGGCCTTGCCTAGACGCAGGTCACGCATCCAGGAGGACCAGGCCTCGTCCAGGGCGTCCAGAAGGGGGGTGAGGCCGTCGATGTCGGGGCGTCCGAGGTTGCGGCCGATGGGGTGCTTGCGCCAGGCCCTGTTGGGGGTGACGTTGGGGATGTAGGCGATGGCCAGGCCGGGGGTGAGGGGGCCGGTCCATTCCGCGTCGGCGTTGACCTGTAGGCCGGCGGTTTCGGGCCGGTCGGTCAGGGGAACGAGGGTACCGAGGGTGTCACGGGTGCCTTTCCACAGGTCGTGGCGGATGTGGCCGTATCCGGCGGGGTCGAGGTAGTGGTGCTCCATGTGGCGCCACACGATCTGGGTGGTGTCGTCGTCGGTGATGGTCTCGACGATGGTGGCGGCGGTCAGGCGTCCCCAGGTGAAGGTGGGGATGACCTCATCGGGGCCGTGCGTGGTGATGAAGGGGCGGCCGTCGTCAACGGTGGGGTCGATGGTGACGCGGTGGTAGCGGCCTCCTAGGGCTGCCCCTAGTTCTGCGCCCTCGGTGAGTGTCTCGATGAGGCCGGTGTCGACCATGGCGTCAATGACAACCTGGGATCTCTTGTCCTGGCTGGTGATGGTGGGGGCGTCGGCGTAGAGGAGGTCGGCGCTGGTGCGTGCGATGTCGGCGGCCAGGGGCAGGTGGAGGTCGCTGCGGCTGGGGCGGTCGGCCTGGTTGAGGGGGCGGCCCCAGAAGGTGCGGGCGACGGCTCCGACGATGCCTCCCCGGTACTGGGAGGGGTGGTTGGCGGGGACCTGGCTAGCCTGGGTCATGGCGGCGCGTAGGGCGTCGGGCTGGCCGGTCCACCACGCCTCCCAGACGGTCAGGGGCTTCCACAGGGGACCGTGGTCCTTGGGGGGCCATGTCTGGCCGGGGGTCGGTGTCCACGCCTCCATGCGGGGGGCCTCCTTATGGTGTCTTGGGTAGGTGTCGGTGCCAGGCCGCTTCGGTGGTGTAGACGGCGTAGCGCAGCGCGTCGAGGGAGTGGTCGGCTGTCTTGATGACCTTGTCCTCCCCGGCGGCGGTGGCCTTGGGGTCCCAGGAGTAGCCGGGGAACTCCTTGATGAGGGCTTGGCAGCGGTCGCTGATCTTGATCCAGCCCTGGGATAGGCCGGTGGCGATGAGTGCGATACCGGCGTTGACCGTGTTGTCGGCGGGGATAGTGCGTTGCCCGTCCTTGGCCAGCTGTGCGCGGAATGAGGCGGCGGCGGGGTCGAGGATGGTGTAGCGCGGCTGCCAGGTGGGTTTCTGGCCGGGCCTGTCCGGGTAGTGGTCACCATTGGCGAGCCAGGCCCTTAGCCCGGCGGAGAGTTCGCCGTCTGTGTATCGGGTGGTGTCTGTGGAGTCCACGCGCCATTCGTCTACGGCGTAGATGATGCCGTCGCGGCCTTGTGCGAGCATGACGGCGGCGGTGGCGTTGGTGGTTCCGTAGTCCACGCCGACGCTGATGATCTCGCGTAGGGGCGGGATGTCAGCCCATGGGGTGACGTGCTTGGCGGGGTCCCACATGTTGTAGACGGCGCCCTCAGCGGATACCCATTCGCCTTGGATGAAGCGCCGGTACCACAGGCCCGTGAACTCCCGTTTGACGGACTCGACGAACTCCGGCGTTAGTGCCGGGTTGTCGTCCATGGTGAAATGCCATAGCGCCCACCCTGGGCGTAGGTCGTCCAGGTAGCGGGTCTTGAGCCAGTGGGAGGGGCTGTCGGGGTTGGTCGTTCCGAAGAGCTTGGCCCCTGGCAGGGAGAGGCGGCCGAGAAGCTGGACGAAGAACGGCTCGGGGGCGAGGGTGATCTCGTCAACATATGCGCCGGCCAGGGTCAGGCCTCGGAGCTTGGACTCTGCCCCGACGTCGTTGGCGCCGATCAGGTGGACGGTGCGCCCCATGATTATGGCGGTGTCGGAGTTGCGGGAGCATTTGGTGACGATCCGTGGGTCGTAGCGGACTAGTTCGTCGATGAGGTTGCGCTGGATGGTGGCGCGGGTCTTGCCGATGATGGCAACGGCGCCTTCGGGAGCGTCCGGGAGCCAGGAGATGAAGGCCAGGAGGCTGGAGAAGGTCTTGCCGGAGCGAATGGACCCGTCCCAGATGGTGACTCGGTTGGGGCCGACGGAGTCGCGCCACGCCTGGATTTGTTTAGCGGAGAGAGGCATTTTGTAGTGTCCGGAATTACATTTCCAAAACTGGCGCTGTCTATGCGGCCAACAATCGGCATCCTATTATGAATTTGTGGATCAGATGATCCGCAAACTTCAAGGGAATGGAGCGACAATGTCACACGAAATTGAGCAGGTTGAGGGAAAAGCATTCTTTGCTTCTGCGAAAATCCCCGCTTGGCACCGGCTCGGCACTGTTGTTGACCACACCATGACAGCATCCGAAGCCCTAGAAACAGCCCACCTGACGGGCTGGAATGTTCGAAAGCGCCCGCTTGCCGCCCAACTTAACGAGTTCGATTCAAATGGTGACGGCCCCATTGCTGTGCCGAATTACCATGCAGTTATCCGCGACAACCCGGTGTCAAACGAGCTGGATGTTCTCGGTGTAGTCGGCTCCCAGTATCGGCCATACCAGAACGAGGAAATGTGCCAGTTCTTGGATGACATTGTTGACGAGTCCGGGGCCTTTTATGAAACAGCCGGCTCACTACGTGATGGCCGCACAGTGTTTGTGTCAATGAAGCTGCCCAACCACATGGTCATCAGCGGTGAGGGCGACACAAAGGACCGCACCGACTTCTACCTCACCGCAACCAACAGCCATGACGGGACCGCCTCCCTCACGGTGATGGTGACGCCCGTCCGGGTGGTGTGCGCCAACACGTTGCAGTGGGCACTCAATAAGAACAAGGGGCTGATCCGCATCCGGCACACAGGCAACATGCAAGTGCAATTGTCAGAGGTACGCCGCGACCTGGACCTGGCCTTCGACTACATTGACGAGTTCACCGAATCTGCGTTCCGAATGATTGACAAGCGCATGGATGAAGACCGTATCGCCGCGATGGTGGATGAGGTATTCCAAGTGGAAGCCGCGAAGTCGGAACGTGCTCGGGCTGGCCGTCAAGCCCACGCCGAAGCAGTGATGGACCTGTATCGGACAACCCCAACCCTAGACGGCGTTCGTAACACCGCATGGTCTGGGCTGAACGCCGTGACCGAATACTTGGACCACTATGTCAGTGACGCCGACCCGATGGTGCTGGCACAGAAGACACTGTTCGGGGCTAGCGCCGATGTGCGTCAGCGTGCCGCCAACCTGTTTGCGGCCGTCTGATTGGAGTGTGCGACTCGGCCCGCGTGTCCGATAATGACATGTGGGCCGTTTCGCCAGCAGAAGGACTCGTAGATGTATGCATTAACTGTCCGTCAGCCGTGGGCTTCGCTCATCATGAGTGGGCACAAGCGGGTGGAGAACAGGCCGTGGAGGCCATCACCTCAGCGACTCCCGGTGGGGCAGCGGTTTTATATCCACTCTGGTAAGAGCCGTGACACGCGGCCATCGGAGTTGCCCGGTGAGTTGAAGGCTCAATTTGCGACTGCCCCAACCGGGGTGCTTCTTGGCACGGTCGTGCTGGCAGGTATTCATTCGCCAGGGGAGTGTGACAGTCGGTGTCGGCTGTATGGCGACCAGAACGCGAAATACCACTGGATGCTTGCTGCCCCTGAGCCGTTGACTGTGCCCGTGCAGATGCCAGGTCGGTTAAGTCTGTGGCCCGTTAAACCGTGAAGCGGCCATCCTTGTTGGCCAGGTGCTTAAGCCTCCACGCGGCGTCCCTGACAGGCTCGGAGATTGTCTCCCCCTTGAACGACACAGATGCCACACCCTCCTCGAAGCAGTAGGTGCCGGGCTCGTCGTAGGGGTAGCGGCCTTCGGGGCGATTCACTACGGCGTCTCCTTCGACAAGATGCGCCAGGCAGGCGGCTTGTCTGATGACATGGTGCCCGACTGGGGCTGCGAGAGCCTTGAACGCCGCCCACAGGCCTACGGCAGTGTCCCCCAGGTAGAACGGGAGAACACCGTGGTCGCCCCAAGCGCGGGCTTGCGCGATGACGTCAAAGGAGCGGTCATCATCATCGGCGCGGATGGACACCCACGTCGCCTGAAGGCGCTCCGCGACGGTGGTGGGGCTGATTCCCCATCGGGCCCATGTGTCGGCGCGGAAGTTGTCGATGATGACGTCCACCGTGCCAGGCTCCAAATCGGCGACGTTCTTGGCGTGACGGGTGGTGAGCGTCTTGCCGTGGTTGATCCACCGCCACAACTCATCGCCCTGCCTCAACCCGAGGATTGGGTCGGATGTTGTCCATTTGGTGACCTCGTGGCCTTGCTCAGCAAGGATCATTCCGGCATAGGCGGGGGCCACGTAGGAGCCGAGCTCAAGGACTCTCAAGGGGTTAGGGCTGTGCGATGGCACCGGGGGCGTCCTGTCGCTCGCTGGTAAGCGGGTACCGGAATGTCTCAACGATGTTGTTGTGGGTGTCGCAGCGGACCACGTCGGCGCCGTGGAACTGGTCGGTGGTTTCGTAGGCCATGATGACGCAGCGGTCTCCGGGGCGGCCTAGGCGTGCGCCGCCACCGTTGAGGGAGAAGATGCCGTGCTGGCCTGGCAGGGCGTAGGTGGTCCATCGTTCGCCGTTGTTGAGGTTGCAGATGGTGACCTGCTCGAACGGCTGGATTCCGGCCGCATCCATGATGTCTTGATCGATGGTGACGGAGCCGATGTAGTCCAGCTCGGCCTGGGTGACGTGGATGTGGTGGATCTTGGCAGATACGAATGTCTTCATTTGGTGGGCTCCGGGCAGTATTCGAAGGACCGCAGTGCCATGCGGCGGGAGGAGAGGTTGTTGGCGACCAGCGCGGGCAGCGCAGTCTTGCTTTTGGTGGGGTGTGCGCGGCCTGTTGCCCGCCATCGTGGGGAGGCGGAATAGAGGCGGATCATGGCCGGGTGAGCAACCACGTTGCGGTATCGCAGGCCCCGCTCGTACAGGTACTGGCCGAGCCAGTTCTCCAGTCGGGTGGCAAGACCGATGCCTTGCCAGTCCGGGAGAACTACTAGCCGGTGCCCGATCTTGATGTTCCTTGTCCGAGGGTGGGGCAGGTGGATGTAGGAGGTGAAGGCTACGGGCTTGCCCTCGTGGTACACCGTGAAGCACTGGGCGGCCACATGAATGTCGCCGCTCATATAGTGATGGTGCCGAAAGATGGGCCAGTCAGCTGGTGAGGATTTTCTGATGTCGAATTCGAGCTTGGGGTGGGGTTGAACCTGCCTCCAAGTGAACTTTTGGGTGGAGACGTCGTAGATCCAGTCTGGCTGGAGCCAGTCCTCCACGTCGTAGTGGCAGGTGACGGCGACGAACTGGCCTTCCTTGCGGCGGACGGTCTTTTGCACACAGTGGGAGGCGATCTTCGCGACCTGACGGTCCACCACGCTGGTGAACTCGTCAATGACGGCCGGGGAGTCGCCGGATAGCAGCGTGCGGGCCATGTCAGCGCGGAACCGCTCCCCGTTGGACAGTGTGTTGTATGGGCGCATCCAGGCGGGGACGGTGCCGAGCCCGACAGAGGTTAGCGTGGCGGTGATGTCCCGGATGCTGAGGCCGTCGGGAAAGCCGTCAAGGAGCGCCTTGTCTGTGGGCCAGTCCCAGTGCTCACGAAGTTGGTCTGGCCAGAGTTTGTTGGCAAGGACGGACTTTCCCGCGCCTGACGGGCCGACGATGAGGCCGATCTGCCAGGGCTTTTCGTCGAGGGGGAGGTGGTGGTCCCAGGTGCGGGTGGTTTTGTCTTGAATGGGTGCGTCGAACATTCCGGCGCACTGTTGGACGCGCGGCGAGTTGGGGGTGTTGGCGGTGAGAGTGATCGTTACATGATCGCTCGGCATGGGATGCCTTCTTCCTGGAAGCGGGCGAGGAGTTTGGCCTGCTGGTTTTCGTTGTCGCAGGTGATGACGATGTCCCAGGACATGCCAATGTCGTCGATGTCGGCATCGCCGGGTTCGGGGAGGGTGTCTGCTGTGGTGGCGGCGTTGAGGATCTCGTCGAGGGTTTCGGTGGTGTAGCCGGTGCCTTCGAGGTCGGGCAGGCTGTTGGCGAGGTCTTCAAGCTCGTGGAGGTCGTAGTCGCCGAGGTCGGCTGTGCGGTTGTCAGCGAGGACGATCCGGGTGGCCTGTTCTTCGTCTACGTCGATGATGTGGGCGGCAATGGTGTCCAGGCCGATCTTGCGGGCGGCGAGGAGGGTGTGGTTGCCTGCGAGTACCTCGTAGGGGCGGCCGGTGTGGGTGCCTTTGTTGACGACGATGGCCCGGTATTGGCCGTTGGTGGTGAGGGACTTGGCGATGGCGTCGATATCGCCGCGCCGGGGGTTCTTGTGGTGGGGGTGGACTGACTCGACGTCGATCTGGACGGTTTCGAGGTTGGTGACTGCTGGCACGGGTCTACTCCGGTGGGGATTCGTTGAGGAGTTGTTGGAGGATGCCGGTGACGGCCTGGGTTCCGTCGTCCTTGACGTTGAGGGCGATGGGGGTGTCGAGGCCGAGGAGTTTGGCGCGGCGGTCCATGATCTTGAGCATTCGGTCGATGGCGTGGTCGTCGCCTTGTAGTGCTCTGGTGTAGAGGGCGCGGGTGAGGTGGTCGAGGCGTCTGGCTTCGGTGGCGCGGAGCCTGTCGGCTGGTTCTTGGAGGGTGGCTTGGAGGGCGTCGTCGAGGTCGCGGCCGACTTGGGTTGTGGAGATTCCTAGTCGGTCGGCGATTAGTTCGTAGGTGACGCCTGCTTCTCGGTATTGGAGGACTTTGGCCATGCGTTCGAGGCGTTTGGGGGAGGGCCTTTTGGCTCCTCGTTTGGCGTTGGGCATGTCCCGTCCTTTGTGTCCCGGCCCCTCCTGGGGGTTGTGGGGTTGCGTCTGGCGTGGGCGGTGTGTGACGGCCCCCGCCCCTGCACCTCTGCACGTGGCTGGGGCGGGGGCCCGTCTCCCCTCATTCCCGGGGTGTCCTGTCCCGGGTCGAGCCTGCCTGTATGGGTGGGCTCGGTGCCTGCGCCGGGAGTCGGACCCGGCCCGCGTCTCTCCCGTGCGCCCCGTCTGGGTGGTGGGACGCGCGCACACCGGTGGCAGGCGTGAGAAAACCCCGGCACCGTGTGGTGTCGGGGTTGTTTTTGGGCGCGCTCGACGCCCGAAGCGTTACGGCAATAGTAGGCGTTGCTGCTTCATGCTGCAAGGCGGTGCTTGCGTGTCGCGTACAGCGTGTTGACCTGGGCGAGGTTGACGCGGCCCCGGTCGCGCGGGTGGGTGTCTACGTCGCCGTCGTGGACCCATTTTCGCAGCAGCCCACGGGATAGTCCGGGGTGGAGGGTGCAGGCTTGCTCGCGGGTGGCCCAGACCTCCGCCTCTGTGGTGGCGAGGGTGTGGGTGCGGGTGGCGTCGATGATGTGGCCGTCTGGCCACCAGGCGTCGCAATCGGTGCATGTGCGCCAGTCGGACAGGCCCCGCTCGGTGGGGTGGCGTGTGAGGGTGCCGCCGCAGGCTGGGCAGGCCCGGTCCTCGTCGATGGTGTCCGTGTGGCCGGTCAGGGCTGCCGCGCGGGCGTGATGGCGGGCGAGTTCCACGGACAGCGCCTCCCACTCGTCGGGGTGGGCGCTCGCGGCCTGGTCGGCGATGGACGCCAGGTAGGTGAGGGAGTCGCCGAGGGCTCTCCCGTACCAGGGTTCGAAGCATTCGGCCCACTGTGTGGCCCAGAGCATGATGCCGGCGGCCGTGCGGGCGTCGGCTGGCTCGTCGGGGTTGTCGACGACGACGCCGAAAGGCAGGCCCCTGTGGTCCCCTCCACCCCTGCCTGACCTGGGGGAGCGTAGGCCACCACGCCCCTGTTCGAGTGTGATGAGTTCGGGGAGCCAGTGGGTGAGGTCGGTGAGCAGGTGGGTGTCGTGCACGTGCGGCTCCTATGGGCGGCTATGGGCATGGGTTACCCCACCGGCGATAGTAGTTGTCTATGTGCGCCGGTGGGGTTACCTGTTGGGTTGTGTTTGGGTGGGTTTACGGTTTGTTGCGAGTGGCTGTGGCCCTGTTGACGAAGGTCTGGGCTAGGCCGATCGTGCCGTAGATCGATCCGTCGCCGGTGTAGTAGGACCCTTCCGTGTTGTCGGTGGTGGTGTTGACGGCGAGGAGCCAGGGGCCGAGTTCCTCGCCGGGGCGCTCGTCCTGGATGTGTGCGGCGATGGCGTCTTGGAGGGCCTGGCGGGTCTGGTCGCTCATGGTGTCTCCTGGTTGGCTAGGTGGATGAGGGTGTCGGCGTGGCATGGCTGGTCGAGGGGGCACCAGCACATGAGGTCGTGCCCGGCGAGCTGCTCTCGGATGGCCCTGGTCTGGTCTACCCATGTGAGCATTCCGCGCGTGTGTGGCCCCGTGTGTCCGCCGATCATTTCCGCGTGGAGTGTGGTGACCTCTTGCGCGGTGGCGGGGCGCACGGTGTGGCGCGTGGTGGTGCCGTCTGCATGGTAGAAGGGCGCGTTCTCGCCGTTTGGCTTGTTTAGGCGACCTTCGATCTCCCAGTCGATGTTGGGGTTTTCCGCGCCTGGGAGGCGGATCTGTGTGGTGCCCGCCTTGTAGGGGTTGCCCCATCGGCTTCCGCGTCCGACGTAGATGGCGGGGTGCGGGTCGCCGCGCCCGCATGTGCATTGTGGGGCGCGCCAGCCTTTGGTGCGTTGTCGCTGGACTCTGATGGGGCTCATGCCTGCTCCTCCTCTTCCTGGTTGATGAGGTGCTGGAGCCAGGCGGCGGCCATGGTGGCGGTCTGGATGAGCTCGTCGGCGAGGTTGCCGGCGTGGCCTACGGGGGTGTGGGCGTCGGGGGTGAGGGCGCGTGCGACCTCTCCGACTTCTTCAAGGAGGATGGCGGCCCGGTCGTGGTCGCTCATGGCCGGGTTGGCGGGAGTGCGTCCTGCGTGCTTGGTGTGGGCGCGGTCGTACTCGTCGCGGATCAGGTCGGCGATGTTGTCAAGGCTCGGGTGGGTTCCGCTCACGGCCCAGTCAGCGGCGATGACGTCAGCGACCCACTCCATGGCGATGTCGGCGGCGTCGGCGAGGTAGGTGCCAGTTGCGTGGGTGGCGCCGTTGTGTGCTGCGACGACGGCGAAGCCGGCGGACTTATACAGGGTGCCGATCAGCCACATAGGGGGCTGGTCTCGGTAGGGGGCGCCAGGAAGGGCGAGGATCTTGGCGAGGGCTGGGTCGAGGATGTGGGCGCTCATGCCTGCTCCTTCTTCCGCTCTTGGTCGTTCGCCCATTGCGTTGCCTTGGCGGCGAGCCAAGCGATCTCAATCAGGTCTCCGGCGATCGCGTCGCGATCTTGTGCGTCCAGGTTGTGGGCGAGTGAGTCACCGGCATCGATGAGGGCCTGTGTCCATAGGCGACGCGGACCAGAGTCACACGGGCCAGATTCGGCCTGCCTGTCGTGCCTGTCCCTCACCGCTTCGTCAGGGTCGGCGACGCCGTACGCTCTGGCCCATCGCATGGTGAAGGCGAGCATGTAGATAAGACTGCTAACCGCCTCCTCCCAGTAGAGGACGCCGTTGCGCGTGACGGGCTCTATTGCCCCGGTGACGATTGCTAGCCGGTAGAAGTCACCCCATGAGTCAATTTCTTGGGCTTCATCGTCATAGATGAGGTGCGCTGTCCACAGGGCTTGGTCGAGGTCGTGGGTGTGGTCGTTCATTGGTTCTCCTTATGTCTCGTGTGTGGCGATTTGCGGGCCTAAAAAGTTCGAAGTGTCCGCGAGTGCGTGCGCGGCGCGTTCGTCGCCTCTAGGCCCCATAGCGTGACGATTTGGGGTGGTTCTGGGGCGACGATCAGAACGGCGGTTGGTCTCCGAAGGAGGAGCCGCCGCTGGTGGCCCAGGGGTCGCCGTCCTGACCGCCAGCGGGTGCGGCGGGCTGGGACGCTCGGGTGTATCCGCCGGTGGGCTGGCCCGGCTGGGCCTGGGGGTGGCGCGGGTGGACGCCCCAGGAGTCCACGGTGAGTTCCAGGGCGGCGCGGGGCTGGCCGTTGTTGCGGTCGGACCAGGCCCGGGCTGAGGGGCGGCCGGTGAGGGTGACGAGGCTGCCCTTGTGGACGGCCTCGCAGATGGTCTCGGCGTCGTCTCCCCACACGGCGGCGCGTACCCAGACGGTGTCGCCTGCATCCTCCCACTGGTTGGTCTGCCGGTTGAGGCGGCGGGGCGTGTACGGCAGGGAGAGGTTGGCGACGGCCTTGCCGTTGCTGGTGAACTTGAGTTCGGGGTCGGCGGCTGCGTAGCCGGTGATGGTCATGGTGAGTTGGGGGCGTGTGGTCATGGTCTGGTCTCGCTTTCAGTCGATGGCGTGGTTGGTTGCTAGTGATCTGATGGCGGCTCTGGCCCGCTCGGGGCCGGTCGGGCCGCCTGCTTCGATCTGGGGCGGTGGTGGCTGGCGTCCGATGGCGTCCCACGCCGCCTGCACGGGGTCGTCGTCACCGTGCCATACGGCCCGCATCCAGGCCGTGCGCCAGGCGTTCTCCACCAGCGGCTCCCCGCCCAGCCCGACAGGATCAGGACGGCCATGGGTGTCGATGGCGTGGGCCATGCGCTCGCGACGTGCGGCCCGGATGGTGGCGGCGTAGCGCTCGACGTCGACCTGCCAGGAGCGGCGCTCACGCGCCCACTCCCGGATCACGCGGCGGCAGGCTGGCAGCAGTTCGGCCGGTCTGGGGTCGTCGACCTCGTGGTTGAGGTAGTCGACCCACACGCGGGCTTGCTCGTCTACGACGGTCAGTGCGCGTGATGCCAGGAGGTAGTGCAGGACGTCGGCGGCGTCGGTGTCGGTGATCATGACGCGCCTCCGACGATGAACGCGCCGACCGCGAGGACGCACAACGAAGCGGCCGCGATTGCCGCGACGCGCCTGGCGCCCCACGCGGAGAGTGCGGTGGGAACGATAGTGCCGATGCCAACGATTCCGAGCATGATCATGATGACTCCGACGGAGCTCAGAGCCTCGTTCCAGTTCCAGGTCATGAGGCCGCTCCCTCGATCAGGCGCAGGGCGCTGCCCTGGGTCTCCTGCGTGGAGGCCTGTGCCTGTGCCCGGATGTCGGCCATGACCTGGGCCTGGGAGCGGTAGCCGGATCGCCGGGTGGCGTCGTCCTGGCAGCGGCGAGCCCAGTTGCGCCAGGTCGCGTCCCAGGAGACCTTGCGGCCCTTCGCACCGGGCTGGGCTGCCCAGTAGTCCCGGAAGCGCTCGACCTCGGTGTTGGTGGCTGCGGCTGGTGCGTTGGTCCTGGTCCAGGCCACGAGGTCCTCGGACGGCTCCCACCCCTCGGGCAGACGCGAGCCGCGTGCTGTCGGCGTCGAAGGGGGGATAACAGGGGGGATAGAAGTACGTAGTACTTCTATCTCTTCCTCTTCCTCTTCCTCTGCATAGTTGTTTGCATTGCTGCCTGTAATGCAGCCTGCATTGCTGGATGCATCCTCAGAGGCCTGCTTCTTCTCCCACCTCTTCCGCGCAGCCGCAGATTTCCGCGCTTTTCTCGACTCCACCTGCTCGCGCGACTCCTGATGCTCAAGGAAGTCGCGGATGACGTAGTCACCCTCCTCGTTACGAGTCAGAGAGGGCCTGTCGCGGTGATTGTGGAGTAGCTCTGCAATGCACTCTGCATTCCATCTTCTATGCACGATGTATTGCGGCAGCACCCCGTCCGTAAGCTCCTGACGAGCCCACAGGATCATCTCCACCAGCGCCCGGAAAGCCTCAGCCGACAGTGAAGCCACCTTCGGAGAGTCAGCGAAGGTCGTGGTGAACCGCGCCCACGTCCGCTTGTCAGCACTGCTCATGCTCCACCTCTGTCCTGACAGCCACCAGGTGCTGAGGGCTGTCGTCTGAGTCGGTCTCGACACGGATACGCCAGTCGTCGTGAGCCTCCACAGCACGGGCGAAGGCAAGCAACTCACCCCTACAGATCGCGTAGTAGTCGGATGGGTCCAGGACGACACGGACCTCATGCTCCATGCTCATAACTCCTCCTTCTCAATCGTGATCGTGACCCGGTGACTCCCGGTCGGCAGGTGGTTGTCCGGGTCGCCCCGGCGCATGTCCGGCCCCACCACGTGCCTGCTGTCGTCGTCCACCCACACCCCCGCGTCCGTCAGCCCATCCAGGGCCGCCTTGATGGTCGGGTAGGCGTTAGCCGGGTCCATGCGGCCCGCCACACGCCCCTGGATGGTCGCGGTGACCCTCACCCGGCCCGCATACCAGGGGCGGCGGTGACGGCGCCCGTCAGGAAGCCGGTGGGCCAGGGCGGCGGCCTGCGCACGCCACCTGATTGCCCGCGTGCGCCGCGCCTTGTCGGCCCAGTGGTAGCGGCCATTGGAGGTGAGCCACTCGCGCGTGGGCACCTCGATGACGATGTCCACGCTCATGCGGCACCTCCTAGGGAGTCGAACAGCGACGGCGTACCCATCGCGTCGATGTGCTGGCTCCATGCCTCACGGCACTTCGGGCACATGCGGCCACCCGCGAGCGCCTCCCGGATCTCCGCGTCGGTCGCGTAGGTGGCAGAGTCGCGATGCCACGGGAAATGACGGTTCTCGTCGCCGATGTGCCAGAACGCGAGCCAGTCCGGGCTGCCGTCGTCGGTGACTACGCCGATGTGGACGAACGGCGCGCATGGCTCATCGAGCAGTGCGTAGGTGCTCATGCTGCATCACCTGCGAGGAGGTCCAGCAGCGACGGCGTACCGAGGTTGTCCGCCATGTGATCACGCAGTGCCAGCCACGCGGCACGGCACCCGGCGTGCAGCGTCGACCTCTTATCGTCGACCATGATGTCCAGCGCTACGCGGTCACGAGGCGGCAGCGTCATCGGCGACCACGGCAGATCCTCCTCATCGCACAGGCGAAACACATGCGCCCACCCGTACTCATCCACAGGCTCGACCCGCCCGATATGACACACCCCCAGATAGGGGGAGGACAGCAGCACATGCTCACCCACGGCCCGCCACCTCCTCCCACTCACGCAGGCAGATGTCGCAGGCGTTGGGGCCGCTCATGGCCAGCACTACCTCGCCGAGGTCACAGTGCGGGGCCTCAGCCGCCGGAACTACACGCGGCGGCTTGCGTGAGCACAGGCGCTTGACCGTCACATAGGAGGCTCGGTCGGTGGGCCGCTCCACGCGCTCGACGTGAGCGGTCGGCATGATGCCTTCCATATCCAGGGCGTAGGAGACGCTCATGCCGCCGCCCCCTCAGGCTGGCAGGCACGCATAGTCACCAGCAGCCCCTGGCCCGGCACGTGCTCGATGTCCATGACCCCGACCGCGTCGACGCCGTGAGCGCTCGCAGCCGCAGCCGCCTGGCGGCGAGCCTGCTCACGGTGCCACCCCATCTCACGAGGGTCGTCGTGCGCGATCCCATACAGCCACCGGAACGTCACGCCATCGACCTGCTCCCATGCGGGGCGGGGCCGCATGATCGCGGCCAGGTCACTCGCCCGGACCCGGGCGGCGGCCTCGCGGCGGCGCTTACGTGCCGCACCACTGACAGTGATCCGCTTCCGGTAGCACGGCTGACACAGGCCACGCCCGCCGTGGCGTATGGTGCCGGCGTATCGACCAGCGTCCTCCACTTTGGGCGGCCTTATCGGTCGCTTGCATTTGCTGCACAGGACCGGACCGGCATCCCAGTCGATAGGTACCCCGCTCATGCCGCACCACCGTCGTGGTAGTCGTCCCAGCAGTCATCGCACACCCAGCCACCCATGCAGTCGCACCAGGTCATCAGGTCAGTGGGGTAGGTGCGCTTGCACACCCCACATTGAGCCTGGTCGTGGCGCTCCAGGTCACGGTCCACCTGTGCCTCCCATGCGCGGTCCGAGGCCGCGCTGCCCAGGGCGATCACCGGTCCTCACCCGCCTCGATCAGGCCTGCGGCGTCCACCATTGACAGGCGGTCCACCACAGCCCGCTGCTGCTCAGACAGGCGCACGCTCACGTACGGGGCGCGCTCGCGCGGCTCGACGATCTCCACGCCCGGAGGGACCTCACCACCGTGGGCCTCCACCCAGGACGGGAGGGCCTGGACCCACCAGTCAGCCGGCACCATGCGCACCGCCGAGGGGTCCTCCTCAGCCAGCCAGGAGGCCAGCGCGGCCGGGTCCGTCACCACAGGGGCAGGGGTGCCGGGCTTAGGCATCGACACTGACACGGTGCCGAAATCCTCCCCGGCGTCAGTGACGGCGTGCATACGGCCGCCAGCCCCCAGGGCCTCCACCGCCTCAGCCTTCGCGGCCTTCTCCATGGTCCTGATCCGGTCGCCTGCGACCTTGAGCGCCACGATCCGGCGCACCATCTCAAGCGTGCTCATGACTCGCTCTCCTCTACGATCTCGCCGTCCAGCACCGGCAGGGACTCCTGCGACGGCCCGGCGGGCTCCTCGACTACCTCTGGCTCCACCGCCGGCTCACTGTCACGTGCGGCCTTGAGCGCGTCAGCACGCGCCGCCACCTCCTCCTCCATGGCCTTGTTGCCGTCGGTGTGGAACGCCTGCCACCAATTCCTCAGGGTCTTGAGGTCCTCACATGCCTGGACCTCCTCCAGCGTCGGGGGCGGAGACGCCGGCACAGACACCACCGCGCCCTCCGCGTCCACCACGGCCCCCATCTCCTCAGGCGTGTACACCACACCCATCAGGGCGTCAGACGCCCCCTGACGACACACCTCCGTGATTGCCCTGGCCCGCAGCATCTGCCCCGGGAACTGGCTCCAGGGCCCCTTACGGCCCCACAGGCCAGCCGTGCGAGCCTTGTCCGCGTCCCACACAGCCCGGTAGGTGAAGTCCGGGTCGTCGCGGCGCACCAGCTCAGCCGTCACCGCACCATCACGCTCAGTCACACGGAGCTTGTGACCAGCACGCCGCACCACGGCGGACATGAGGTCGGCCGACATGGTGGCCTTGCCGTTGATCACCGCGATCGAGTTCAGCGCGTGGATCGGCGGGACACCCAGGGCCATGCCGGTCTCAATCGCCACTAGCACGTTCGCGGGCTGACGCTTGTAGTGGTCCGGGATCAGCCCCGAGGCTGCGAGGCTCTGGGCGTAGTTCATGCGGGCCTCAATGGCCGCACCGGACATGTCCGGCATGAAGACGGTCAGGTCGGTACTCACTGGCCCTCACCCCAGCCGGCGGCGAGGTCCATCCGCTCACGCCGTACCTGCCGCCGCTGCGCCCACTCGTCCCACACCAGTGACACGCCAGCCATGGCGGCGCAGGTCAGCAGCACAGGGGATAGGAGCAGCAGGCCGGTCACGGCCAGCACGGACTCGGTGGCGGTGCGTACCCGACTCATCGACCCTCACCGCCCTTCGCGGCGTCCAGGGCGTCCCAGTCAATCGGGTCCAGGCCCTCAGCCCTGGCGTGCTCGTCGACAGTGCAACGATCGAAGTAGTCGAAGTTCCCGCCGGCGGCGGCACCCTCATAGAGCCTCTGGCGCGTGTCCCACATGACCTGCTCCAGGCGGAGGGTGTTATCGAGTTCCCGGTCTGTCTTGGGGCGTGAGTAGATGACTGAGCCGTTCACGTCTTCCTCGACTGTGAGCCAGGCGGTGCTGGTGATCGCGTCCTGGATGGCGGCGAGGTCTCGCAGCATGTCGGGGGTCATGTCAAGCGCGTCGAGGTTATGGAGAGTGACAGCGGGCGTGAAGCGCTTCTCGTGTGGGAGATTGTCGATGGTCTTGGGTCGGCTCATCGGTGAGCCCTCCTCTGTGAGTCGTAGTCAGTAGATGAATCAGTCGTGGGGAGGTCGGCCAGCCACATGAGGGCCAGCCCGAGCCCCATCCCCACCAGCACGGCGACGTTCGAGACGCCGCCCAGGACGGCGGCCAGGCACCCAGCCAGGCCAGACAGGACGAAGACAACGAGACCGAGGCGTCTCATGCGGCCCTCCGTCTGCGTGCGCGCGCTCGTGTGGCCGCGCCCTTCCTGGCGGCCCCGGACCGCTCAGACCGTGCGGACAGTTGCCCGACCCCCTGGGGCCTGGACTGCTCAGCCAGCCACTCAGCCAGAGCGGCCTGCGGGATACGCCACCCCGTCGATCCGCCCATCTGGATGCCAGGCAGCAGGCCCCGACGGCACCGCGAGCGCACCGTTTCGGCGCTGATGCCGAGTCGCTCGCCCACCTCCTCGGGGGTGAGGGTGGCCAGCGGGTCGATCTCGCTCATCGCTGGGCCTCCTTCTTGTGTCGTGGGGTGTGGCGGGGTGTGGTCAGCGCCCGCCACAGAGCAGCCAGAGCAGCCAGGGGAGCCGACGGGAGGGCGTGGGACGGGGCGGTCATGACTGGTCCTCCTTGCCCCAAGAGGAATGGGTGTTCCAGATCCGCCCGCCCTGCGTGAAGCCGTAGTCGCTGAGCAGTTCAAAGGCGGCATAGGCGACGACGTACCGCACCGAGAACCAAGGGTTTTGCCCGTCGAAGTAGACGCCGCTAGGAAGGTCGATGAGGTGCTTCTCCTCGCCCTCGTCCATGACCCTGAGGAAGTCCTCCCGCGTACCGTCCTTGCGGCTGTCGAAGGGCCAGTGGATTTCCCACGCGCAGCCGTTGACGGTCATCGTCGCGATGTGTTCCTGGCTGTGGAGGTCGGTCGGGAGGTCGATGCTTGCAAGCGCGTAACTCATCGGGGAGTCACCTCCGCCGGGGTGAGCAGCACCGGAAAGTTCTTCTCAGTCCACTTCCCGCCGACCGGCTTGGTGAAGCGGGCTCGGTGTTCTTTGAGGATGTGGGAGTTGAAGGCTCGGATCAGCAGCGCCATCTGGTCGCGTGCAGGCATCTTGAGGCCACGTCGGCGGATGCTGCGCATCGTCTGGTCAGCGGCGTTCAGCGGTGAGCCCTTGGGTGCGCCGCCCTTGGCGAGAGGGTCGATGAATTCCTGGGCGGTCTGGAATCCCCAGAGTCGGGTGATCATGGTCGCGACAGCCAGCAGGACGGACGGCAGGAACTCGGTGCGTGAGCACGGGTGGGCCAGGTTGGACATCTGCTCGACCAGCGCAGGGTGCTGGCGGCACCAGCCCTCGATGCGTGGGGTGGATGCCGTTGCTGCCTGGACTTTGTTGTCACGGAACAGCAGCCCGTTGTCGAGGATGATGACCCACTTGGCTGCGGAGGCGACGTTGGTCGCGTTCTTGATGCCGGCCAGCGTTAGCTGGTCGCCGGGGGTGCGTTTGACTCCCTGGTCCATGACTCGCTGGGACTCTTTGGGTAGGCCGGTGACTACGAGCATTGGTAGTGAGAAGGTTTCGTCTTGCTCGGCCAGGGCCATGAGGCGGTGCTGGCCGTCCAGTAGCGTCCCGTCGTCTGCGATCTTGATGGGCTCGGCAGCGAATGCCCACAGCCCGGCGCGCATGTCGTTGGCGTACCGCTCGACATGGTGATTTCGTGGCTTGCGGTTGCTGGTGTTGCCCTTGAGGTAGCGGCGGGCAAGGGCGGGGGTCATCTGGATGACCTGGGGAATGATGGTGTTGATA
>OKMX01000082.1_pt1 | contig 41619 bp, 35 predicted proteins | sample 1613551 | NCBI WGS metagenome assembly OKMX01 (sample SAMN04436865, study PRJEB24849) | human gut metagenome | biome: human gut; feature: NICU; material: stool | host: Homo sapiens | place: USA: Saint Louis, MO | collected 2011-10-01 | reverse complement strand
ATCACCGCCACAGGGACGGGCGAAGACCAAAGTGCGCAAGAGTTCGGGCACTACCAATACAATTCTGTATTTAGCGGAAACAGCGCTGATGCATATTTTAAAATTGACCGAGACAGAGATGATAACAGTATTGCATATCTGCAATTTAAAGGACCAAATTATGATCGGATGAGGATGTATGACGGCTATGATTTAGAATCTCATGATTATGCAGTCACGATGGGGCTGGGGTGTATTGCGTGGGACGTCGGTTATGAGCCGGGCTTGGATTCAGGGACTGCTGGTGAACGATTGCGAGGATATCTGGAAGGGCTTGGATTGCAAAATCAAATTGATGAATATTCAGGTATCTATGGCAGTTCGATTTGGAATATAGAGTTCTCACCTTTGACTGATGTAGCACAGGCTCGCTGTACGCACAATAAAGGTTTTACAGTATGCCATATACAAGCAGCTGGAACAGGGGAGTCCACGATTACATATGACATACAGTGATTAATTTATAACAGAATAAACGAATAAAGGAAGTAGAATGAATAGAAAAATTAAATATTATTCTGCTGTTGTATTGGCTTTGATTATTGGAACTCTTATTTCCGCATGTTCGGTTCCATTGGGTAGTAATCCATATGGCACATACGAAGGGATGCTGGAGGATTGTGGTCATGGAGACAACATAAAAGAAATGCAATTTTACTCATTGTCATGTGATTATACCTTCACCATAAATAAGAATGGGACTTTGTCCGCTAATGTCGTTTATTATGATCAAAAAACCGGAGATGAAGTTACAATAGATAGCGTTCCCGGCGAAGTGTGGGGTGGAGCAGGATTGGTTAATATTCAGAATGGGAAGGTCGTTTCGGGCTCTCCGGAAGATAATTGGTTTGATGTCGAACTTAATACAGGAGATACTGTGAGAGTTTCAATTGAAAATAATGACATGACTTTTGACGTTGGAGGCGATCACGAGTTCACTCTTGAAAAGCAGTGAAACATTCGGGGTTAGTAAAGTACAATAATTGAGACTGATGGTTACGTTATTTATGCGACCGTCAGTCTCGAATTTTATGTATGAGAGAAGAGATTTCAACGAAATATAGAGAATAGCCGAGAAAATGTAGTGACTGAAAGCTGATTCATTTACCACGTGCCGATCGGTGCGGCAACGGCGTTCAAGACCTTGAGCAGGTCCTGTGGATTCACGCCCACAGACAGGCCTCGCTTGCCGCCGGAGACCAGAATCTGGTCGAATTGCAGGGCGCTTTCATCCAACACAGTCTTATGACGTGTCTTCTGACCCAACGGCGAAATACCGCCAACCACATAACCGGATTCACGCATCGCCACCTTGGGATCGGCCATAGAGGCCTTCTTGGCACCTACGGCTGTGGCCAATGCCTTCAAATCCATATGACCGCTCACCGGTACCACGCCCACCACACGCTCCGAACCGGTGTCCGCCATCAACGTCTTGAACACCTGATGCTCGTCGAAGCCGAGCTTGGTGGCCGCCTCCACGCCGTAGCCGTCATCCATATGGTCGTTGGAGTGCTCGTATTCGTATACGTGGAATTCCACGCCCGCCTTCTCCAGTTGGACTGTCGCCGGAGTGGAACCCGCGCCTTTATCATGTTTGCTTTTCTTTGCCATGATTACCGTTCTACTACGAAGAGGCCCCCGCACAAGGCGGGGGTCTCACAGCTTAGTTGTCAAACGAACCGTAGCGGCCTAGACCGCAGTGGTTCACTCGGAGATCTCAGCGAAGTACAGCAGGGTACGGATCATGTTGGAGGTGAAGCCGTACTCGTTGTCGTAGAAGGACACGGTGCGAGCCAGGGTCACGCCGTCAATGGTGTTGACGTCGGTCTGGGTCGGGTCGAACACGCCACCGTGGGTGTCGCCGAGGATGTCGGAGGAGACGATGCCCTCATCGTTGTAGCCGTAGTAATCGGTGTCGGAGAAGGCAGCCTTGAAGGCTTCGTTGATCTCGTCGGCGGTGGTCTCGGTGTTCAGAACGGTGGTCAGCTCGGTGACGGAGCCGTCCGGAACCTGGACGCGCTGGGCGTGGCCCTGCAGCTTACCGTTCACGGACGGAACGACCTTGCCGATGGCCTTGGCAGCGCCGGTGGAGTGGGCGATGGTGTTGATGGCGGCGGCGCGCAGGTTGCGGCCGGTCTTGGTGCCACGCGGGCCATCGAGCAGCATCTGGGTGCCGGTGTAGGCGTGGATGGTGGTCATGAAGCCGGCCTTGATGCCGAACTTCTCGTCCAGCAGCTTGACCATGGCGGCCATGGAGTTGGTGGTGCAGGAACCGGCGGAGACGATCACGTCGGAAGCCTTGAGGATGTCGTGGTTCACGCCGAACACAACGGTCGGGGTGGTGTCATCCTTGGCCGGGGCGGAGATCAGGACCTTCTTGGCGCCAGCGTTGATGTGAGCCTGGGACTTCTCGGCGGAGGTGTAGAAGCCGGTGCACTCGAGCACGTACTCAACACCGTCGTTCTTGACCCACGGAATGTTGTTGGCGTCCTTCTCGGCGTAGACCTTGTATTCCTTGCCGTCGACGATGATGGAGTCTTCGGTGGCCTTGACATCAACCGGAGTGCCATCGTCATGACGGAAGGTGCCGTGGGTGCTGTCGTACTTCAGCAGGTAAGCCAGGGTAGCCGGGGTGGTCAGATCGTTGATGGCGGCAACTTCAATGTCACCAGCCTGGCCGCCGCGAGCCTGCAGCTCGAAGATGCGACGGAAGGCGAGACGACCAATGCGACCGAAGCCGTTGATACCAATCTTAACTGTCATGTAATTCTCCCTTGTAGGGTGGCCTTGGCGCGCTTTGGCACACCGGGCCATTGTTTACCAACAGTTGCTACTGTAATGCCGACTCTGTACACATGGCAACGTTTCAGCGTGCGTTTTGGGTAAAAATGCCGTATTTTGTGTGAGCGCTCACAATTCGGATTGCCCGCAACCGACATGTGATTTTCCTCTCCTTTGGAGGAATGTCTCGAATCATCACGAGCAAGCGCGCGGCATGCAAGTCAGCGAACCAGCAGCTTGGACACTTCGGTGTCCAGCTCGCCGATATCGCCGCCGAATTCATGGAATCTGCTCACCTGTGGCAACGCCACTTCGATGGGGAAGGTGACGATCAGTGTGCCGCGTTTCACGCTGATGGCCGCGTCCACGCCGTCGCGGAACTCGTTGCTGACCCCCTGCACCACCGTATTGGTCAGCGTGCCGTCTTTAAGCTCATATTTCAGCCCCGGTTCGTTCACGCCAAGCGAAACATCGGAGTGAGAGAACGCTGACACCATGCGGCCGTCCTCGGGCACCGGATGCGCGGGGAACGAAAGCCTACCATCGGTGATGGCCGTGACGATGAGCCCGTCGCCATACAGATATCCGCTTGCCCCGTGTCGGGCCAGCAGCGCCATAAGCTGGATACCAGAAATCGTATGGTCAATACGGCCGCCAAGCCCGCCATACACGTGAAACTCTCGGCAACCCGCCGACCAACCGACCTTCAGCGCGGAAAGCATGTCCGGGTCGTCCTTCAACGCGGGCAGCGCGATGGTGCGCACATCGGTGCGGGGCGGCTGGCCCTCCAGCGAATCGAAATCGCCCACCACCACATCGGGCACGATGCCCAACTCGCGCGTATGGTCGAGTCCGCCATCGGCCGCAATCGCATACGCACCGGTGGGAACCACGGGCGTGCCCGCATAGTATTCGCCCGCACCAAAAATCACGCATACCTGAGTCATGATGCCTACAGTAGCCGGTATCCACCCATCGACACACGGGCCGCGAATGTCCGGGCGTATGGTAGACTTTCTGTTTGGCTTGAGAAATCAAGAAAGCGGGGCAACCCCACCTGGAAGCCTTTCAAGGCCTCGGGTTCAAGGCAAACAGCCTAGCGATTGCGATATACAACGCGCAATCGGGAATGACGCGAAGAACTGATATGCGTCTGCAGAAGCTGAGCGCATATTGCGCTGGTTTTGGCTTGCCATGAACCCAAAGCATTGAACAGGACTCCAGCAAAGGACCTCGCCACGGAATTGAAGTAGAGGATTGGAGTCATCATCAGCGACGAACCACGTATTAACGACGAGATTCGCGTCCCGCAGGTACGCCTGATCGGCCCGAAGGGCGAGCAGGTGGGCGTCATCGCGACTTCCGTCGCGCTGAACCTGGCCAAGGAGGCAAACCTCGATCTCGTCGAGGTGGCCCCGAACGCGAAGCCTCCGGTCGCCAAGCTCATTGATTACGGCAAGTTCAAGTACAACGAGAAGATCAAGGCTCGTGAAGCTCGCCGTAACCAGAGCACCGCGGAAGTCAAGGAGATTCGTTTCCGCCTGAAGATCGACGACCACGATTTCGACGTGAAGAAGGGCCATGTGACCCGCTTCCTTAACGGAGGCGACAAGGTCAAGGTCACCATCATGTTGCGCGGTCGTGAGATCTCCCGCCCGATTGGTGGCGTGGAACTGCTGCAGCGTCTGGCCGACGATGTCGAGGAATACGGCACCGTCGAGTCCAAGCCGAAGCAGGAGGGCCGCAACATCATCATGACCCTTGCGCCGAAGGGCAAGAAGGTGCACACCCAGTCCGAGCAGCGTCGTCGTGGCGCCGAGTCCCGCGCCGAGCGTCAGGCTCGCCAGGCGGCTCGTCTCGCGGCCAAGCAGGAGCCTCAGGCTCAGGCCGCCGCCGACGCGCAGTCCGCGATTTCTCAGAAGACTTCCGACAAGAAGCAAACCAGCAAGGAGGGCAGCAATGCCGAAGATGAAAACTAATTCCGCCGCTTCCAAGCGCGCCAAGATCACCGGCACCGGCAAGGTGAAGCATGTCGGTTCCGCCATGCGCCACAACCTCGAGCACAAGTCCGCTCGCAAGCGCCGTGAACTGTCCGCCGACGATGTGCTGCGCGGCGGCCAGGCTAAGAAGCTGCACCAGCTTCTGCAGAAGTGAGCATAGGGCTTACCCGGAAATAACAAGACTTTAGAAAGCTGAGGAATAGATTATGGCACGTGTCAAGCGCGCAGTGAACGCCCACAAGAAGCGTCGCGTTGTTCTCGAGAGGGCTTCCGGCTACCGTGGCCAGCGCTCCCGCCTGTACCGCAAGGCCAAGGAACAGCTGCTGCACTCCTTTAACTACAACTTCCGCGACCGCAAGGCTCGCAAGGGCGACTTCCGCAAGCTGTGGATCCAGCGCATCAACGCTGCCGTCCGCGCTGAGGGCATCACCTACAACCGCTTCATCCAGGGCCTGCGTCTCGCCGGCATCGAGCTGGATCGTCGCGCTCTGGCTGAGATCGCCGTCTCCGACCCGGACACCTTCAAGACCATCGTGGACGCCGCCAAGGCCGCCCTGCCTGAGGACGTCAACGCTCCGGTTGAGGCCTGATTGCTTGAAGTCGTGACTTCACACTAGAAAACCCCGCTTCCGAGCGGGGTTTCTTTGTACCATGGGCACTATGACCAACGGATTCACCAGACTCACCGAGCAGTTCCTCGTCCACATCGGCGTGGAGCGAGGGCTCGCCACGGCCACCGTCACCGCCTACGAATCCGACATCGCCAAATACATTGATTGGCTCGAAACCCGCGGCATCCACGAACCGGACGTCATAACCAGACAAGACGTCGAAGACTACATCGCCGCCCTTGACCAGGCGGGGGAGTCCGCCCGCTCCAAAGCCCGAAGACTGGCCTCGATCCATGAATTCCACCGTTTCGCGCTCGGCCAGCACGCGGTGACGGCGGATGTTTCGGCCGCAGTCAAGGCACCCAAAGGTGCCAGCACCCTGCCCGACGTACTCACCGTGGACGAGGTAACCCGTCTGCTCGACGCGGCGGCAGTCGGCGGCTCAACCGATCCGGTGGTATTGCGGGACAAGGCCCTGCTCGAATTCATGTACGCCACCGGCTGCCGCGTCTCGGAGGCCACCGGCGCGAATCTGGACGACATCGACCTGGACGAGCACATCGCGCGACTCATGGGCAAGGGCTCCAAGCAGCGGCTTGTGCCATTGGGCAGTTACGCATGCCGGGCCATCACCGCATACCTCAATGCGGGGCGTGGCGAGTTGGAACGGCGCTCCAGCGCCAAGATTCCCGAGAGACGCGCACTGTTTCTCAACAAACGTGGCAAGCGCATCTCGCGGCAATCGGTATGGGAAATCGTCAAAGCAAACGGGGAGCGGGCCGGCATCACCAAACCACTCCATCCGCACACCCTGCGCCATTCCTTCGCCACACACCTGATTCAAGGTGGCGCGGACGTGCGCACCGTGCAGGAACTGCTTGGGCATGCCAGCGTGACCACCACTCAGATCTACACGCACGTAAGTCCGGAAACCCTGATCGAAACGTATCTGACCTCACACCCCAGAGCGCGGTGAGACACACCATTCTGCGACGCGTCCGCCCATAGCGGAATCACGGCGGGGAGTACCAAAGTCGGCCGGAAATTCAAGGCGTGACAATACAGTACATAACAGCGAACCGTCAGACAGGAAGAGGTATTCATGCTGCAGATCAAATCGATCTCGAAGCGCTATAAAACCGGTGATTTCGTTCAACAGGCGCTTGACAAAGTCAGCCTGAACCTACGCGACAGCGAATTCGTCGCGATTCTGGGTCCCTCGGGTTCCGGCAAGGCCGACCGTCGCGAACGTGCGCGCAAGGCGCTGGAGAAGGTCGGACTCGGCGAACACATCAATAAAAAGCCGAACCAGCTGTCCGGCGGCCAGATGCAGCGCGTGGCGATCGCCCGCGCACTGGTCGTCGACCCGGACATCGTCCTGGCCGACGAGCCGACCGGCGCGCTCGATTCGGACACGTCCGTGCAGATCATGAACCTGCTCAAGGACGTGGCCAAGGACCGCTCGTGGTCATGGTCACCCACAACCCCGAACTTGCGGAACAATATGCCACGCGCATCGTCAACCTGCGCGACGGCGTGATCCGCTCCGACTCCGACCCGTTTGTCGTGGATGAGACGGCCGAACAGCCGGCCGTGCACAAGACGATGGGCCGCGCGTCGATGTCGTTCGTCACGTCGCTGGCGTTGAGCTTCAACAATCTGAAAACCAAGAAGGCGCGTACCCTGCTGACCTCGTTCGCCGGCTCAATCGGCATCATCGGCATCGCGCTGATTCTATCGGTGTCGACTGGCGTGAACGCGTACATCAGCGACATCCAGCCTGACCAGTTCGATTACCGAAAACAACCTGACCCGCTTCAAGAAATACCTGGATAATTCCAAGAGCGAGATTCACCAGTATGTGGGTTCCGCCGGTATCCAGTACACGTATGACGTGAAATTCTCCGTGTTCGACCACGACCCCGATGGCACGCTGGTCAATGCGGACGGCGTGACGATCGGTGCCAGCGACTCCACTTCAATGGCCTCGCAGATGGCGTCCACAAGCTCGTCCGGCATGTCCGGCACCTCGTCGATCACCTCGCAGCAGATGTCGATGCTGACCGGCAAAACCGATGAGAACGCCGCGCCCGACTCATTCAATGAGATCATGCCGGGAGCGGACGACAGCAAGCTCGTAGGCAAGGTCATCACCGACAACTACCAAGTGGTCAACGGTTCATGGCCGAAGTCCAAGGACGAGGTGGTGCTGGTGCTCGACGACAACAACAGCGTGCCGCTGACCACGCTGTACGAGCTCGGCCTGCTGCCCGCCTCCGACCACCACGAGATGATGTCCAAGCTCAACGCCGGCGACAAGGTCAGCACTCCACAAGACAAGATCGACTATGCCAAGGCGCTCGACCAGACGCTGTACATGATTCCGGCATCCGACCAGTACGTCAAGGACGATGACGGTCACTACCGTTTCATCGGCAACGATAAGGACGAAATCGAACAGCACCTCGAAACGGCCACCAAACTCAAGGTGGTGGGCGTCGTCAAGGCGAAGAAGGATGCTTCGGCCACGCCGTTGGCCGCTGGTGTGGGGTACACGCGCGCTCTGACCGATGATTTGATCGACCGTGCGGCCTCCAGCGCCATCGACCGATCAGAAGGCCAACCCGAACACGAACGTGCTCAACGGCATGACGTTCTCGCCCTCGGACGACGCCACCAAGGCGGCCGACGCGCGCACCTACGTGGCTTCGCTGGGCGTGACGCAGAAGGCGAACATGGCCATGTCGATGATGAGTGCCGGGCAGCAGTCCGGTACGGGCGCATCGGACGCCGCTGGTGCTGGTGCTGCGGGTGCCGCTGGCGCGGCGGGTACTGGCGATCAGGCCGCCGCGATGGCCGCGATGAGCGAACAGCAGCTCGCCGACAGTTTCGACTCGTATATCGCCACGGCTTCGAACGACGTGCTTGTCGCGATCTACGACCAGTACGTGTCGACCGGCACCTTCGACGACAACCTCGCCGCATTCGGTGTGGTGAGTCGTGACGCGCCCAGCTCGATCAACGTCTACGCCGACAGCTTCGAAGACAAGGACCACATCGCCGACGCGATTACCGACTACAACAACACCGTCTCGAAGAAAGACAAGATCACCTACACGGATTACGTGGGGCTCATGATGAGTTCGGTGACCACCATCGTCAACGTGATTTCCTACGTGCTTTTCGCGTTCGTGTCCGTCTCGTTGATCGTTTCCTCGATCATGATCGGCATCATCACCTACATTTCGGTGCTGGAGCGCACCAAGGGAATCGGCATCCTACGCGCAATGGGTGCCTCGAAGCACAACGTGTCCCAGGTGTTCAATGCGGAGACCGGCATCATCGGCCTATGCTCCGGCCTGTTGGGCGTGGGCTTGACCGTGCTGCTCGATATTCCGATCAACGTCGTGTTGCATCACTTCATCGGCAATGCGGACGTCAATGCCGCCCTGCCGGTGACCGGCGGCGTGGTGCTGGTGATCCTAAGCGTGGTGCTCACGCTGATCGGCGGCCTGATTCCCTCGCGCAAGGTAGCCAAGCAAGACCCGGCCACCGCACTGCGCACCGAGTAAGCGCATCGACATAGTACGAGACGAGATTCATAAACCTCGGAACACTGGAATGTCCGCTGCAGAACGGTGTTCCGAGGCGAGCCCGGCGAGTACATTAGGATGGGCGAGCAGGTATTCCCGGTAAAGGGGGCGAGGGCAACGATGGACGACTGGCGAGACACCCGCGATAAAGACAGCGCATTCCGTCAAGGAACGCTGCCTATGGCAGGAACGTATGTCGTTGCACCCCCAGCGAACCCGGATGTTGATAAGGTAGACAGTATGCCTACCGATTTGCTTGGACGTGAATACGAAACCTTTCCTGCACCCGAACCGCTGCAACAGCACGGTCCGGCGCGTGTCATTGCCATGTGCAACCAGAAGGGCGGCGTAGGTAAGACCACCAGCTCCATCAATATCGCCGGTGCGTTGGCCCAGTATGGCCGCCGCGTGCTTATCGTCGATTTCGATCCGCAGGGCGCCGCCACTGTGGGACTGGGCGTCAACGCGAATACCGTGGAGAACACGATTCACACCGCGCTGTTCGATATTTCCGTGGATCCACATGATGTGGTGCAGCACACCGCATTCGAGAACATCGATGTGATTCCGGCGAACATCGATTTGTCCGCCGCCGAGGTCCAGCTGGTCACCGAAGTGGGCCGGGAGCAGATCCTGAACAGCGTGCTGCGCAAGCTCAAGTCGGAATACGATCTCATCATCGTCGACTGCCAGCCATCGCTCGGCCTGCTCACCGTGAACGCGCTTGCTGCAGCTGATGGCGTGATCATTCCCGTGGCCGCCGAATTCTTCGCCTTGCGCGGTGTGGCCCTGCTGATGCAGTCCATCGAAAAAGTACAGTCCCGCATCAATCCCGCATTGGAAGTGGATGGCGTGCTCATCACCATGTACACCAAGACACTGCACTGCGAAGAGGTATGCCAGCGCATTTACGAGGCGTTCAGCGAAAAGGTGTTCCACGCGTTCATCTCCCGCTCCATCAAACTGCCCGATTCCACGGTTGCCGCCGCGCCCGTGGTGGTCTATGCCCCTGAGCACAAGACATCAAAGGAATACCGTGAGGTGGCACGTGAGCTCATTGCTCGCGGCATCGTGGCGTAACGATTGTTTCGATAAACGATGAATGAGACTTCCCTTTCTCGGCTCCCCTCTCTGAGGGAAGCTGGCTCGCGTAGCGAGGCTGAGGGGAGCTCCGCGGAAGCCGAAATCAGCACGGAGGAATCCGCCACTTCCGGCTTCCAGGTCAACCTCGAAGTTTATTCCGGTCCGTTCGATGCCTTGCTCGGCATGATCGCCAACAACAAACTCGAGCTGACCGAAGTTTCCCTCTCCTCGATCACCGAGGAATTCCTGACATACGTGCGCGGGCTCGACTTCACGAAAAACATGGATGAGGCCAGCGCCTTTCTCGATATCGCCTCTATTCTGGTCGAGGCCAAAAGCGTGGCGATTCTGCCCGGCGGCGAAGACAACCAGCACGACGAGCAAAGTCTCGAGGCGCTGCGCGAACGCGATTTGCTGTTCGCCCGACTCCTCCAATACCGCGCCTACAAGCAGGCCGCAGGTGACTTCCGGGCGCGTATCGCCGCCAACTCCGGCCGATTCCCGCACCCGGCGGCCATGGATGAGGGCGTTGCCGCCATGCTGCCTGAGCTGGTATGGACGCTGACTCCGCTCGAACTCGCCCAACTGGCCGCCCAGGTCATCGCCAACGCGCCCGCCTCCGAAGTATCGATTCATCAGCTGCACGTGCCGCTGGTCGATCTGCGGGCCCAATCGCTGGTGGTGCGCGACCGGCTGATCGCGGCACTGGAATCCAAGGGCGACCAGTCGATGTCGTTCAGCGAATTGACCCGGGACTGCACTTCTCGTATTGAGGTGGTGGCTCGGTTCATGGCCGTGCTCGTGTTCTTCAAACAAGGTGTGCTGCAGTATCAGCAAGATGGTCCGTTTGCCGAACTGCACCTGAGGTGGGTACCCGGCGTAGACGAAACGATGAGCGACGTGAACATTTCCGAAGGCGATTTTGCGTAAGGACGGCGATTGGTGACTGAACGGATTGACGCAACGAATGCAACCGAACACATGGCGGATGCCGAATCGACGGCTGAATCCGCAAAGGCCGCGGTGAGGGGAGTGGAGGAGATGCACCCCGAATACGTGGATTTCACGGTAGACGTTTTTCCCGGCGGGCTGCCCGCCTGTCTGGAAGCGATTCTGATGGTCGCCGACCAGCCGCAGACCGCCACCGAGCTGGCCCGTATTTTGGCATTGGACCGCAACACAGTCGAAGAGGCATTGCAAGCCCTGCACGATGATTATGAGGGCGATGAATCCCGTGACATCCGCCCGCGCGGCTTCGAACTACGCCGCACCGCTCGTGGCTGGCAGTTCGCCAGTCGCGCCGCGTTCGAGCCGGTCGTCTCATCATTCGTCACCGACGGCCAGACTGCGAGACTCAGTCAGGCCGCACTGGAGGCGCTTGCCATCGTGGCCTATCGCCAACCCGTCACCCGAGCCCAAGTGGCCGCGATCCGCGGTGTCAACTCCGATGGCGTGATTCGCTCACTCACGGTACGCGGCCTTATCAAGGAAGACGGCGTGGACCCCGAATCCCGCGCGGCCCTCTTGGTTACCTCCGAATTCTTCCTCGACCAAATGGGCCTGAAGAGTCTCGACGAACTACCCTCCCTAGCGCCGTTCCTCCCGTCCGTCGCCGAAATGACACAGTCGAAATCGGAAGATACGGGCGTGATTTCGTAGCGATTGAGGCCCGCTAACTGACCAATATTCGTGCGCTGGAACATCCAATATGCGATTTATGGTCATTGTGACTATAAGTAGTGCTATGCTCTCAATGCAGGGAGAACAACCGGTATGGAAAGAGGCATGGCATGGGATTCGGCAATGTGTCCGAGCGCCGCAGCGCACCGCCACAGGCCGGCGTGTCAGTGGTGATTCTGGCACTCGGCCCGAAAGGCGATACCGGCAACAGTGCCGCCGATTCCGGCAACGCCGCGAACTCGGCCCATTCCCGTCTCTGGTTGCCCCTGGTCAAGCGCGTCCGTCAGCCGTTCCTGGGCTGCTGGGCGTTGCCCGGCGGTGACCTGCGCTCCGACCGGTCGTTGGAACAGTCTGCCTACGCGGCCCTCGAATCGACCACAGACCTGCACCCGCGATACCTCGAACAGCTGTACACCTTTGGAGGCCCGACCCGGTCCCATGGCGGATTGCCCATGGTATCCGTCGTGTACTGGGCGCTCGTCGGCCAGACCGAGGCCGCGGGCTTCGAGGACGGTGACAACGTGCGATGGTTCCCCGAAGACGAACTGCCCGAGCTGGCGTTCGACCATCGCCAGATCATCGACTACGCGCTGCTCCGCCTGCGCTCCAAAATCGAATACTCCGACGTGGCCACCCGACTGCTCGGCCCCACGTTCACCCTGCGCCAACTGCACGGCGTCTATGAGGCGATTGGCGGCGAACCCCTCGACTTGGCGAACTTCCGCCGCAAAATGCTTGCCTCGGGCGATCTTGAAGACACCGGGGAGAAGATGCGCGAAGGCCGCCAACGACCGGCCACCGTCTACCGCTACATCCCCAAACGACCTGTCGAGAACGGTACGCCCCACGAATCCGATGGCGACGACATCGTGGAACTGTCCAGACAAGGCGAGCGTGAAGACGCTCTCGACGCGCTGATCCCATCCGCGCGCATCTGATTTTTCCCGCCGACCCGCTTCGGGCCGGCATCACAGACGTATATAGGAAAGGAACCACTATGACCGCACTATTCACTGCGCCGTCCGTTGACGAGATCATCGCCAAGCTGGGCGCGCAAAGCACCTGCGATGCGGGACTGACCCAGGACCCATGGCACTTCGACACCACCACACCCAGCTACGGTCCAGGTGCCTCGATGCTTGACCGTCTGCCCGCCAACGCGCCGCGCCAGCAGGTGCTGCCGGACGAGTACCGCAAGGCCTCCGACGAGGAGCTGCAGCAGCGCATCTCCGACGCCAAGCAGCGTCTCGGCTCCAAACTGTTGATTCTGGGCCACTTCTACCAGCGTGACGAGATCATCAAGCACGCCGATTTCGTGGGCGACTCCTTCCAGCTGGCCAAGAACGCCACCGAACGTCCGGACGCCGACCACATCGTGTTCTGCGGCGTGCACTTCATGGCCGAAACCGCCGACATCCTCTCCACGCCCGAACAGAGCGTGACCCTGCCCAACCTGTCCGCCGGCTGCTCGATGGCCGACATGGCCAACATCGACCAGGTCCAGGAATGCTGGGACCAGCTCGGCGAGATCTGCGACACCCAGCCGGACTCCGATGGCTTGCAGCAGATCATCCCGGTCACCTACATGAACTCCTCCGCCGCACTGAAGGCGTTCTGCGGACGCAACGGCGGCATTGTATGCACCTCTTCCAATGCGCACGCCGTGCTGGAATGGGCGTTCGCCCGCGGCAAGCGCGTGCTGTTCTTCCCGGACCAGCACCTGGGCCGCAATACCGCCCGCGCCATGGGCATTCCGCTGAGCGAGATGCCGCTGTGGGATCCGTTCAAGGCACAGGGAGGCGCCGCCGATCCGGCCGACTACGCCCGTGCCAAGATGATTCTGTGGAAGGGCTTCTGCTCCGTGCACCAGCGCTTCACCGTCGAACAGGTCGAACGTGCCCGCAAGGCATACCCGGGCGTCAAGGTGATCGTGCACCCCGAGTGCTCGATGCAGGTGGTCGATGCCGCCGACGGTACTGGCTCCACCGCGTACATCGTCAAGGAGATCGCCAACGCGCCCGCCGGATCCGCCATCGCTGTGGGCACCGAAATCAACCTGGTGAACCGTCTGGCCGCGCAGTACCCGGACAAGACCGTGTTCTGCTTGGACCCCGTGGTCTGCCCCTGCTCCACGATGTACCGCATCCACCCGGCTTACCTGGCTTGGGCTTTGGAGAACCTCGAAGCCGGCAACGTGGTCAATCGCATCACCGTGGACGAAGACACCGCCCGCGAAGCCAAGGTGGCACTGGAACGCATGCTGCGCGTTCACCCGTGATCCGTCCCTGGCACCCCTCGTACATGAGGGGAGCTGTCCGCGTAGCGGACTGAGGGGGGCAGATGACGCAAAAACAGAGGAAAGCAACACAATGAGCAACACTGAAATCGTCGTCGTGGGCGCAGGCGTCGCCGGACTGTCCGCGGCACTGGCCGTGGCCGGCACCGGACACGACGTGACCTTGGTAACCAAGGCCGAACTGGTGGAATCAAACACCTATCATGCGCAGGGCGGCATCGCCGCGGCCATCTTCTCCGACGACGACCCGAAGCTGCACGCCACCGACACCATGGCCGCGGGCCACGGCCTGTGCGACCCGAAGGCCGTGGACATCCTCACCCGTGAGGGTGCGGAGCGCGTCCGCGAGTTCGCCGCGGCCGGCGTCCACTTCGACCGCGACGCGCATGGACACATGCTGCGCGGCCTGGAAGCGGCTCATTCGCGCGCTCGCGTGGTGCATGCCGGGGGAGACGCCACCGGCAAAGTGTTTGAACTGGACGTCTCCGCCATGGTGCGCAAGAACCCGCGCATCCACATCATCGAGAACGCCTTCCTCAAAGATCTCATCGTGCGGGACGGCCACATCGCCGGCGTCCACCTGCTGATCGACGGGCAGGACAAGGGTCTGGCCGCCGACCGGGTGATCTTGGCCACCGGTGGCGCGGGCCGTATGTACCCGTACACCACCAATCCGCCGGTCGCCACCGCGGACGGCCTCGCCGCCGCATGGCGTGCGGGCGCCCAGGTCGCCGATCTGGAGTTCTACCAGTTCCATCCCACCGCCATGGCCGTGGGCGAGCACTTCCTCGTCTCCGAAGCCGTGCGCGGCGAAGGCGCGGTGCTGCTGGACGAACACGGCCACCGGTATATGAAGGACATTGATCCGCGCGCCGAACTCGCACCGCGTGACGTCGTGGCCCGCGAGAACTTCCGCGTGATGCAGGCGCAAGGCGGCAAGCCCGTGATGCTCGACGTCTCGCCGATGGCCCGCGAGAACCCCGACCTGGCCAGATTCCTGGCCCACCGATTCCCGACCATCGACGCCTATACGCGTTCGCTTGGCTTCGACTGGAGCAAGGAGCCGATCCCGGTGGCGCCCGCCGCGCACTACTACATGGGAGGCATTCGCACCGATCTGAACGCCCGGACCTCCATCCCCGGTCTGTACGCGGCCGGCGAATGCGCCCGCACCGGTGTCATGGGCTCCAACCGCCTTGCCTCCAACTCGCTGCTCGAAGGACTCGTCTACGGACGCCGCGCCGGTCTTGCCGCCGTCACGGACGGTGACGACGCGGTCTGGGCACCCGAACCGTTCCTGAACTCCGCCACCGGTGCCGTGTTCGACCATGCGTCGATCGCGCTAGCCGCTCCTGCCGCTACGGCTGCTGCTGACGATACCGTCGCCGACAAGGTGTGGGATCGTACCCGCATCCAGAACACCATGTGGCATGGCGTCGGCGTGCTTCGCGACGAGGCCGGACTGAAAACCGCCATCGCCGAACTCGGCCAAGGCCTCGCCGCCTCAAACGCCCAGGCCGATGCTGATGCCAAGAGCGCCACGAATGCGACCGCAAACGATGGTGAAGCCGTTGCCGCAAATACCGTCGAGGCTTTGGAGAACCGCAACATGCTCACCGTAGGCTATGTGGCCGCCACCGCCGCGCTCGCCCGCACCGAGTCAAGAGGCGCCCACGCCCGCACCGACTACAGCGAGCCGCAAGACGACTGGGCCCACTCCGTCGCCTACATCAAGGACTGACCCATGCTCACATCACACATCATCCGCACCGCCGTCGAAGCGGCGCTCGCCGAAGACTCGCCCTACGGCGACATCACCTGCGAGACCACCATCCCCGCGGACGAAACCGGCTCGGCCCACCTCACCGCGCGCGAAAACGGCGTGATGAGCGGCATTGACGTGTTCGCCGCAGCCTTCGCCGCACAGAATCCGGCCGTCACTGTCACCGTCGCCATCAAGGACGGCGAGCGATTCCAGCGCGGCCAGGTACTCGCCACCGTGGAAGGCCCGGTACGCGACCTGCTCACCGCCGAGCGCATCGCCCTCAACTTCACCCAGCGCATGAGCGGCATCGCCACCATGACCGCCGCCTTCGTGGACGCGGTGAACGCCATCTGCGGCGACGACTGTGACTGGCCCGTCACCCGGCCGCGCCGCTACGAGCGCACCCGCATCGTCGATACGCGCAAAACCACGCCCGGCCTGCGCCCGTTCGAAAAATACGCCGTGGTCTGCGGCGGCGGCCACAACCATCGCTACGGACTGTCCGACGCGGTCATGATGAAGGACAACCATCTGGCGGCGCTCGCCGCGCGCGGCATCGACTTGGCCGGCGCGATCCGCCACGTGCGCGAACAGGTGGGCCACACTACGCATATCGAAGTGGAAGTCGACCGCCTTGACCAGATTCCCGCCGTGCTCGCCGGCGGAGCGGACACCATCATGCTGGACAATTTCTCGCTCGACGACACCCGTCGCGGCGTGGAGCTCATCGACGGCAAGGCCATCGTGGAAGCCAGCGGCAACATGAGCCTGGAGCGAGTGCCAGCCGTGGCCGCCACCGGCGTGGACGTGATCTCCGTGGGCGCGCTCACCCACTCCGTGCGCAGCATCGACCTCGGATTGGATTGGAACTAGTCATGGCCGATACCCCCAACGCATCCGGTGAACCCGGCGAACTGTACCTGGACGCCGCCGCCACCGAACCAGTGAGCCCGGCAGTCATCGAGGCCATGACCCCGTTCCTGACCGAGGCCTACGCCAATCCGGCCAGTGTGCACCAGCCCGGCAAAACCGCGGCCCGCGCACTGGACGCGGCCCGCGCATCATTCGCCGCGGCGTTGGGCGCCCGGCCGGATGACGTGATCTTCACCTCAGGCGGCACCGAATCGGACAATCTGGCCATCAAAGGCATCGCCATGGCGCGCATGCGCAAACTGGGCCTGCGGCCGGTCTACGGATTCGCCGAAGCCGATGGCGAACAGCCGGCAAATTGTCGCCCGCGCATCATCATCTCCTCCATCGAGCACCCGGCCGTCGCGCAATCGGCTGATTGGCTGCACGAATGGTTCGGTTTCGAAGTCGTGCACATTCCCGTGGATGCGCAAGCACATCTCGATCTCGACGCACTTGAACGCGAGCTCGACGGCGAGGCCGGCGAACGTACCACGCTGGTCTCCACCATGCTGGCCAACAACGAGGTCGGCACCGTGGAACCCGTGGAGGAACTGGTCCGCATCGCCCACGCGCACGGCGTGCCCATCCATGTAGACGCCGTACAGGCCGCCGGCCAGATTCCGATTCGTTTTCGTGACTGGGATGTGGACGCCCTGTCCGTATCCGGACACAAATTCGGCACCCCCAAAGGTCTGGGAGCGCTGCTGGTACGCGGCCGCACACCCATCGAACCGGTGCTGTCCGGCGGCGGGCAGGAACGCGGCCTGCGCTCTGGCACGCAGAACGTGGCCGGTGCCGTGGCGCTCGCCATCGGACTCAACGAATCGAATGCGCGCATGCAGGTGCAGTACCGTGAGTTGGTCGCGTCCCGAGACATGCTCATCGACGCGGTTCGCCGGGTCGCGCCTCGCGCTGACCTGACCGGCGACCCCGAACGCCGTCTGCCCGGTCACGCCTCCTTCATCTTCCCCGGCGTCACCGGGGAAGCGCTGCTCGTCGACCTGGACGCGCGCGGCATCGCTGCCTCATCCGGCTCGGCCTGCGCCATCGGGCGCCACGAGATTCCTGCCATGTTGCTGGCGATGGGCCTCGAACCGTCCATCGCCAAATCGGCATTGCGCATGACCTTCCGCAAGCCGCTGACCCGCGAACAAGTCGAACGCATCAGCTTGGCCATCGAAGAGTCCTGCACCGACCTGACCCGCCATTAAATCTGACGCCACTTACCAGAAAGGAAACGACGTGAGCACCACCACTTCAGCGCAACCCGCGCAGCTCACCCGCAACGAGCGCCTCGACCGGCTGCCCTTCAACAAGGCGCACCGCAAACTCCTCGTCGCCTCCGGCATCGGCTGGGCATTCGACGCCATGGACGTCGGCCTCGTCTCCTTCGTAGTCGCCGCCATCGCAGCCGACCCGCACTTCAACCTCACCCCGACCGAAAAGTCGTGGGTGCTGTCCATCGGCTTCGTCGGCATGGCCATCGGCGCGGCGGTGGGCGGCTTCATCGCCGACCGCGTGGGCCGCAAAACCGTGTTCACCGCCACGCTGATCATCTTCGGCATCGCCAACGGCGCCATGGCGCTATCCTGGTCGCTCGGCATGCTGCTCGGCGCCCGACTGATCATCGGACTGGGCTTGGGCGCGGAACTACCGGTCGCCTCCACGCTGGTCTCCGAGTTTTCGCCGACCAAACAGCGCGGCCGCATGACAGTGCTGCTGGAATCGTTCTGGGCCGTCGGCTGGATCATCGCCGCCATGATTGGCTACTTCGTGATCCCGAACACCGGCGACTGGGGCTGGCGCTGGGCCTTGGCCATTGGCGCGCTGCCGCTGCTCTACGCGATCGTCACCCGCGTGCACATCCCAGAATCCGTGCGATTCCTCGAAGCCAAGGGTCGCGAAGACGAAGCCGAAAAGGCCGTGCGCTACTTCGAGGAAGCCGGGGGAGTGGCTCCGGTAACCTCTCCCAAGGGCAAGCCGCTGCCGAAGATCAAGACGCGCGAACTGTTCGGCTCCAAGTACCTGGCCCGCACCATCGCCATCTGGGCCACATGGTTCTTCGTGAACTTCTCCTACTACGGCGCGTTCACATGGATGCCGTCGCTGCTCGCCGACCAGTTCGGCTCCCTGACCAAGTCATTCGGCTACACGCTCGCCATCTCCATCGCCCAGCTGCCCGGTTACTTCCTGGCCGCCTGGCTGGTGGAGGTCTGGGGCCGCCGCAAGACGCTGAGCATCTTCCTGGCCGTCTCCGCCGTGGCCGCCTTCGCGTTCTCACAGGCCGGCTCCGTGGCCCTCGTGCTCGTGTTCGGCATGCTGCTGTCCGCTTCCAACCTCGGTGCATGGGGCGTGCTGTACGCCGTGACCCCGGAAATCTATCCGACTCGTTTGCGCGGTGCCGCTGCCGGTGCGGCAGCCGCGGTCGGCCGCATCGCCGCCATCATTGCGCCGCTTCTGATGCCGTGGTTCCTGACCCTATCCGGCGGCAACAAGGCCGTGGCCTTCATCATCTTCGCGGCTGCCTTCATCCTCGCCTGCATAGCAGCCCTCTGCTTGCCCGAGCGCAAAGGCCTCAATCTCGAAGACTGATTACACTTCAGCCTTCACTACTAAAGTGGCCCACGCCAATATGTGGGCCACTTTTTGTCTTATAGCTCCCAAATGACACGGCAAGGGTTGCCGTATGTCACTGATCAATCGAGGGAACGACGGGTGAGATTGCGCGGTGGTTTTGTGACCAGCCACGCCACCAGCAGTCCAGTTGCCACTACGTCGAATGCCAGCGCCGCCTGCAATCCCCAGATCGGCACGGTTTCCAGCCAATGACCGTCCACGCCGATCCTGCGGTTCCATGCCACATGCAGCCATCCCAACGCCACGCCGGATACCACGCCCACTGGTGCGCCGGCCAGCAGAATCACCGCAGCCTGCGTCAGGCCGCAACGTCTGAGGAATCGGGGTGGCGCGCCCACGGCGACCATCGTGGCCATGTCGCGCTGGGTCTGCGTGCGAGCCAGCAGCAGTGAAACGAGCGTGGCCATCAGTGCCAGCAATGCCAACAGGCCAATGGGCACCAATGCCATATTGTCACCCCACGGCAGGCGATTCCCGTCAGTGCTCGTGGATGCCAGCGGCAGATTTTCGATTGCATAAGCTGAGGCCTTCTTTACGGTAACGGGGGAGTTGCCACCGGCGAAGTCTAGATACTCACCCAGATACCGCAATCGTTTGATACCGAGCGCCTGTGCTGTTGCCGGGCTCATCACCAGCGGGAACGCGCCGCGCACGTAGATGGCCTTGCGCTTCTCGATATGTGTGGCCTGAGATTCGTTTGCAATTGCCTTATTCGGCGAAATGGCCACACGCACCATACCGCCCGCGTCGATTGTGCCGGCATCGCCGACCACCACACCGCCCGCATCAAGCACCTGTGCCGCCTCATCCGCGTTCGGGAAGCCGGACAAACGCATCGCATTGTCATCCATAATGAGATTCACGCCGCTGAAACTCGACAGTATATTCGAATACGTTGGCTGATAGGACCGGTCTATCGGCACACAACGTATCGGAACGTTTGGATACAGGGCCGAAGCGGCATCCTGGCCCACCCATGTGGACGTGTCCGGTTGCTCTTGAATCGTTGGGTTATCACAAGTGTGACCGGCCGGGAGCAATGCAGCGGCATACATGTAGCCGTGTTCGGCGTTCAACTTGTCGGAATCGACTTCGGTCGTATCATTGAGCTTTGACCATCGCTTGACATCCTCGGTGTACACCGGGTAATGAGCGCGTATCGGTGTCTCTTTGCCAAGCCGGCGTATCGCATCCGACACCACAGCACGGTCGAACTCATTGCTGACATGCACGTCGGCCCCAATGGCCATCCCCGATGGTCCATACGTCATCGTCATCGTGGAATTTCGCTGGTCCGCCACCATGGAGCCGGTGATTACCAGTGTGTACGAGGCGATGCACATGGTAATCAGCACCGCGCATGCCGCCGGAACGAACCGTCGATGATGCTCGGCTGCATCCCTGAGTGCCAGGCGTGCGCCGATGTTCAGTTGGGAACCCGTTTTGCCGCACCACCGTGCAAAAGTGCGAATCGACAACGCAAGCCCTATGACAGCCAACAAAATCGTGGCAACAAGCAGAGCCATATGCGCTTCGGTTCTGGCCGGAATCGCGCCCGGATTGTGATCGGCCAGCGTGGGCAATGGCAATGTCAGACTGAGCGTGGCGCATACGATGGCGGCCAAGACCAGAATCGGACCAACCGCAACACGGAGCAGTCTCAAAGGATTACGGCGAAGCTTCGTATCCACGCCATTCGCGAATTCACCGTAGCCGATTTCCTCTCTTGTCGGGCAATCCTTCAACGCATCGACTGGATGCATACGCGCCACATGCCGAGCCGGCGCAATCGTCGCGGCAAATCCAATGATGATTGCCGTGACAATACCCATCGGCAGCGAGCCCCACGAGAATCCGTGCAGGATCTCCAGCGGCGTGGATCCACGCAATGCACCTATCGCAGGGCCGGCCGCCAAGGTAAGCGCGAATCCCAATGCCGAGCCCAGCACGCCACCGATGGCGCCGATAACGAGACCTTGCGAGGAAATGATTCGACTGAGGTCACGTGGTGCAGCACCGGATGCGGCCGCGAGCCCAAGCACGCGACGTGACTGATCTGCCGACACCGTAAACGCGGGCGTGACCAGAAACAGTACCAGCAGCATACCCACCAGCATGGTGATGACCACAGTGACCATGTGGTTCAACATGGTAGCCGCATCGATCTGCATCGGGTAGAGCTGCGATGCGGGCGGATAGCCGTCAGTCAGCACATGGCGGGAAATGACGATGGCCTGCAACAGGTTCATGCTGCGGGTGTGCGCCCACGTGACCGGCTCTGGACCGACCACCAAATAATGGCCATCCACGCCGACGCCATCAGATTCCAATATGGCTGACATCCAGCCTTCCAAGCCCCATGCCACGGCTTCGGATTCATCGGTCAGCCCGCTGACTGTCCAAGCATGCTGAGTGTCGGCCACCGCCCCGCCGATGCGCCCGTCCTGGCTCATCCAGCCATCGAACGGCGGAGCGACGAACGTCACCGTGCTACCGAGAGAAGCGCCGAGATTATCCGCCAATGTGCGGCTGATGACAATCTGCGTATTATTCTGCGGCGCCGAACCCTTGACCAGCTTCGGCAACATTCGTTGCAATGCCTCAGGTGAAGCCTCGGTCATGGTCGCGGTGGAGGCCGCATTCAGATCAATGTCGTTCCCGCTTTTCACGTCAATCCCAGCCTTGGTCTGTTCGCCGGGTTGCAACGCGGTGCCGGTGGTGGCGATGAGTTCGGGCGACTGCCAATACGGGAGCAGCCGATCCTGTTGCGGCAGAATCTTCGCGAGCTCGGCGGCCGAGGCCGGCTGCTGGGAGGGATCGTCCTGCCATATGCCGCCGCTTTCGGGTGACTGCCGGAACGGTTGGCCGGTGCGGGGCACGGCGGTGGCGGTGATGACCGCCTGCGTATCAGCCGGGATTGTCGCCAGCGCACGCGATCTGGTGGGCGGTATGGTGGTGGTCATACCGATGGAGGCCACCATTGCGGCGATTGGCAGCATTACCAGCAGCAATGACAGTAGGGTGCGGGCCTTGTGCCGTAGTGCGTCGCGCCAGCCGAGTCGCAGCGCGGCCCGATACCGGTTGCAACGTGCGCCAAGGCTTGGCCTAGCGGCACGGGGTATTTGGGCAGAGCGACCGGCGGTGGCATTGGCAAGATTATTGAGGGCTGCGCGTGCCATCATGCTCCCCTTTCCTCAAGGTTGAGCAAATCATCCATATTGCTGGAGCCGGTTTCATCGATGATACGGCCGTCCTTCAAAAACACCGTGCGGTCGGCCCAGGCGGCGAAGCGAGGCTCATGAGTGACCAGCAGTACGGCCGCGCCGCGATCTGCGCGGGTGCGCAACACTTCGAGAATCGTCATGCCGGCATTGGAATCCAGAGCTCCGGTCGGCTCGTCGGCGAGTAGTAGACGGCGTGGGCCGACCAGTGCGCGGGCAATCGCCACACGTTGCGCCTGGCCGCCGGACATGTCTTCAGGTCGGCGATCAGCCATATCGGCTACCCCACTTCATTGAGGGATTGCATCGCGGCCTCACGTGCCTTGCGAGGATTCCAGCCATCCAATTCCAAGGGGAACGACACGTTCTCGGCTGCGCTCAGGGAAGGCAGCAGATTGAAATCCTGAAACACGTAGCCTATCGATTTGCGGCGGATGGCCGCGCGTTCGGCCACTGACAGTGTGGCCAGATCGCGGCCTTCGACCAGCACGTGCCCCTGCGTGGGCACATCGAGCCCGCCCGCAAGATTGAGCAAAGTGGATTTGCCGGAACCACTGGGGCCCATGATGGCCACGAATTCACCCGGACGAAGCGTGAGATTGGCGTGACTGAGCGCGGTGACACGACGTGCATCTTTGCCATGAACGCGAGTGACGTCGTGTAATTCCAGCGCGCATGGGGAAGATTGCGGGAGAGAAGAAAGAACAGGAGAAGTCATGATGTGCTCCTATGCACTATTGAATGGTAGCGGTGAGTGCGGATGAGCTTGCCATGAGAGGTGCCGAAACGGGGTGCTGCGCCAGTTGTGCTCGCAGCTGGGTCTCATCCACGGTATCGAGCCAGCGCAATTCCGCTTCAGTGATGAAAATATGGTGGTCGAGTACTAGACGTGTGGCGAGTTCGGTGGGCGGTGTTTGCCGGCGCAGTCGGGTGATGTCGTGCAGCAGTTGCTGCAAAGCGTGGCGTTGGTGTTGGATGAGTTCGGAAACATCGAGGCCGGATATTTCCACGGCGACGGCCAGCTTCATCACCAGTTCGTCGCGTCCGCGTTGTTCCAGGGTAATGGGGGAGCGCCACCATCGGTCAAGCTCTTGGGCGCCGGAATTGGTCAATCGCCATAATGGTGCGGCCGCTGCGGTGCCGACATCATTGGATCCGCTAGTAGTCGGCGCGGTCTCTTCAATAAGCCCGTCGCGGTTCAACCGCTGCAGCGTAGTGGAAACTTGCCCCATATTGAGCGGCCAAGTCAGACCGATGGTGCGGTCGAAGTCCTTCTTAAGCTGATAGGCGCTGGCCGGGCCTCGCTCCAACAGTGCTAATAGCGCTTCTCTGATTGCCATACCGCATCCCCTTTGCATAGACGGTTTGCCTTGGGCGAAGGTTACTGAGTAACTATCGTTGGATATCAGGTTACTCAGTAACTACCCATGACGATGCTGTACTCAGGGATGATTCAGGGGAGATTCAGGGATACACTTGGCGCCCCTCAGTTGCCCACGGCGACAGCTCCCCTCAGGGAGGGGAGTCGAGAGTGTGGAATACAAAAAGTCTCGCAAGCCAGATGACATGTGACTAATTCTCAGAAAGCCAGGCCCGTTGTGTGTCAAGGTGTGCCAGTAGCATTGCGACGGTTTGTGTGTAGGTACAGGTTGATATCCAAGAGCAAGTACTCAAGAACGCAAGTACCGAACGATTACGCAAAAGAATCAGTATTAAGAGAGGTTTCGATGGCGGTTCGTGGAGATATCCGTAATGTGGCGATTGTGGCTCACGTCGATCACGGCAAGACCACCCTGGTCAATGCCATGCTTCAGCAGTCGCACGTGTTTAGCGAGCGTGAGGAAGTGCCGGATCGTGTAATGGATTCCAACGATCTGGAACGCGAGAAGGGTATCACCATCCTCGCCAAGAACACGGCCGTGGAATACACCGGTCCGCTGGCCGCCAAGTACGGCCACCCTGAGGGCATCACCCTCAACATCATCGACACCCCCGGCCACGCCGATTTCGGTGGCGAGGTCGAGCGCGGCATCTCCATGGTTGACGGCGTCGTACTGCTCGTGGACGCCTCCGAAGGCCCGCTGCCGCAGACCCGCTTCGTGCTGCGCAAGGCACTCGAAGCCAAGCTGCCGGTCATCTTGTGCGTGAACAAGGTCGACCGCCCCGACGCCCGTATCGAAGAGGTCGTCGGCGAAACCTCCGACCTGCTGCTCGGCCTGGCCGACGATGTGCAGCACGAAGGCATCGACCTGAACCTTGACCAGCTGCTTGAAATGCCGGTCATCTACTGCGCTGCCAAGGCCGGCTACGGCTCCGTGAACCAGCCTGCCGACGGTGGCCTGCCGGACAACGACAACCTCGAGCCGCTGTTCGAAACCATCATCTCCACCATCCCGGCCCCCGAATACGAGGAAGGCGCCCCGCTGCAGGCTCACGTGGCCAACATCGACTCCTCCGACTTCCTCGGCCGACTCGGTCTGGTCCGTATCTACAACGGCACCCTTGAGAAGGGCAAGACCTACGGCCTGTCCCGTGTGGACGGCTCCCTCGAGAACTTCCGTGTCTCCGAACTGCTGCGCACCCAGGGCCTCGAGCGTATCCCGGTCGAATCCGCAGGCCCCGGCGACATCGTGGCCGTTGCCGGCGTTAACGACATCATGATCGGCGAGACCATCGTCGACCCCAACGACCCGAAGCCGCTGCCGCTCATCCATGTGGACGATCCGGCCATCTCCATGACCTTCGGCACCAACGACTCCCCGCTGGCCGGCACCGAGGGCAAGGACCACAAGCTCACCGCCCGCATGATCAAGGACCGTCTGGACCGCGAGCTCATCGGTAACGTGTCCATCAAGGTGCTGCCCACCGACCGCCCCGACGCTTGGGAAGTCCAGGGCCGTGGCGAGCTGGCGCTGGCCGTGCTTGCCGAGCAGATGCGCCGCGAAGGCTACGAGCTGACCGTCGGCCGTCCGCAGGTGGTCACCAAGAAGATCGACGGCGTGATCAACGAGCCGATGGAAAACACCACCATCGACGTGCCGGAAGAGTACATGGGTACCGTCACCCAGCTCATGGCCGACCGTAAGGGCCGTATGGATGGCATGACCAACCACGGTTCCGGCTGGGTCCGTCTGCAGTTCACCGTGCCGTCCCGTGGTCTGATCGGCTTCCGCACCGCGCTGCTTTCCGCCACTCGCGGCACCGGCATCTCCTCCTCCATCTCCGCTGGCTACGCGCCGTGGGCTGGTGCCATCACCATTCGCCAGAACGGTTCCATGGTTTCCGATCGCAAGGGTGTCGCCACCCCGTACGCCATGCAGCGTCTGCAGGCCCGCGGCAACTTCTTCGTCGAACCGCAGTCCCCGGTGTACGAGGGCCAGGTTGTGGGCGTGAACAACAAGCCCGACGAGCTGGACGTGAACATCACGCTGGCCAAGCACATGACCAACATGCGTTCCTCCACTGCTGACGTGCTCGAAACCCTGACCCCGCCGATCAAGATGAGCCTTGAGGAGTCCCTGGACTTCGCCAACGAGGACGAGTGCGTGGAAGTCACCCCGGAGTCCATCCGCGTGCGCAAGATCATCCTCGGCCGTGAGGACTGGTACAAGTGGCGCGCCAAGCAGCGCCGCCAGAACGCCGCTCAGCAGGGTAAGTGATCTGGTGCGGCTGTAGCCGACCATTCTCTCTAGCTCCCCTCTCTGAGGGGAGCTAAGTTTATTCCTCACCAAGTCATATCCCCACCTATACTGAAACGCATGACTGTGAAGAGCACTACTGAATTGCGTCCGTGGTCGTATCGCCAGAACGCACTGGTCAAATCGTTGATCACGATTGCGGCGGGCGTGGCTTCCGCCTATGTGGGCACGTTCGCCCACCGTATGGGTGCGGAACTGAATATTCCGTATGGTCTGGTGCTGGCGTTTCTGCTGATCGGCCTATCGACATGGTGCGCCCGTTCGCGCATGGGCGCGGTCGGACTGGCCCTGCACCTCATCGCCTCCTCACTGACCGCATGGGGTATGGCTCCGACCACCACATCCGGCAAAGTGCTCATCGTCGCCGGATTCCAAGGCGATATGCCGTTCTTCTCCCAGCATGCCGGCTACATCTGGCTGTACGGCCTGATACTGGTCCAAGTCGTCCTGCTCATTCTTCCCACCCGCTGGTTCGTCATTCCCACTCATTCTGGATCGCGCGCGTAACTATATATGGCGACACATTCCCGGGAATGCGTCGCGTATCGGCGGGCGTAGGGGATTACGGCCGCTACCATAGAACTTTATGGCACGCATGAAACTGTTTTACTTGGGCCCGGAGGGCACCTTCACCCATCAGGCGGCAATGACGGCCGCCGACCAGTTCGCCACACTCGGCGACTTCGACCTCATCGCTCTGCCCGACGTGCCCGCGATCATGCAGGCCGTACAGTCGCGCCAAGGCTGGGGCGTCATCGCATGGGAAAACAACGTCGAAGGCTATGTGGTCCCGAATCTCGACGCGCTGATCGACGCCCCCGACGCGGCCGGCTTCGCCCGGATCAGTGTGGACGTGGCCTTCAACGCCTTCACCGTGCGCGGCCACAGCATCTACGACTGCACCGGCAACCCCGTCAGCGCCCACCCGCACGGTCTGGCCCAATGCACCCGGTTCATCGCCAAACACCATTTGCAGCCCGAACCCGCATCCTCCAACGCCGCCGCCTGCCGCGACCTGAAGCCCGGCCGCGTGGCGCTCGGCCCCAGCATCTGCGGCGAACTCTACGATCTCGACACCCTCGCCGAACATGTGCAGGATTTCGATGGCGCGCACACCGAATTCCTTGTCATCGCCCCGCGTGATGTGGTCCAGGAACTCAACGCCCGCGCCCACCGCAATGACGCCAGCGATTTCGAAACCATCATCACCTTCATCCCGCTGGTCACTGGCCCCGGCGTACTCGCCGACCTGCTGGACGTCCTGCGCGATGCGGGACTGAACATGACCAGCTTCATCTCGCGCCCAATCAAAGGCCACGACGGAACCTACAGCTTCATCGTCACCCTTGACGCCGCCCCCTGGGAGCCAAGATTCCGCACCGCACTGGAAGAGATCGCCGGACACGGCGACTGGGCAAAAACCCTGGCCGTCTACCCACGCCGCGAACGCCCGAACCCGCCGGTCGACGCCTGGATGCTGCCCGAGGGCGGCGTCCACATCACCAATCGCGCGCCGGAAGGCTGGCAGTACACCGAGGGAGCAAGGAAGGAACTGCTGTGGTAGATACAGTCGGAATCGTCGGACTCGGATTGATCGGCGGCTCGCTCGCACGCCGCCTGACCGAGCGCGGCGTGCGCGTCGTCGCGTGGAACCATCGCCCGCACCCCTACGCCCAGGCCGAAGCCGATGGCATTTTCTGCAAGAGCACGCTCTCCGAACTCATGGATGCCGAGCCGGATGTGGTCGTGCTGTGCAATCCGCTCAAGACGATGCCCGCAATCCTCGCCGCCCTAGCCCCGCTCATGGGCGACCATCCGAACACCACGCTCACCGACGTGGGCTCGGTCAAGGGCATGGTCCGCGATCAGGTCAAGGCTGCCGGGCTGGGGAAGTGCTACGTCGGCGCCCATCCGATGGCCGGCAACGAACTGTCCGGCTGGCAGGCCGCCGACCCGCATCTGTACGACGGTGCCCTATGGGCCATCACCGTGGACGAGTCCACGGACTACCGCCGCTTCCTCGACGTCGCCGCGATGATCACCAAGGACGTCGGCAACCGCGTCATCGTCGTGGACGACGAAACGCACGACAAGGCCGCGGCGATGATCTCCCACATGCCGCATGTGGTGTCCACCGCGCTGATCAACGAACTGGTCGCCAACCCGGACCGCAACATCGCCGCCGCGCTGGCCGCCGGCTGCTGGAGGGACATGACCCGCGTGTCCCTGACCGACCCGGACCGTACGCGCGCGATGGTCGAGGAAGACTCGCTGAACGTCGAAGCGCTGCTGCGCCGCATGGCGGCACGTCTGACCGATATGGCCGACCACCTGCACGCTGGTGCCGCCGGCGAGCAGGATGTGATGGGATTCTTCGCCGAAGGCGACCCCTTCCGCCGGTACAAGGCCGCCGTGACGAGAGCCGGCATCACCGCTGCACAAGACGGTACAGCCACCGCTGCGCCGCAAGCCGGCACAACTGCTGCCGGATTCCCGGAACGTGAGCTCGCCGTCCCCGAAGCCGGCTGGCAGCAGACCCTGCTGTTCTCCGCACGCCGAGGAGAAGCCATCACCGGCTTCGTCCATCCGCGTCAGGCCATCATTCAACTGCGCCCCGCCATGTAACTGCGCCCCGCCATGTAGGCCCGTGCGCAGGTTCCTCTCACCGTCCGTCACGAAGAAGGCTGTGCGAGGGGGATGAAGTTCCCGCTTGTTTTCGTGAGAAGACCGTGTGGCTCCGCTGTTCGAAAGGTCCAAAGGAGTAAGGTAGTCTGTACCGTTTTTCGGGAAACGCATCGAAGTTGATGCGGCGAATGGTTAAGGGGATGATGACGTATGACGTTACCAAGGCAGATTCCGGCCGGTGCCCGCGTGGTGGTGCGCATCACCGACGGCATTGACCCGGTCGACCACCGTATGAAGTTCCGCGACTATGTGGGCCACGTGGTTTCCTGGGACGGATACACGTTGGAGATGGTGCGTGACGCCGCCGCCAATGGTTCGCGCCCGGCCCAGAACGTGACCATCCATCAGGAACAGATTGCCACATTGAAACCCGTGCCGGAGCGGCGCAACACGCCACCTCGGCCGTAGCCCAAGGCTATAAAGGATTCGGAGGAGAACGAGAGTGTCATCTACGCAGTTCGACGGCGATATCGACTCCTTCGTCTCCTATCTGAAGTCCAACCGCGGCTTGTCAGCGAATACGCTCAAAGCGTATCGCGCGGATCTCACGGCATGCCTGCACCTATTCGAGCTGCGCGGCGTGACCGATCTGAACGAGATCACGCTGGATGATCTGCGCAGCTGGATGGCGGTGGAATCGCGCGATCACGCCCGCAGCAGCATGGCCCGCAAAACCGTGGCCGTGCGCGGGTTCTTCGCGTGGGCCTATGAGCATGGGGTGACCAACACCGACCCGGCCGCCACACTGATGACTCCCTCGATTCCCAGCACGCTGCCCGCGGTGCTCACCGAATCCCAGGCCGAGCAGTTATTGGATGTCGCCGAACATGTCGTTGCAACAAACCAGTATAAGGGCGATGGGGGAGCGGCAGCCGCGTCCGACAGTGGTAGCGGCAAGGCAGTCGGCAAGACAGCTGATAAGTCAGCCGACACCGTAAACCGCAACGAGGCACCCGCCCGTGCAGACAAGCGCGACAGCGCCCGAGTCGTCGCCGAATCGCAGCGCAACGCCGCGATTCTCGAACTACTGTATGCCACTGGCATCCGTGTCGCCGAACTGGTGTCGATGGATATCGTTGACGTCGACTTCTCCAATCGCACCATCAAAGTCACCGGCAAAGGCAACAAGCAACGCGTGGTGCCGTTCGGACTACCCGCCCAGCGTGCGCTGGAGACTTGGCTTGAACAAGGGCGGCCTGTACTGGCCCGTACGGCAACGGATGCAGCCAAGTCCCGTGCTGCCAACGCCCTGTTCCTCGGCGCACGAGGCGGCCGTATCGACCAACGCATAGCCCGTGGCATCGTACACAGAGCGGCCCGAGAGGCCGGCGTACCGGACATCAGCCCCCATGCGTTGCGCCATTCCGCCGCCACGCACATGCTGGACGGCGGTGCCGATCTGAGGGAGGTGCAGGAGATGCTCGGGCATTCCTCCTTGAAAACTACACAACGCTATACGCACGTCTCCATCGAGCAGCTCAAGAACCGTTACGGACAGGCCTTTCCCCGGGCATGACCACTATGTGGACATTGGTTAACAAACTTGGCAAAGACTGAACCTAGCCGGTAAAAACCCCTGAATTTTACATGGGTGTAACAAAAATACGCTGCTTGTCTCCCAAGTGCGCAAAAATGACAGGTAACAGCAACGGGGTTGGGTGTCCGAAGTGGCGGGAAGCGTAAGCGTCCCGACGATGAGGAATCCGACCCCGTTCGCATGAGGCGGGGCTGAAACGCTTCGCAACCTAATGAATAGGAGAAATCATATGAAGAAGAAAGCTCTTGCTTTCGCTGCCATGGCTTGCTCCGTGGCCATGCTGCTGAGCGCCTGCGGCGGCTCCAACAGCAACGCTGCCTCCGGTGACACCGCTGGCTCCAACGTCATCACTGCGTACAACTCCGAACCGCAGAACCCGCTGATCCCGGGCAACACCAACGAGACCGGTGGCGGCAAGCCGGGCGGCCTGCTGTTCTCCCGTCTGGTCTCCTTCGACAAGGATGGCAAGGCTGCCAACGAAGTGGCCGAGTCCATCACCCCGAACGATGACGCCACCCAGTACACCATCAAGCTGAAGTCCGGCTGGAAGTTCACCGACGGCACCCCGGTGACCGCCGAGTCCTTCACCAAGGCCTGGTCCTACGTGGCCAACGCCAAGAACGCCCAGAAGTGCTCCTCCTTCTTCTCCACTATCAAGGGCTACGATGCGCTCCAGGCTGATGGTCTGAAGGGTGACGAGCAGCTCTCCGGCCTCAAGGTCGTGGACGACACCACCTTCACCGTTGACCTGAACCAGTCCGACTCCGTGTTCCCGATTAAGGTCGGCTACCTGGCCTTTGCCCCGCTGCCTGAGTCCTTCTACAAGGACCCGAAGGCCTTCGGCGAGAAGCCTGTCTCCAACGGCCCGTACAAGCTGGACCACTGGGATCACAACAAGGAAATCGCCCTCGTCAAGAACCCCGACTACAAGGGTAATGAGCAGCCCAAGAACGACGGTGTGACCTTCAAGGTCTACACCGACGACTCCGCCGCTTACCGCGACATCCAGGCTGGCAACCTCGACGTGATGGAATCCGTCCCAGCCGCCTTCACCAAGACCTTCAAGACCGACAAGAAGGTCCAGGCTTACTCCGAGGCCGGCTCCGTCATCCAGACCTTCACCATCCCGTCCTCCCTTGACCACTTCAAGAACGACGAGGAAGGCCAGCTGCGTCGTCAGGCCATCTCCATGGCCATCAACCGTGACCAGCTCATCGACAAGGTGCTCAACGGCAACGCCACCGCCGCCATCGAGTTCACCTCCCCGAAGACCCCGGGCTACTCCGACTCCCTCAAGGGCAACGACAACCTGAAGTTCAATGCCTCCAAGGCCAAGGAACTGTGGGCCAAGGCTGACGCCATCTCCAAGTACGACGGCCAGCTCACCTTCTCCTACAACGCCGATGGTGGTGCCAAACCGATCTACGATGCTATCGTGAACCAGCTCAAGAAAAACTTGGGCATCGACGCGGCCACCAACCCGATCCCGACCTTCCAGGAATTCCGTGACGCGGTCACCAACCGTCAGATGAAGGGCGCCTTCCGTACCGGCTGGCTGCCTGACTACCCGTCCGCCGAGAACTACCTGTGGCAGCTGTACTCCACCGCTGCTGCTGATGGCAACGGCTCCAACGATGGTGACTACAAGAACCCGGCCTTCGATGACCTGTGCAAGCAGGCTGCTGCCGCTTCCAGCACTGATGACGCCAACAAGCTGTACCAGCAGGCTGAGGAAATCCTCCTCAACGACCTTCCGGCCATCCCGCTGTACTACTCCAACGCCTCCGGTGTGGCTTCCCTCAACGTGAAGTCCGGCTACGCCTTCGATTGGCAGAACCTCCCGACCTACGCCGAGATGTCCAAGAAGTGAGTCTGACTCACTGAACGGATACCGTTAGGTAGTTCGGAAATAAAGGGCGAGGATCGCAAGATCCCCGCCCTTTTTTGTTGTTGAGGGTGCTTGCTCCCGCCAGCGGGAACCAAGTTAAAGTATCCACTATCCGACCGCAACCATGGACATTTCCACCAGCATTGCCCAATCTCAAACCTTGCGTTAACGCAAATTTACATATCACAGTCCGGGCATGCGGTAAAATGTCGGAGTATTTATCGACCGGCGTGGGCGTACTATGCCCTTTCTGGCCGGTCTAGGAAATAAGGAGCAACCGTATGGGTAAGTATCTTCTGCGACGCATTCTGCAGATGATCCCCGTGGTTCTCGGTACGACACTTCTGGTCTATGCCCTTGTCTTCGCCCTGCCGGGCGACCCCGTCAAGGCCATGTTCGGAGACAAGCCCATCAATGAGGCCGTCGCAGCCCAGATCCGCGCAGAATACCATCTCGACCAGCCGTTCATCGTTCAGTACTTTATCTACCTGAAGAATGCACTGACCCTGAACTTCGGCGATACCTTCGCCGGGCAGCCTGTTCTCGACGAAATCGCCCGCGCCTTCCCGGTCACCATCCGGCTCGGCCTGATGGCGTTCGTGTTCGAAGCGATCTTCGGCGTGGTCTTCGGCATCATCTCGGGCCTCAAGAAGGGCAAGTGGTACGACACTGTCATCCTGATCGTCTCCCTGCTGCTTATTTCTGTGCCGACCTTCGTCACCGGCTTCGTCATGCAATATGTCTTTGGTATTCAGTGGGCGATATTGCCGGTGACGGCAGGCGCAGACCCGGGCTTCATCGACCTGCTCATGCCGGCCATGGTGCTCGGATCGGTGTCGATGGCCTACATCATTCGATTGACTCGCTCCGAAATCTCCTCCAACATCGCCGAGGATTACGTGCGCACCGCACGTGCCAAAGGTATGTCGAACGGTCAGGTCATGCTGCGCCACGTGTTGCGCAACTCCCTGATTCCGGTCGTCACCTACCTTGGTCAGGACATCGGCGCCCTGATGGGTGGTGCCATGATCACCGAACAGATCTTCAACATCCACGGCATCGGCTTCCTCACCTACCAGTCCATTCTGAAGGGCGAGGCTAACCTGGTGGTGTCCATCGTCACGTTGCTCATGCTGATCTTCGTGGTGTGCAATCTCGTCGTCGACCTGCTGTACGCGGCCCTCGATCCGCGTATCCGTTACGCGTGAGCCGGGAGGAGTGAGCGATAATGGCAAACGAAACCACTGAGAACGAACTCAACGAGACCGGCGAACCGGGAACCGAATACTTCATGGAAACCCTGCCTGGTCAAGGCCGCTACGTGGCTCCCATCGAGGAGACCCCGCTGCAGGACGTCGATTCCGTCGACGAATCCGCTCCGGCCACCAGCATGTGGGCCGACGCATGGCGAACCCTGCGCCGCAACCCGCTGTTCATCATTTCTGGTCTGCTGATCATCTTCATCATCGTCGTGGCCATCGCACCGGGCCTGTTCACCAAGCAAGACCCGAACGCTTGCGATTTGGGCAACTCCCTGAGCCCCGCCTCCGCCGGTCACCCCTTCGGCTTCGACCTGCAAGGCTGCGATGTGTACACCCGTGTGGTCTACGGCACCCGTACCTCACTGTCCGTCGGCGTGCTCTCCACGCTGCTGGTCGTGATCGTCGGTACCCTGATCGGTGCCGTCGCCGGCTTCTTCGGCGGCTGGATTGACGCAGTGCTGAGCCGTATCACCGACATCTTCTTCGCGCTGCCTATGCTGCTTGGCGCCATCGTGGTGCTTCAGATGTTCAAGACCTCCAAGTCCATCTGGAAGATCGTGCTGGTGCTGACGCTCTTCGGCTGGGTCGGTGTATGCCGTATCGCCCGAAGCGCCGTGCTGGAATCGAAGAACCTCGAATTCAACACCGCTTCCACGGCCCTCGGCTCCACGCCTGCCAGAAACCTGTTCCGTCACATCCTGCCAAACTCCTTGGCCCCGATCATCGTGATCGCCACCACTTCGCTGGCCTCCTACATCGTGGCCGAAGCCACGCTGAGCTTCCTGGGCGTGGGCCTGCCCACCACCACGGTGAGTTGGGGCGGCGACATCTCCAGCGCACAGACCAACCTGCAGACCGATCCGCTGGTGCTGTTCTACCCATCCGCCGCACTGGCCATCACCGTGCTTGCGTTCATCATGATGGGCGACGCCGTCAAGGACGCCCTCGATCCGAAGAGCCGTACGGCCTGAGCGAGGGGAGTGGAGAAACATTATGACTGACAACACCAACGCCAAGATGCTGGCCATGCAGAAAGAGCACGGTCCGCTGCTCGAGGTCAAGAATCTGGCCATCGACTTCACCACCGACACCGGCAAGCCGGTGCACGCGGTGCGCGACGCCAACTTCACCGTCTACCCTGGCCAGTGGGTGGCCATCGTGGGCGAGTCCGGTTCCGGCAAGTCCACCTCCGCCATGGCCGTGCTGGGCCTGCTGCCCGGCACCGGTCACGTGGTCAACGGCTCCATCAAGCTCAGCGGCGAGGAAATCGCCGGCGCCAAGCAGAGCGAGTTCGACAAGCTGCGCGGCACCAAGATGGGCCTCGTGCCCCAGGACCCGATGAGCAACCTCAACCCGGTGTGGCGTATCGGCACCCAGGTCAAGGAGGCTCTGAAGGCCAACAACATGGACGTGGCCCACGAGAAGCGCTCCGCCCTCGCCAAGGCTCTGGCCGGCGACGAGGTCGAAGTCAAGGGCAACGACGACGAGACCTTCCTCGGCGCCAAGGAACTGCCCGAGCTAATGGCCGAGGCCAAGAAGGCTTTGACCGAAGCCGGCGTGTCCGGCGAGGCCTTCGACAAGGCCGTCGCCCGCTTCACCAACGAATGGGTTCCGGGCTCCGAAACCCGTTGGCGCGTGGCCGACGACCTCATCAAGGCCGGCGTGGCCGACGACCAGGCCTGGTATCTGGCTAAGAAGTACGTCACCGGCTCCACAATGGATGACCGTATCGCGGGTCTGCTGTCCGAGGCCGGTCTGCCCGACGCCGCTACCCGTGCCCGTCAGTTTCCGCACGAGTTCTCCGGCGGTATGCGCCAACGTGCGCTCATCGCCATCGGCTTGGCCTGCCGCCCTGACCTGCTAATCGCCGACGAGCCGACCTCCGCCCTCGACGTGACCGTGCAGAAGCGCATCCTCGATCACCTGCACATGCTCACCGACTCGTTGGGCACCGCCGTGCTGTTCATCACCCACGATCTGGGCCTCGCTGCCGAGCGCGCCCAGCACATTGTCGTGATGTACAAGGGTCAGGTCGTCGAATCCGGTCCGTCCCTCGAGGTGCTGCAGCACCCGCAGCACCCGTACACCAAGCGACTCGTGGCCGCCGCCCCGTCGCTGGCCTCCCGGCGCATCATCTCCGCCAAGGAGCGCGGTGAGAGCGCGGACACCCTGCTTGACCACCACATCGCCGGCGAAAGCACGCTTGAGAAGAGCGAGCACATCATCACCGTCGACCACCTGACCAAGGAATTCAAGCTGCCCCGCAAGAAAGAGATGTTCAAGGCCGTCGACGACGTGTCCTTCTCCGTCAAGCGTGGCACCACACTGGCCATTGTGGGCGAATCCGGTTCCGGCAAGTCCACCGTGGCGAACATGGTGCTTCACCTGCTGAAGCCCACTTCCGGCAAAGTGTTCTATGAAGGTCGCGACACCTCCACGTTCAAGGCCAAGGATCTGCTCGGTTTCCGCCGCCACGTGCAGCCGGTGTTCCAGAACCCCTACGGTTCGCTCGACCCGATGTACTCCATCTTCCGTTCCATCGAGGAGCCGCTGCGCATCCACAAGATCGGCGACAAGAAGTGGCGTGCCAACCGTGTCAAGGAACTGCTGGACATGGTCGAAATGCCGACTTCCGTAATGGGTCGTTACCCGAACGAGCTTTCCGGCGGCCAGCGCCAGCGTATCGCCATCGCACGAGCCATGGCTCTGGATCCGGACGTCATCGTGTGCGATGAGGCCGTCTCCGCTCTGGACGTGCTGGTGCAGGACCAGGTGCTGCGCCTGCTCAACGACCTGCAGGCCGAAAAGGGCCTGAGCTACCTGTTCATCACCCACGATTTGGCCGTGGTTCGCCAGATCGCCGACGAGGTTGTGGTGATGCAGCACGGCAAGCTCGTGGAGCATGCCACCACCGACGAGGTCTTCGACCACCCGCAGAAGCAGTACACCCGAGACCTGCTCGACGCCATCCCCGGCGGCAAGCTCCAGCTCGGTTTGGACTGATAGGACATTCTAAATTAGCTCCTTCTGATGAGGGAGCTAATTTTTTTTTATACCTCAATGTAATCGTGAGTGCGGTACTGGTAGAGAGGCCAAAATAGTATGGCTGCATGACCATCACCATCACCACATCGAACGTCAACGGCATTCGCGCGGCAAAGCGCAAGGGCATCGAGGACTGGGCCGGCAAACATGCTCCGGATGTCTGGTGTATGCAGGAAGTACGCGCCCCGCAAGAGGATGTCGATTCGATTTTCGGCGAATTCGGTTTCGAGTATGCCACCGCCGGCAAGATCGCCTCACCCTCTGACCTGCATTCGCTGAACGAGGTCTGCCGTGTCAAGGGTCGTGCCGGAGTCGGGCTCCTCACCGATCTTGAGGTGACCGATAAGCGCTATGGACTTCCGGGCTTGGGCGAGGATGTGGATTCCGGCCGTTGGATTGAGACCGATGTCAAGACGCCGCAGGGATACACGATCACCGTGGCCTGCGTGTACGTGCACGCCGGCAACACCGATGATTCGACCAAGATGGAACAGAAGTACCGTTTTCTGGACACGATGCTCACTCGCATGGGCGAGTTGCGCGACGAGGCCGCGCACGGCGGCAAGCAGGCGGTATTGTGCGGTGATTTCAACATCGCGCACACGCCGCTCGACATCAAGAACGCTAAGGCCAACGAAAAGCACGCCGGCTTCCTGCCCGAGGAGCGCGCCTACGTGGACAAGTGGCTGGATGAATATGAGTTTGTGGATGTGATGCGTTCGCTCGCCGGTGATATTCGGGGTCCGTACACGTGGTGGAGCCAGCGCGGGCGCGCTTTCGACAACAATGTCGGCTGGCGCATCGACTACCAGTTCGCCACGCCCGAGCTGGCGGAGACCGCGCGCGGTTTTGTGATCGACAAGGCACCCACATACGAGTTGCGTTGGTCCGACCACGCGCCACTTACCATCACATACGACGTGTGACCCAGCTTTCTCTAAGCCTGAGTGCTAGTGTTAGCAAGGTTGCAACCGTTACATGAAACGAGGAATTATGGGACTGTTCGGATTCGGCAAGAAGAAGAGCAAGAAGGAAGCCGAGCCGGCCGTTGAGCCTGTCGATGAAGACAAGGTGGCTGCCGCAGAAGCGAACGCTGCCGCAAAGGCCGAGAGTGCGGAGACCGTGCTCGCCGAGCCGGCCAGCGAATACCAGGGCCGCGGCGAAGAGCGAGGCCCGTGGGACGTCAACGATGAGGACGTGCCCGATTATGACGATTATCTGGATCTGGGCGCCTACTACCTGCCCTTCCTCCAGGGCATCCAGCTGCGTATCAAGGCCAACCGCGCCACCCAGCAAGTGCTTGGTTCCACCATCACCTTCGGCTCCTCCAGCCTGGAGATCGAAGCCTTTGCCGCACCCAAGACCCTAGGACTGTGGGATGACGTTCGCGGTGACCTGCTTGAAGCCAACAAGGCCGCTTCTGAAGTGGACGGTGTGTTCGGCACCGAACTGAAGCTGCCGGTCAATGTCAAGGGCGGCAAGACCGTGAACACGCGCATCGTTGGTGTGGACGGCCCGCGCTGGATGCTGCGTGGCATCTTCTCCGGCAAGGCTGCTATTGATCCGGACAGCCCGGAGACCGAGGCGCTGAACAAGTTCTTCGCCGGCATCGTCGTCGAGCGTGGCGAGGAGCCTTTGGCGCCGCGCGATCTGATCCCGATGCATCCGCCGGTCGCCCCCGCTGAGCGTAAGGCCGCCAAGGCCGCGGCCGAAGCCGGCGAGGAGAACGGCAAGGAACACTTCAAGGACATTCCGGACAACAAGCCGAAGGGCCCGTTGAGCCAGGACCAGACCACCGAGGTGAAGACCACCTTGGCCCGTGGCCCGATGTTCTCCGAAGTTCGCTGATCTATAGGAAGAGACTTGGCAGACAACAAACGCACCGGTCTATCCGCGCTGGCCGACGCCGGCAATGACGGCGAGGACTTCTCCGCCATCGATGCCATCGGCGGCCCTCGCGGCGTCATCGAATCCATGCTGCCCGGCGTGGTGTTTGTCGTACTGTTCGTGGCCACGAGCAATCTGAATCTCACCATTGCGGTTTCGGCCGTGTTGGCGGTATTGCAGGTTATTGTGCGACTGATTCAGCGCCAGTCGGTAATGGGCGCGGTCTCTGGTCTGGTGGCGGTAGGCATCTGCCTGATTTGGGCATGGCAGACTCATGAGGCCCGCAATTACTACATCTTCGGATTCATTACCAATGCCGGCTATGCCGCGTTGCTTGCCGTGTCGCTGATTGCGCGCGTGCCCGGACTGGGTTTGGTCGTCGAATTCATTCGCAGCCTGCCCACCGAGCATTTCAAGGCATGGTTCCATGACTGGATGGACGACAAGGCCCTGAAACGCGCCTATATGATTGTCACCGGCCTTTGGGTCGGTCTGTTCCTGCTGCGGCTGGTGGTGCAGGTGCCGCTGTATCTGACCAACCATGTGGCTGCACTCGGCGTGACCCGCCTGCTCATGGGCATTCCGTTCTGGGCATTGGCGATTTGGGCGAGTTACCTCATTATTGCCACGCCGATGCACCGGCATAAGGTCGCGGCTAAGAAGACACAGACTGAAGTCGCTGTTGATGCCGGACTCGAACCGAGCGCAACCGGAAAGGACGATGATGCAAGCTGAAGTTCGTATCGAACGATACGCCGACCAAGGCCGCTGTGTGGCTCATATCGACGGTCGTGTGGTGTTCGTCCGCTTCGCCTTGCCCGACGAACTCGTGCGAGTCGAACTTGACGAGCCCCACGACCGGGACGACCGGTTCTGGACCGGCGAAGTCGTCGAGGTTCTCGAGCCGTCTGAAGACCGAGTCACCCCGGTATGGCCACTTGCCGGTCCCTTGGCGATGGGCGGGGGAGTGGGCGGCGCGGATCTCGTGCACGTCTCTTTGCCCGGCCAGCTCAAGTGGAAGGCCATCACCGTCTCCGAACAGATGAGCCGACTCGGCCATATCGACGTGGCCGTTCCCATCGAGCGCATGCCCGGCGACAAGGAAGCCGGCGGCCTCAATTGGCGTACCCGCATCGAAATGATTGCCGACGACAACGGCATGCCATCCATGCGCCGGCGCGGCACACACAACCGCGTGGCCATCGACACCATGCCGCTTGCCACGCGCACGCTGCTGGACGTCGCCAAGCGCGAACACGTGTGGGAAGGCGGCTTTGAACCCGGCTCCCAGATTCGTCTTTCCGTGCCCGAACCGCGCGGCGAGATCGTCGATACCGCGGCAGCAGACGACAATTACGCCGTACTTGTGGACGGCGAACTGCGCGCCGGCTCCCAGCTGCTCACCGAACAGGTGACCATCAACGGCACGACCTTCGACTATCAGGTTGACGCCAACGGTTTCTGGCAAGTGCATCGCCAAGCGCCGATCGTCCTCGGTACGCACGTGATCAATCTGGTCAACGGGCAGCTGCAGTCAGCGGCGGACGCCGTAATCTGGGACCTGTATTCCGGTTCCGGCCTGTTCACCCTGCCGTTGGCCACAATGACCGGTGAACGCACCCGCATGCTCAGCGTTGAAGGCGCGCGTGTGGCCGTCAAGAACGCCCAGCGCAACCTGCGCGCCATGAACCTGAACGACGTGGACGCCCGCGCGGGTGATGTCTCGCGCACGCTGGACCATGTGCCGGCGCATCTGGCCAAGCCGAATGTCGTAGTGCTTGATCCGCCGCGTGCCGGTGCTCGTGCCAAGGTCTGCCGCCAGATTGCCGCGGCCGGCGCATCCAGCGTGGTCTATATCGCCTGTGATCCCACCAGCCTCGCACGCGACACCGCGACACTCATCGGCGAAGGCTACGAGCTCAAAGACATCCGTGCCTTCGACATCTACCCGATGACCCACCATGTTGAGTGCGTATGTTTACTAACCCGAAAAAAATGTCGCAGGGTATGTGAACGTTGATATAGATGTGAAAGAGCTAAAGAAAGACAAGCAGCTACCGCCTAAGCCGACGTACAAGCAGATTCAGGCGTATGTGCTTGACAAGTACGGGCTGAAGGTATCGACGCTGAATATCGCGACCGTGAAAGACGAACTAGGGCTTGAGAAGCAGATCTCCTATGAAAAGGGAGGCATGGCTGCAAAAAATCGACCTCAATGCCCGAAGGAAAAGCACGATGCGATAGTGGATGCATTCAGATATTTCAAGATGACGCTATAGGAAGCTCGTAGAGGCGTTTTTAGACGTTAAGCGATAAACTTATGCGTTTGAGGGCGCAAAAGCGCTTAAAACGCGTTTTAGAGCGTTCTAGGGGCGTACGGGCTGAGGAGGCCGTCAGACAGCTTGCTCGGCTCTTTTTTTGTTTGCAAAAAAGCAAGGAAAAGGCAGAACGTGTGCCTCACGGCGCTGCCGCGCCGCTCGCCACACGAAAAAGAAAAGCTGGGCACAGGGAAAAGGTGGGGTGGCCGAGGGTGATTTTCGTTCATGCGTGATTCTTGACACAGCGGCTGTGTCAAAGTGTCAGCTCATTTATGAGAGGATTCGATACCTTGCATAGGTCGTTGGCACAGAACGTTTTTTGATGCTGTGTCAGAGATTTTGTTGATAGTCAAGGGATTCAAGTCCATGACACAGCTGACACAGTAAAAATAAACCTCATATAGGAAATTTTATATATATACACCTCTCTTACCTGTGCTTAGTAATTTTTTTCCTATAGGGATTTGGAAAAATGCTGTGTCAGCTGTGTCATGAACCCAGACGCCTTGATAGCGTTGAAAATCCTTGACACAGCGCCCTGTGTCAAGGTCTCGGAAAACAACCCCTGTTTTTCGCCGATTCCCTTGATGGTGTTGGGCTTCAGGTCTGACACAGCGGCTGTGTGGATTGGCAACGGTGTGTTGGATTGTTTCTAGAGGGTTTTTCCTTGTTGTGTGA
>OKMX01000074.1_pt1 | contig 45145 bp, 37 predicted proteins | sample 1613551 | NCBI WGS metagenome assembly OKMX01 (sample SAMN04436865, study PRJEB24849) | human gut metagenome | biome: human gut; feature: NICU; material: stool | host: Homo sapiens | place: USA: Saint Louis, MO | collected 2011-10-01 | reverse complement strand
AATAATTTGAAAAATACACTTATTTTATCAAAATAAGCCCATTATGGGCTTATTTTGATTTTTATATGGGGTAAGTGTCAATACGAATAAAATCCGCTTATTTTTTATTTTACGTCATTTATCTTCCGCTTTACGCGCAAATTTCGCCAAGAGATTATGGACATGATCTTCCGTCAGTTCCCGCGGTTCGATACCGGTGAGTAAACTCGCGAGCATGACCTGCTCCGCCGCCGTTTCCACACGATGATAGATATGATCGAGCGTGCGATAGATTAAGTATTGCCGCGCCTGCGCATACATGCTCTCACTCGTCCCCACCGCCGCGATGACATCCCGATACGACGCGGCCGGATGTTTTTTCAGATAGCGGGTGACGGCATGACGTTCTTGCGCTTGCGCGCGCAACTTACACATTTCGCAAATACCGTCGACGGCATCCGTCAACTGGTGGCAAATTGTGCACGGTACAAAACCCGCTTCCCGCCGCGCCAATTCCAGCGCCAGTTGCCGTTCGCGCAAATGAATCAGCGATTGTTGCAAAGTCGGATCCGGTACCGCCGTAAAAAACGCGGCTACTTCTTCTTTCTGCGCCGCGGTCAATGCGGGAATATGCTCCTGCTCCCGTTTTTCCGCCGCTTTCTTTGGCGTCTGTTGCGCGCGGCGGCCGGTGCGAAATTTCAGATCCGTGATGGTGTATTCGGGAAAACGGGCGGCCAATTTTTTGACAATTTTTTCCCGCTGGATAAAAAGCTCATTCAGCCAGACGGAATTATCCGCGAGCACCGTGACCGTCGCGCCCTCATACTGCCCGATAAATGATTTTTTCGCCAGTATTTTACCGACAACTTCGGGCCAACTTTCCTGCAATCGGTACAACCGCATTTGCGGCTGGTCTTTCCATTGCTCCGTCCAGGCGGCGAGCGCCTGTTGTAAAGGACTTAAATTATGCGCCATGGGATTTCTCCAAACACCGTATATCGACCGGTTCCGGTAAACGATTCGGCCGATACGCGGCGGTCATAATCAATTGCAACTGACGGTCGGCGGTCCAGCGTAACAGTTCCTGTTGCCGTTCCTCATCGAGTTCGCTGAGAACATCATCCAGCAACAGTACGGGTAATTCGCCAACATGTTCTTTTAAATACGTGGTCTCGGATAATTTTAACGCCAAAATGGCGAGCCGCTGCTCGCCTTGCGATCCGTACGCAGCGAGATTTTTATCGTCATGGTAAAACACCACATCGGCGCGATGCGGTCCGATGGAGGTAAAACCGCTTCGCAAATCACGTTCCAGCGTTTCTTTATATAAATGCAAATATGCCGCTTTGGAAATTTCCTCGTCTTTTGTATACGAACGCGAGTATTCCAAATGCACGTTCAGATCCCCAGCCGACCAGGTTTGCGAAGTCGGTCCGACCAGCCTGTTCCACTCCTCCAGCGCCTGCATTCTCGCGCGGGTAATATAGACGGCCTGCGTTGCCAGCTGCTCATCCCACGGTGTCAAATCCGCCGCCCGCTGCGCTTTCAGCAATTGGTTGCGCTGCGCCAAAATTCGATTGTAACGCAATAACGCATCATAATAGAGCGAGCTCGCCCGCGCCAAACTCAAATCCAAAAAACGGCGACGCCCCTGCGGACTGCCTTTAATCAGTTGTAAATCATCCGGCCCGAAATAAACCGTGTGCAATGTTCCGACCAATTCTTTCTGGCGAACCGGCGTCGCATTGATCCACATTTCTTTACGTTTATTTTTATATACATTGATTTGGATTTTTTGCGCTACTTCATGGCGTGTAAAATCGACCCGAACGGCGGCGCTCTCCGCGCTGTGGCGAATCATCAGCCGATCATGACTCGTGCGCGGTGATTTTCCCACGGAAGCAAGATACATCGCTTCCAAAAGATTCGTTTTGCCGCAACCGTTCGGGCCGCAAAGCAATGTCGTCGGAGCGGCAAGCGTCAGCGAATATTCCGCATAGCTGCGAAAATCCGTCACCGCAACGGTGGCGATTTTCATGCTTCGGACACAACCGTAAAGCTACCCTGATCGGGCACATCGACGCGATCATTGACGGTAATTTTTTTGCGAATTACGGTGCAGGGTTCCCCGTTAACCCAAACTTCACCGCTGCGAATCAATAGTTTCGCCTCCGCCCCCGAACCGACCACGCCGGCGAGCTTCAACAGTTCATTTAACGCAATAAAAGAAGTATGAATCGTAATTTCACGCATCTTAATGTCCTCGCATCGGCGTGACTACATACCGGTAATCCGGATCGTTTTCCTGTTCCACAAGCATCGGTCCGTTTTGCAGAATATGCAGCGTAATTTTATCGCCTGTCGAACGTTTTAAAATGTCGAGCAGGTAGAAACAGTTGAACACGATTTCCAATGCTTCTCCCTCATAATTTACCGGTACGGTTTCTTCCGTGCTCCCTACTTCGGCGCTCGTCGCGCTGATTTCCACACTGTCGTCGCCCCATTTTAAAGTGACGGTTTTATACGCCATATTGCGCGAAATTAATGCCGCGCGTTCCAACGCCGCGGTAAATTCACGCCGATCGATAACCGCCTTCGCATCAAAACGTGCCGGGAATACGCGTTCATAATCCGGGAATTCGCCCGCAATCAAATTAGACATAAAGTATACGCCCGCAAATTCGAATGCGACATAATCACGGTGCCAGGAAATCGTCACATCGACCGGTTCATTTGTCGGTAACAAACGCACCACATCAGCGAGCACGCGTTCCGGGATCACCAGCCGTACCGGCTGCGCCAACGCATCCGCCAGCGCCACTTCCCGCAATGCCAAACGGTGCGTATCGGTGGCGACCATGCGCGCCGTTCTCTCCCCCGCCTCCAGCAAAATACCACTAAAAATCGGACGTTGATTGTCACCCGCCACAGCGAATTGCGTCAGACTGTACATATCGCGCAGCTGATCGCTCGGCAACGTGAATTGTTGCGGATGATCCAATTCATCCAAATGGGGAAATTCACCGGCAACGCCGGTTACCATTTCATTTTCACTGCGTCCCGCGCGAATCAATAATGTGGATGCGCCGGTTTGACTTTGTATTTCCACCGTACCCGCCGGCAATTTTTTAATCAATTCCGGTAAGTACGCGGCCAGTACGACCGTTTCACCGGGTTCGGTGACTGTCGCCGGCGTGCGGACCCGCACACTGACCTGGTAATCCGTCGCTTGTATTTCCAAGATATTGTCGGCAGCGCTCAATAAAATTCCCGCGTACGCATTGTTACCGACTTTCGGTGCAGCGGCACGGCTTACTTGATCCAATGCCGTTTGTAAAGCTTGTGTGGGTAACGATAATTGCATGATGGCCTCCTTACGATGGCGATGTTTTGATTGTTTGCAGTTAAATAATAGCAGTAGTAGTAGACGCGGTGGAAAAGTGGATAAGATGGACAGACCTTATAAATCTTATTCGCATCCATGTGAATAAAGTCGTGGATAAAAGCTCAAATTTCGCTCCTTATCCCTCATGTGTATCCGTTAAGTGGATAACATCAATGGTTATCCACATCCTCTTCGCCCTTCATCCGCTGGTTATCCGCCGGTCAGAAATTGCCGGATCTGTTGCATCTCTTCCTGCAGTTTAATATTGGTCTGCAGTTCTTTATAAATTTTGTCATAGGCGTGCATGACGGTCGTGTGATCATTTTTGTTGAACGCCGCCGCGATTTCTTTGAAGGATAAATCCAACATTTCACGGCAGAGAAACATGGCAATTTGCCTCGGGAAAACGATATTTTTCGGACGTGTTTTGCCGACCAGTTTATCGCGACGAATTTTATAAAAGCTCGCGACTTCGTTGATGATGACATCCGGATTTAAAATAATGCGTCGTTCCGTGGGCAAGATATCGGCCAGCTGCTGCTGGGCCCACTCGACGGTAATCGGCTCCGGCGACAGTGACTGTAATGTGGCGATGCGATTAAACACGCCCCCCAGTTCCCGAAAGTCTTCGGTAAAATTTTCCGCGAGAAAGGATACGACTTCGGTCGGAATCGAAATGTCCGCCGCGGCCGCTTTTTTCTGTAAATAGGCGCTGCGGATTTCAAAGTCCGGCGGTTGAATTTCGACGACCAGACCCATGCGGAAACGTGAGATCAGTCGCTGCTCGACTTTTTCCATATTTTCCGGCAGCCGGTCGCAGGTCATGACGATTTGTTTCTTGCTGTTCAGCAGTTCGTTGAACGTATGAAAAAATTCCAACTGCGTGCCGTCTTTTTTGCCGAAAAATTGCACGTCATCAATGAGCAGATAATCAACGGAACGGTATTTTTCCCGGAAGGCGCGGTTATGTTCCACGCCTTTTTGCGTCAGCGCGGAAATAAAATCATTGGTAAAATCTTCGCTTGTGAGAAATAAAAATTTCTTTTCCGGCGTGTGGGCGCGGACATAGTTGCAAATGGCGTGCATTAAGTGCGTCTTGCCGAGGCCCGAGGGACCGTAGATGAACAACGGGTTTTGGTACTGCGCCGGCTGTTGCGCGACGGCGAATGCCGCGCTGCGCGCCAAGGTATTGGAATTGGAAACGATGAAATTGTCAAAGGTGCAAGAGGGATCGATGGGAATCGAACGCTTGCCGAAGTTACGTTCATTTTCCGACACGGCGGCTACTTGTGTGTCTTGTGTGGCAGCGGTCGAAGTAGCGATCGGTAAAGTGGTCTGCTCGACGGACGGTGTCGGTCGGGTGAAAATCGGCACCGGAGGTTCGGGCAATGTAGAAGTTTCCGTGGAATTTGTCGACGGCAACGGCGATGTCGGTACGTCCGTCGCTTGGGGCAAGGTGATTTGCAATGTGAGCGGCCGCGCCGCCACTTCGTTGACAGTCGCCTGCAAATCGCTCAAGAGATTTTGTTCCAGCCAAATTTTTAAAAACGGTTTACTCACCTGTGCCGTCAATGTGTCTTCCGTTAATGTCAGAGGCAAGACATGCGACATGAGCCAGTTCAGCATCTCCGGGGAAATCCGTTCGCCGAGCCGGGCAAGTACGGTTTCCCAAAAATCAAAAATATCGGTCATAACATTCTCCGTGAAATTGGTGAAAATGGTGGAAATAAAAGGAAAAGCATTATAAAACAAGGGTTCAACACTGTGGACAATGAGGATAAGTTGGTGGACAACTCCGTGTAAATGTGTCTTTATTTTAGCAGATATCCACCGATTTTAAAATAGCGCACACAAAAACCGGTCGGAAAGTTTCCGACCGGTTTTTCAGCGGCTAGACAGTTGCCGGTGTTTTTTTCACGAATTTCACATAGCAGAGCGCCAGGATAAAACCGACGACCGCAAACGATACCCAGCCCAAACCGTAATCAAATAACGGTAAATTCGTTGCCATCCAGTTCGTAAGAGCCGGCATTTCAAAACCGGCGGTGCGCAACCCGTCATAGAGCGCGGGAACCAATGTAAAGAGTTGAGTAATAAAGTAGCCCGCCTGGCGATTGTCAAAAAGCGGTGCCAAAAACGTCAGCGCCATCATGACCATTGTCAGCGGATACAGGAACATCAGTACCGGAATCGCGGCGGAAATGATCGTCGACAAACCGAACATACCGATTACCGCGGAAAATACGGAAAAGACGCTCACCCACACACGATACGAAAGCGCCGGTACCAATTCGTTGAAGTACGTCGAGCAGGACGTGATCAAACCGATGCTTGTCGTCAGACACGCCAAGATGACGATGATGGCTAAAATGAATGCGCCCGGATCGCCAAAGTAAAATTGCGTCGAAAGCGAGAGAACCGGAGCGCCCGTTTCCTGCATACCGATGCCGGTGACGCTGGTTGCCCCGATGTTGCCGATAAAGACGTAGACAACGCCCAGGCAGATCGCGGCAATCAAACCGGATTTAAACGTAGCCGCCGCGATATCACGTTCAAATTCCGCGCCGTACTGTTTGACGGATTTGACGATGATGATGCCGAAGACCAAGGACGCCAACGCATCCATCGTGTTGTAACCGTCCAGGAAACCTTGCGCAAATGCCAGACCGGAAGTAGCGTATGTCGCGGTCGGAGCCTGCATCGGTCCGATCGGCGAGAGAAGGGATTTCACGATCAGTATGCCGAGGAATAAAAGTAAGAGCGGCGTCAATACTTTACCGATACGCGAAACGAGTTTGGCCGGTGAAATGGAGAACCACCACGAAAGACCGAAGAACACGGCGAGAAAAATCGACAATTCCAAATTGCCCGTGCCGGCACCCAAAAACGGTTTGATGCCGATTTCATACGACACCGTTCCCGTACGGGGGATGGCGAAAAACGGTCCGATCGTCAGGTACAATAAAATCGTAAATAAAAGACCGAAGACGGGATGGACACGCGACGAAAGATCCTGCAGGTCACGACTGCCGGAGTAGCCGATAGCCATGACGCCCAACAGGGGCAGACCGACGCCGGTAAACAAAAAGCCCAAAATCGCTTCCGGAAAATTCAAACCGGCATTTTGTCCCAGAGAGGCCGGGAAAATCAAGTTTCCCGCTCCGAAAAATAATGCAAATAACATGAGGCCTATGGATACATAGGCAGAACGAGAAATAGTCCGTCCTCGCATTTTTCATCACCCCTTAAAAGATATTTCACTAATTATAACACAGGCTGACAACACTTCAAGCAGGAAATAAAGAAAAATAAAAATTTTACTGAAAAACCTTTTTATATACATTGAAAAACAAAGCATTTTTTGACAATGACAAGCCTTTTGATTGACAGCGACAAACTTTTTCAATATAATTACTTTGTTATGGTATGAACTGATTCACCTAATGCTAGAAGGAGGTGCAGACATGAAACGGACGTATCAACCGAATGTGCTTTGGCGCAAACGTACCCACGGTTTTCGGGAACGTATGAAAACTAAAGGCGGCCGCATGGTCTTGAAAAGAAGAAGATTGAAAGGCAGAAAAAAATTATCCGCCTAAGCGAGAGGCGATACAAAGAACTTGGCCTCGGCCAAGTTCTTTGTATACATAAGGGACGGTTGTCATGCACGAATTGAAAAAAGCAGATCGAATTACGCAGGGCTATGAGTACCGGCGTGTCTATCAGCACGGTCGTGCCGTGATTGCCAACCGTCTGGTACTGTATGTGCTGCCGCGACAGGGCGAACCCACACGGGTCGGCTTTGTTACCGGCAAAAAGGTAGGAAATGCGGTCGCTCGAAATCGTGCGCGCCGTTTGCTTCGTGAAGCGTATCGCCTGCATCGGCCGCAGCTGAAGCCGGGTTATCACTTGGTTTTGGTGGGACGCAAGCGGTTGGCGCAAGCGTCATACGCGGAAGCGGAGCGGGATTTATTATATGTGCTCAGAAGGGCGAAACTTTTGCAATGTTGACGCGTACTTTAATCGGTATGATCGACTTTTACCGGCGCTTTCTTTCACCGTTGAAACCGCCGACATGTCGGTTTTATCCGACGTGCAGCAGTTATGCCCGCGAAGCGATACTTCGCTTCGGACCCGGACGGGGAAGTTGGCTGGCGTTGCGACGCCTGCTGAAGTGTCATCCCTTGCATCCGGGAGGCTATGATCCTGTACCGCCTGCCCGCGCATCCTTAAAGGAGGAACCGAGTGAGTATATTCAGTGACGCCATTGATTTCTTAGCGTCGATTATGCAACATTTTTTATCGTTTTGCTACGAATTGACGCAGATGGCGGGATTCCCGAGCTACGGGATCGCAATTATTGTAATGACGATTCTGATTCGCGTGCTGCTTTTGCCGCTGGCGATTAAGCAGATCCGCTCGATGAAGAGCATGCAGGAAATGCAGCCGCGCATTCAGGAGATTCAAAAGAAATATAAAGGGGATCCGCAACGGATTCAAATCGAAATGACGAAGATGTATCAGGAGCTGGGCGTCAATCCGCTGTCGGGTTGCCTGCCGATGCTGATTCAGATGCCGTTTTTGATTTCGATTTTCTACGCGTTGCGCAGTTACCAATACGATCCCGAACATATCAGCTTTTTATGGCTGCCGAGCCTGGGCGCGACCGATCCGTTCTATATTTTACCGGTTTTGTCCGCGCTGTCGACGTTCATCATGCAAAAACAAACGATGAGCAGCAACAATCCGGCGGGTTCTATGGCGGCGCAGCAGCAAAAAATCATGCTGGTCTTTATGCCGCTTTTCATCGGCTACATCAGTTTGAGTTTTCCGAGCGGTCTGGTTATTTATTGGGTCGTTTCCAACTTATTCCAGATGGCGCAACAGTTTATCATGTTTCGTGAAAAGCCGAAGGGAGCAGGTGCCAAATGAGCCATCCAATCGAGTTTACGGGCAAAACCGTGGAAGAAGCTACCGCGAAAGCGTTAGCAGAGCTGCAAGTCGCGCGCGGTGAAGTGAATGTAGATGTACTGTCGGAGGGGTCAAAGGGTATCTTCGGTATCGGCGCTAAAGAGGCGCGCATCCTGGTTACCAAATTGTATGGCGAGATGACGGAACCGGAAGTCGATGAAGAGATCGCGAAAGCGGATTCTATCGTACCGCGCGAAGAATTGACGGAAGCGTCGGAGCGTCAGGCTCAAATGTCCGCGGGTCTCGAAGCCGCCACGGGTATCGAAGTGCAAAACGAAGAGCCGGTCCTCGAAACACCGACGACCGTTGGCGAACAGGAATCGCAAGCGGCGGAAGAGGCAGCGGGAGCGGATGTAACGGAGAACGAGGATGCGGCCGCCGAGGCGGTGACAAATCGTCGTCCGCAAAGCGCATTTTCGGCGGACGAACAGGCGGAAGTGGCGCAGCGCGCTAAAGCCTTTTTACAATCCGTCACCGATGCGATGGGCCTCGATGTGATGATCGAAAAACGCCTTACGACGGAACGGATTTTATTACAATTACACGGCCGCGGGTTAGGCGTTTTGATCGGTAAACACGGCAAAACGTTGGACTCGTTGCAGTATCTGACCAATTTAGCGGCCAATCAGAGCGGTCGCGGTCGATATTTCGTCATGCTCGACGTGGAAGATTACCGCGAACGTCGGCAAGCGACGCTGGAATCGTTGGCCATTCGCATGGCGAACCGCGTCAAACGCAGCCAACGCCCCTTGGTGTTGGAGCCGATGAATGCGTATGAACGCAAAATTATTCATCTGACATTGCAGGACGATCCGGACGTCTACACGAAGAGTGAGGGCGAACTGGATAATCGCCACTTGGTGATTCACTACAAGCAGTAAACGCATTACAGACCGGGGCGATCCCGGTCTTTCTTTTTCTAAGGAGAATTATGTATAACGAAGATACCATTGCCGCGATCGCAACGCCGTTCGGCACGGGCGGAATCGGTATTATCCGGATCAGCGGGCCGGAGGCGCTGGCGCTCGCCGCGCGCGTTTTTCGGCCGTACACGCCGCTCGACTGGAGTAAGGCGCGCGGTTTTCGGGCGCATTACGGTCATATCGTAGCGGACGGACAAACGATGGACGAAGGCGTTTTGCTCGTCATGCGCGCGCCGCGTTCGTATACGGGTGAAGATGTCGTGGAGTTGCAACTGCATGGCGGGATGTTGGTGTTGCAGCGCAGCTTGCAGCTTTGTCTCCAAGCGGGCGCGCGCTTGGCGGAACGCGGTGAATTTACCGAACGCGCCTTTTTGAACGGGCGTATTGATTTGACGCAGGCGGAAGCGGTGGATGATATTATTACCGCGAAAAGCGAAGTCGGCCTAGGCGTGGCGGTCGGCCAACTGACGGGGAAGCTTTCCCGTTGGGTGGAAGCGACCGGCGCGGCGGTGACCGAGCTCGTGGCTTCGTTGGAAGCGGTAATTGATTATCCCGAAGAGGATTTGGCGGAGCTGACGCCGGCGGAAATCGATACGAAACTGACCGCGATCATCACTGAATTGGAAGCGATGATCGCCCGCGCAGCGGCGGGAAAAGTTTGGAAAGAGGGCTTAAAAACCGTTATCGCGGGGTTACCCAATGCGGGCAAATCAAGCCTTTTGAATCAATTGCTGGCGGAAGAGCGCGCGATTGTGACGGATATTCCCGGCACGACACGCGACACGATTACGGAATCGGCGCTGATTCACGGTATTCCGCTGGTGCTTGTGGACACGGCGGGCATTCGTGAAGCGAGCGATCAAATTGAACAAATGGGAATTGCGCGTACGCACCGTGAACTCGCGCAGGCGGATTTGATTCTCGCCGTGCTGGATGCATCGCAGCCGCTGACGGCGGAAACGCGCGCATGGCTTGCGACCTTGCAAAATAAAGCGGCGATTTTACTTTTAAATAAAACGGATTTGCCTTTGCGGGCGGATCTTGCCGAGGTGAAGGCGCTCACCGGCGCTATCCCGCAGGTAGCGATCGCGGCGCGTACGGGCACCGGTATGGATGAGCTCGGCAACGCGTTGGCGACCTATGTCGAGCAACACCGGCTGCAAGCCGGCGCGGACAGCGTTCTTTTGACGAACGTACGCCAAGAGGATTTGGCGCGTCGGGCGCTCGCGGCCTTGCGTTCCGCGCAGCAGGGTTTGCATGAAGGTTTGATGGAAGATTTGATTACGGAAGATTTACGGGCGGCCTGGGACGCGTTGGGCGCGATCGTCGGGCGGAACCCGGAAGCAAGTATTACCGATGAAATTTTCCGACGTTTTTGCGTCGGTAAGTAAGGGGAAGAACATGTACGAAGTAGCAAGTTACGACGTGATCGTGATCGGCGCGGGTCATGCGGGCTGTGAGGCGGGACTCGCCGCGGCGCGTTTGGGCGCGCGCACATTGTTGTGCACGATCAGTCTGGAAAATATCGCGATGATGCCGTGCAATCCGGCGATCGGCGGTCCGGGTAAGAGCCAGCTCGTACGGGAGTTGGACGCGCTGGGCGGACAGATGGGGATTGTCGCCGATGAAACGGCGATTCAGATGCGCATGCTCAACCGCGGCAAAGGTCCGGCCGTGCATGCGTTGCGCGCGCAAAATGATAAAAACGCGTATCATCGCCGCATGAAACAAATCGTTGAAAACGAACCGCGTCTGGACGTCAAGCAATTAATGGTAACAGATCTTCTGGTAGAGGACGGCCGCGTAACCGGTATTAAAACGGAGCTGGATGAAGCGTATCGCGCAAAAGCGGTTGTCTTGGCGACAGGGACGTATTTACAAGGCGAAATCCTGATCGGAACGCATAAGTACAGCGGCGGTCCGAACGGCTACCGCGCGAGTTTGAAACTTGCCGATTCATTGCGGGCGCATGGCGTCGAACTGCGTCGTTTCAAAACGGGCACGCCGAGTCGCGTCGATTTGCGCACGCTGTCGCTTGAGCGCATGGAACGGCAGGACGGCGACAGGGATTTTCACACATTTTCCTTTTTATCCGAACGCAAAGATCGCAACGCGACTTGTTGCTGGTTGACTTACACCAATGCGGAAACGCATGCGATCATTCGCGCCAATTTAGAGCGAGCTCCCTTATACGCAGGGCTGGTGCACGGCGTCGGCGCGCGCTATTGTCCTTCGATTGAAGATAAAGTGGTGCGTTTCGCGGATAAAGAACGGCATCAGCTATTTATTGAACCGGAGGGTTTGGAAACCAACGAAATGTATGTCCAGGGCATGTCGACATCATTGCCGATGGACGTGCAGTATGCTTTTTTGCGTACGATCCCCGGCTTGGAGCATGTCGAAATTATGCGTCCGGCGTACGCGATTGAATATGAATGTCTGGACCCGTTGCAGCTGACGGCGGGCTTGCGTTATAAAAAATGCGACGGACTTTTTTCCGCCGGCCAGGCCAACGGAACATCGGGTTATGAAGAAGCCGCGGCGCAGGGTTTCATCGCCGGCATTAACGCGGCGCATTATGTACTCGGTAAAGAACCGTTTACGCTGACGCGCGCGCAAGCCTACATCGGCACGCTGATTGACGACTTGGTGACGAAGGGTACGAATGAACCGTATCGCATGATGACGAGCCGCAGTGAATATCGTCTGCTGTTGCGTCAAGACAATGCGGATTTGCGTTTAACGCCGCTCGGGCGTACACTCGGTTTAGTAAGTGACGAGCGTTGGGCGCGGTATGAAGCGAAACGCGCCGCGGTGGAAGAAGGGCATCGAAAGTTGAACGAAACGATGCTTACACCGACAGCGGAAACGAATGCCTATCTCACGAGTTTGGGAAGCGCCGCGCTAAAAACCGGCACGACCGCCGCGCAATTATTGCGGCGACCGGAGATTTCGTACAGGGATATCGCGCATTTACTCGGGTGGGACGACCCGGGCATCGATGTACGGGAAGAGCTGTCTGTTTCGACCAAGTACGAAGGTTATATTACGAAACAGGAGGAACGCATTCGCCGTCAACAGAAAATGGAAACAACGCAACTCGCGGATGATTTGCCGTACGATACGTTGCGCGGCATTTCGATCGAAGCGCGGCAAAAGTTGCAGCAGATCAAACCGGCCACGTTAGGTCAGGCCTCGCGCGTTTCCGGCGTTTCGCCGGCGGATATTACCGTATTGATGATTTATTTGGAGCAGCAACGGCGCCAGGGAGTCAACTATGATGCCTGAAACGACAACGCTCAGCCCGGAACAAATAACAGCGGCGGCAAAGTCGCTGGGGATCGCCCTGATGCCGGAGCAAAGTCAGGCGTATGCGGCGTATTATACTGCGGTAATCGAGCAAAATCGGGTGATGAATTTGACATCGATCACCGAGCCGCAGGAATTTTTAGCAAAGCATTATATTGATTCGTGGTTAGGCTACGATCCCGCGTATTTTCCGGCGCGCTCACGCGCGCTTGATCTCGGTACGGGCGGCGGATTTCCGGGCGTCCCGTTAGCCATTCTTACACCGGATGTCGAATGGACGTTGCTCGATTCCGTCGGTAAAAAATTGCGTTTCGTCGTTGACGCCGCGCAAAAAATCGGCCTGACGAATGTGCAGATTCTCCATGAGCGCGCCGAGTTTGCCGGGCAGGCGAAAGAATATCGCGAACAGTTTGCGGTGGTGACGTCGCGAGCCGTCGCCGATTTGCGCGTGCTCTGCGAATGGGCGTTACCTTTTGTGGCCCGAGACGGTTATTTTCTGGCTTGGAAGGGGCCGAAAGGCGCGGAGGAAGCGAGCGCTGCGCAACGTGCCGTTCGGGAACTCGGGGGCCAGTTGTGCGAAGTCCGCAAATTGCAGCGCGGCGAATGGTTTGATGAGCGCGTACTCTGCATTATTCAAAAAGTACAGGCGACGCCGAAGCGTTTTCCGCGCGCGCCGGGCAAAGCGGTGAAACAACCTTTATAATATAAGTGACAACGATGGAAATTAAAGTGAGGAGGAAGGCCCATGGACGCCAAGTGGTATCTCGTGCATCACAAAGATAAGTTGGATTTGAAAAATATTCCGACGGTTCCCCCGGAAGAGGCGGATAAACAGACGGTGAAAGAAGAATTGCTTCCGGAAGTCCTGGAAGAACTGAAAGCTTACCAGGAACGACTTTATGCCGAAAATAAACATGGCATTGTCGTCGTTTTGCAAGCGATGGATGCGGCGGGTAAAGACGGTCTTATCAAGCATGTCTACACCGTTCTCAATCCGCAAGGCGTACGTGTTGCCAACTTTAAACAGCCGTCGAGTGAGGAGTTGGATCGCGATTATCTCTGGCGCGTCAATCGGGCTTTACCGCGGCGTGGCGAAATCGGCATTTTCAACCGCTCCCATTATGAAGACGTCATCGTTACGCGCGTACACAATTTATTAAAAGATCAGAATTTTCCGGGCAGCGATGTCGAAATCGACAGGGAATTTTGGCAGGAGCGCTTCCGCCAAATCAATGATTGGGAACGCTACTTATATGAAAACGGCTATTTTATGCTGAAGTTTTTCTTGCACGTTTCTAAAGAGGAGCAGGCGGAGCGGCTGATTGATCGGATCAAACGGCCGGAAAAAAATTGGAAATTTTCCATGGCCGATATCAATGAACGCAAGTATTGGAACAATTATCAGCATGTGTATGCGGATATGATTCAGGCTACGTCGACGAAGTACGCGCCCTGGTATATATTGCCGGCGGATAAGAAATGGTACACGCGTTACTTGGCGGCGCAGGCGACCTTACAGCTGTTGAAACAATTAGATCCGCAATTCCCGGAACTATCCGGCGCGGAAAAGGAACATTTGGAGCACTGGCAAAAAGTCTTGGCGAAAGACAAAAACATGACCTTGGAAGATTTATTCGGATAAAAAGGCCGTCTGCGGACGGTCTTTTTTTATGCGGACGGAAGAAAAAACAAATCGACTTTTGACGAAGTGGCGTCGATCGGTATGGTATACTATAAAGTACGAATAGAAATGGAGGTGCCACGGTGGGCAAAATTATTGCCATCATGAATCAGAAAGGCGGCGTGGGCAAAACGACGACCGCTGTAAACCTGGCGGCCTGCCTGGCGGAAGCCGGTCAAGCCGTACTGTTAGTGGATATGGACGCGCAGGGAAATGCGACCAGCGGCCTGGGGATCGACAAAGACCGAATCGAGAGCTCCGGTTATGAAGTGCTGATCGAAGGGGCATCCGCCAAAAAAGCATGCGTGCCAACCGCCGTGGAGGGTTTATCCGTTTTGCCCGCGACGATTGCGCTGGCGGGCGCGGAAGTGGAATTGGTCAACATGGTTTCACGTGAAACAAAATTACGTGACGCCTTGGATAAACTGAAAAAGAAATTTGATTATATCTTAATCGACTGCCCGCCTTCGTTGGGACTTTTGACGGTAAATGCGTTAGTCGCGGCAGGCTCGGTATTGGTACCCATTCAGTGCGAGTATTATGCATTGGAAGGGGTAGCGCAGCTTTTGCAGACGATCCGTTCGGTTTCGGGCAACTGGAATCCGAGTTTGCATCTGGAAGGCGTTGTATTGACGATGTTTGACGGTCGCACCAATTTGTCTTTACAGGTGGCCGATGAAGTCAAAAAACATTTCGGCGAAAAAGTCTACCGCACGCTGATTCCGCGCAATGTGCGATTGAGTGAAGCGCCGAGCTACGGCGAGCCGATCATTCTTTATGACGGCAAATCCAAAGGTGCGGAAGTGTATCGCGAATTGGCGCAGGAGGTGTTGCGGCGTGGTTAAAAAAGGTATGAAGCTGGGCCGTGGCCTGGATTCGTTGCTTCCTGGTAGCGAATCGGTGGCGCAAAACGCGGTGCAGGAAATTGCGCTCACGGAGATTGTGCCGAATCCGCAGCAGCCTCGCCAGGAATTTGCCGAAAATGAACTGAATGACTTGGCCGCGTCGATTAAAGAGTACGGCATTATTCAGCCGTTAATCGTGATGAAGGTTGGGGACGGCTACCAACTGGTCGCGGGGGAACGGCGTTTGCGCGCCGCTAAAATTGCCAAGCTTCGCACCGTGCCGGTCGTCATTCGCGATTACGACGATGCCGCGTTGGCAGCCGTCGCGTTAATCGAAAATTTGCAGCGTGAAGATTTAAACCCGATTGAAGAAGCGGCGGCGTACTATCGTTTGCGTGATGAATTTTCTTTGACGCAGGCGCAGATTGCGACTAAAGTCGGCCGCAGCCGTCCGTATATTACCAATATGATGCGGCTTCTCCAGTTGCCGGATTTTGTGCGGGAGCTGTTGGCGCGTCGCGAACTCACTGTCGGACAAGTGCGGCCTTTACTGGTGGTAGAGGATCCGGATGCGCAGGTGCGCTGGGCGCAAAAAATTGTAGCGGAAGGTTTAAGCGCGCGTCAGGTAGAAGCGTTGCTCGCGAAAGCCAAAACGCCGGCCGTAAAACCTCCGAAACAGAAAAAAGCAAAAAAATCGGATGCGAACGTCGATGCTTATCTCCATGCGGAAAGTGAAGAACTGACCTTATTGCTCGGAACGAAAGTGGACATTACCGCGCAAGGCAGCGGCAGTAAGACGCATGGTGAAATTCGCATTCCGTATGCGAACTGGGATGAGCTGGAACGGCTTTTGACCTTATTGAAATAATGTTTCACGTGAAACAGGAGGAAGTATGGCTTGGTTGACGGAGACGACGGGTACGATTATGCTCGGCGTATTAATCGCCCTGCTTGTTATAGTATTAGTTTATGTACTCGTTTTATATACGCAAATGCGTCAATTACGACAAAAATATAATCTTTTCATGCGCGGCGAAGACGGTAATACCTTGGAGCGTAAACTTGCGACCGAAGTACGCGAATTGCGTGAACTGGGCGCATCCATCAGCGCGATGGGCGCGGCGCAGGAAAATCTTTCGCGCGTACAACATGCCGCATTACAGCAAATCGGTTTTGTTCAGTACAATGCCTTTGCCGCCAACGGTCAGCAGGACAGCTTTTCACTGACTATGCTTGACGGCCGAGGTAACGGGGTCACGGTGTCCGCGATCAGCGGCTCGGAAGAAACGCGCGTCTACGCGAAGGAAGTTCGCGCCGGCCGCTATTTATCCCGTCCCAGCAGAGAAGAAGAAGACAGCTTGGCACGTGCGCTTGAACGGGGCGGCGGACCGGAGAAAGGAACGGTATGAAATCATTCCAAACGTCCGACACCGTCACGTGGACCATGCGCAAAAAATGGTTTTATACTTTGGTGGTGGCGGAAATCATCGTGTTGCTTGCCGCGTTAACGATGATCGGTTGGGGATACTACCAGCATTGGGAAGTGGATCGGTTGCGCGAGGAAAATGAGCTGCATCAGCGGCAGGTAGAAATCGCCAACCAAAAACTGACCGAGCTGCAAACTAAAATGCAGCGTTTAGATGCGTTGGATGCGGAAGTACGTCAAATGATCCAAGGCTCGCAGGCGGGAACCGCGCCGCAAGGCGACGGCGGTACCGTAGCGCGTGAGCCGGCAGCGACGCAGGCGGTAACGCCGGGGGCGCTGTTGGAACGCATTACCGCGCTTTCCACGCATGCCGAGCAGCGCTTCAACTCGCTTGTGATGTTACGGCAATCGTTGGCGGAAGGGATTGACCTTACGCCCGTATATCATCCCCTACCGAATGACGGCGCGACCAGTGATACGCCCTCGATTTGGCCGGCGCAGGGATATGTTTCCAGCAGTTTCGGTTGGCGCAACGATCCGTTCAGCGACGGCATCGGTTTTCATGAAGGGGTAGATATCGCCGGCGATTACGGCTCTCCGATACAGGCCACCGCGAACGGGACCGTCACCGCGGCGGGTTGGGCCGGCGGCTACGGTTATATGGTGGAAGTTACGCATCCGGGCGGCATCGTCACGCGTTACGGACATAACTCGCTGATTATCGCCGAAGTCGGCGACAAGGTGCAAACAGGCACCGTAATTTCATTCATGGGCAGCACCGGGCGCAGCACCGGCAGTCACGTTCATTATGAAGTGCGCGTCGATGGCGTGCCGGTTGATCCGATGTTGTTTTTACCGACAAAAAAGTAAAGACCGCTTGCGGTCTTTTTTTATTGGTCAAAATACGGTGGGAAAATTTTTCTGTTTTTATTTCCGGTCGGCAAAATTTTTTGAAATGGTATCCGTGTAAATTTTATTAAAAGCTGTCAGACTTTGAGAAAAATAAAAATTTTATAGTACGCGTAAAATGAACGATTCAAAATTTCCGTGAAACCGACAAATGACTGCAAAAATGAAAGGCAAAATAAGGAAAGAAAATAAAAATTGAATAGCAGAAGATGCAAAACAGACAAAAAAGGAAAATAGGCACAAATTTTGCGCATTTTACGGCAGCGATGTGAAACCGTATGCTGCTGAAAAAAGTGACGGCAAAAAGGAGAGCGTTTTTTCGAGATGCCAGAAAAAAGAGTATACGAAAAATTGAATAGGCTATGCTAATTTTAAAATCGTGTACACGATATTGCGATGAAAGCAAGCTGTTTTTGTATTTTATTTTTGCATCATTTTTCAGGAAATAGCAATGACCTCCCTAACGGCAGGAGTTTTGCAAAAAATTCTAAAATACGCCGTTGTTTTTCTGTATACAAAATACCAAAACCCTGCAAAATGCTTGTAAATTAGGTGTTGACCGAGGTATTTACGGATAATATAATAAATCGCATAAGAAGTATACCTTTTAATCATGATTGGGAAAGGTAGGAGGATGCCCATGCAAACAAAGTGGCGGGCGCTGATTATCAGCGCGCTCGTCGGTACGATTGCGTTGGTCGGTATGACCGGCTGTCAGCCGAACCGAAGTCCGAAGAATGATCATTTAGTGACGATCGGCAGTAATTTGGAAATGACCGGTTCGAACGCCAGCTTCGGCACATCGACGGTCAATGCCATGCAAATGGCGATCGATGAAGTGAACAGCGCGGACGGAATTCTCGGCAAGCAAATTCAGCTGATCGCGCTTGATAACCGCAGCGATGTCGCCGGTTCGAGTGATGCGATGTTTAAGCTGTTAGACGCGGGCGTGGTCGGCATCATCGGTCCGGATACAAGCTCGAACGTTATTGCGGTGGCGCCGATGGTGGCGGAAAATAAAATTCCGCTGATCAGTCCGAAGGCGACGCATCCGGCGGTTACGATCGATCCGGCGACGGGCACGGTGCGGGAGTATGTGTTCCGCGCGACTTTCATTGACTCTTACCAGGGACGCATCGCCGCTGAGTTCGCTTACGGCGACTTGGGCGCGCGAAAAGCGGCGATTCTGGTCGATAATGCGAGTGAATATGCAATCGGTCTGGCGGATTTCTTTACCAAGAGCTTTACGGCTGCCGGCGGTACGGTCATCGCCAAAGAAGCGTACCTGCAAAAAGACGTGGATTTCAAAGTCACGTTGACGAAGTTGAAAGCGCAACACCCGGACGTTTTGTTTGTGCCGGGCTACTACCAGGAAGTGGGCATGATTGTTCGTCAGGCGCGTGAGATCGGCTGGAATGTGCCGATCGTCGGCGGTGACGGTTGGGATTCGGATAAACTCGTGGAAATTGCGGGCGCTAAAAATCTGAACAATACCTACTACACCAACCATTACTCGCCAAATGATACGGATCCGGTGCTGCAACAGTTTATCACACGTTATGAACGTCGTTTCGGATATAAACCGGATTCCTACGCGGTGCTCGGGTACGATGCGACACGGCTCTTGCTCGAAGCCATCCGGCGGGCGCAGTCGACCGATCCGCATAAGATTCAGCAGGAACTGACGCAGATGCAGGATTTCAAAGCGATCAGCGGCAAAATTTCCATCGATGCCGATCACAATACCGTTTCGAGCGGTGTGGTCATTCAGCTGGTGGACGGCGAACGACGTTTCCTGAAGCGAATTCAGTTGAGTCAATAGTTATAAAACTAAAAAACAAGGGGGTAAGAACATGAAACAATGGCAAAAGAAAGTAGCGGCAGCGATGATGGCAATGGCCACAATCGGATTGATTGCCGGTTGCGGCGGCGGTGACAAAAAAGCGGCGGCCGATACGATTAAGATCGGCGCGAACTTGGAAATGACCGGTAACCAGGCTTCCTTCGGTCAAAGCTCCGCGAACGCGATTAAACTGGCGGTGGATGAAATCAACAAAAAAGGCGGCCTCATGGGTAAGCAGGTCAGTCTGCAAGTCGGTGACAACCGTTCGGAAGCGGCCGAAGCCACGACACAGATGCAAAAACTGATCGATGACGGCGCGATTGCCACGATTGCTCCGGATACCAGCTCGAACGCGATTGCGGCGTCCGCGATCAATTCCTCCGCCAAAGTTCTCGGGATCAGCCCGACGGGATCGAACCCGCGCGTGACTTGGGATGATAAAGCGAATAAAGTGCGCGATTTCATGTTCCGTTCCACCTTTGTCGACTCGTTCCAGGGCAAAGTCATGACGAGCTTTGCGTTGAAACAGCTGAACGCGCAAAAAATAGCGATTCTTGTCGATAACTCAAGCGATTACTCCAAGGGTTTGGCTAAATTCTTCGAGGAAGCGTTCACGGCCGCCGGCGGCACGGTTACCGGTACCGAAGGATTCCTGCAGAAAGATACCGATTTTAAAGCGACGCTGACAAAAATTATTGCCAGCGATCCGGATGCGATTTTTGTACCGGCGTATTACCAGGAAGTCGGCCTGATCATCAAACAGGCGCGTGAAATGGGTTACACGAAACCGATTTTGGGCTCGGACGGTTGGGACAGCGCGAAGTTGGCGGAAATCGCCGGCGCGCAAAACTTGAACAATACGTATTTCAGTAACCACTATGCCGTTGATGAAAACAATAAAAAAGCGATGGATTTTGTGGCGGCCTATGAAAAAGCCTACGGTGTGAAACCGGATGCGTACGCGGCGCTCGCTTACGATGCGATGTACATGATCGCGGATGCGATTACTCGCGCGAATTCGGTAGAACCGGAAAAAATTAAAGATGCGATGGCCAAAACGGAAAACTTTGAAGGGGTTTCCGGTAAGATGCACATTGATGAACGCCATGACACGATCAAAGGTGCGTATATTATGACCTACAAAGACGGCGCTCTGAAGTTCCTGTCGAAGGTAGAACCGTAAGCAAGAAAACGTAACGCGCAGCGTTCATCGCTGCGCGCTGCCTCGTAGTAGCAGTAAGGAGGGGAAGGAATGGAGTCCGCTTGGTGGGTACAGGCGATTCAGCAGATGATTAACGGCGTTTCGCTGGGCAGTATTTACGCGCTGATAGCGTTAGGCTATACGATGGTGTACGGTGTCATGCGCCTCATCAACTTTGCCCACGGCGATATCTACATGCTGGGGGCCTACGTCGGCTTTTTTGCGACGACAGCGGGGCAAATGTCATTTTTTCCCGCGTTGATCACCGCGATGGTGGTCATGGCTGTCGTCGGCGTAGTCGTAGAGAAAATCGCCTATCGGCCGATGCGAAACAGCCCGAAAATCGCTTTGTTGATTACGGCGATCGGCGTCAGTTTGCTGATCGAATATACGACGATGTTTTTCCTGACACCGCAACCGCGCACGTTTCCGCCGGTGTTTGAGAATACGACATACAATCTCGGGCCGATCGTGGTCAGTCTGCAGCAAATCGTCATCTTGGTGTCCGCGCTGGTGCTGATGGCGTTACTGACCTACATTGTGCAATACACGACGATGGGCAAAGCCATGCGCGCCGTTTCGTTTGATACGGAAGCGGCGCAGCTGATGGGCATCCATGTCGATCGCGTCATTTCGTTTACGTTCGCGTTAGGTTCGGGTCTCGCCGGTGCGGCGGGCGTGCTCGTCGGCGTCTACTACAACTCGATTGATCCGCTGATGGGCATCATGCCCGGTCTGAAAGCTTTCGTCGCCGCCGTTTTGGGCGGTATCGGCATCGTGCCGGGCGCGATGTTCGGCGGTTTGATCCTCGGTGTCGTGGAAGCGCTCGTGAGCGGTTTTATTTCCTCGACATTCCGTGATGCGGCGGCGTTCGGTATCCTCATCTTAATTTTGCTGGTTAAGCCGACCGGCTTACTGGGCAAAGTGGAAGGGGAAAAGGTGTAATGATGATAGCCAAAAAACGCAAACACGACGCCCTTTGGTGGGTGTTGGCACTCGCTCTTTACGCCGTTTTCTACTTTCTCGTCGAAGAAAAAGTTTTGCCGAATTTCTGGCGGCTGCAGGTGGTCGTGATTGCGATCAACATTATTATGGCGGCGAGCTTGAACCTGATTAACGGCATCACCGGTCAGTTTTCGCTCGGTCATGCGGGCTTTATGGCGGTGGGCGCGTATGTCTCCGCCGTCGGCACCGTCTTTTATGACTGGCCGTTTGCCGTGAGTTTGTTGGCGGGCGGTCTTGCCGCGGCGGCGATCGGTTTTCTGATCGGTATTCCGACGTTGCGGTTGGACGGGGACTACCTGGCGATTGCGACGCTCGGCATGGGAGAAATTATCCGCGTTTGCATTTTGAATATCGAAGCGATCGGCGGCGCGTCCGGCATGACGGGAATCCCGAAAGAAACCACTTTTTCATGGGTGTTCCTGATGATGTTGGTCACGTTGTACGTGCTGAAAAATATGATTAACTCGACCTACGGTCGCGGCTGCATCTCTGTGCGTGAAAACGCGATCGCCGCGGAAGCGATGGGGATCCACACGACGCGCTACAAGGTGCTTGCATTTACAATCGGCGCGCTGTTTGCCGGACTGGCGGGCGGACTTTTCTCGCATTACTTTTCCATCGCGCACCCGTCGAGTTTTACGTTCCTGAAATCGTACGACTATCTCACCATGGTCGTGCTGGGCGGTCTCGGCAGTATGACGGGCTCGGTGGTCGGCGCGGTGATGCTGACATTTCTCACGGCGGCGCTTTCGGATTATCCGGAATTCCGCATGATTATTTACGCGCTGATGCTCATCCTTTTGATGATGTTCCGGCCGCGGGGCCTGTTCGGCAACCAGGAACTGACCTCGTTCCTGCCGAAGTGGGGCAAGGGAGGTGACCGTCATGGCGCTCTTAGAAACGACTAGTGTCGCTAAAATTTTCGGCGGCATCAAAGCCGTGCAGGATTTTACGATACATATCGATTCCGGCGAATTGATCGGCCTGATCGGTCCGAACGGCGCCGGCAAAACGACGGCGTTTAATCTCTTGACCGGCGTGTATCGTCCGAGCATGGGCGAGATTCGCTTTGACGGACAGTCGCTGGTCGGTAAAAAACCGTACCAGATTACCGCGGCGGGGATCGCGCGAACGTTTCAAAACATTCGTCTTTTCGGCGATCTTTCCGTACTGGAAAATGTCAAAATCGCCTGCAACTTGCACGCGCGTTATACACTTTTGGAAAGCGTATTGCGCGTCGGCCGCTACGGTCGTGAAGAAGAAGCGATCGAAGCGCGGGCGTTACAATTATTGCAACTTTTCAATCTTGACGCCAAACGCGACGAACTGGCGCGCAACTTGCCGTACGGTGAACAGCGCCGTCTCGAAATCGCGCGCGCGTTGGCGACCAAACCGCGTTTACTGCTTTTGGATGAGCCTGCGGCGGGGATGAATCCGCAGGAAACAGCGGAGTTGACGCAATTAATTCGGCGCCTGCGTGATGAATTTTCCCTGGCGATTCTTTTGATTGAACACGATATGGGTTTGGTCATGCAACTTTGCGAACGGATTTATGTACTGGACTACGGTAAAATTTTAGCGCATGGCGTGCCGGATGAAATTCGCCACAACCCGGACGTTATCAAGGCGTATTTGGGAGCGGAGGCATAAGATGCTCGAAGTCAATGACATTCATGTGTACTACGGTGCCATCCATGCCCTGAAAGGCGTGAGCCTATCCGTGAAGGAAGGACAGATCGTCGCTCTCATCGGGGCCAACGGCGCCGGCAAATCCACGACGCTTCGGACGATTTCGGGCCTGCTGCGGCCTAAGGTCGGCGACATCACATTCGAAGGCGATAGTATCACGAAGAAAAACGTGCAGTCGATTGTCCGCAGCGGGATCAGTCAGGTGCCGGAAGGGCGCCGCATTTTCGCGCCGCTTACCGTTTTAGAAAATCTCGAACTCGGCGCGTTCACACGCAAAGATAAAGACGGCGTCGCTCACGACATGGAACTGGTTTTCAAACGCTTTCCGCGTCTGGCGGAACGTAAAAAACAGTTGGCGGGTACACTTTCCGGCGGTGAACAACAAATGCTCGCGATGGGGCGTGCGTTGATGAGCCGGCCGCGACTGCTGCTTTTGGACGAACCGTCCATGGGCTTGTCTCCGTTATTCGTCAAAGAAATTTTTGATATCATTCAGCATATCAATGAGCAGGGCACCACGATTTTGCTCGTCGAGCAAAATGCGCATATGGCGATGTCGATCGCCGATTACGCATACGTTCTGGAAACCGGTAAGATCACATTGGAAGGACCGGGTCAGGAACTGATGCAGAGCGAAGCCGTACGCGCGGCGTACCTCGGAGGCTGAACTAAAAAAGACCGTTTCACGTGAAACGGTCTTTTTTGATGCGTCTTACCACATCGGTATGGGAAAGAGAAAGCGCGCCAGATAAATCACTGTCGTCAGCGTGAAACAACTCATGACGAACCCGAGCATGACGACTTGCGTGGCATAGCCGGGATAGTTGTCGAAGTCGACGGCGAACATGACGCTGTTGACGGCGCTCGGCACGGCGGAGAAAATCAAAAACACCTGCGAGGTCAGCGGATCGAAACGACCGTACGCGTAAATAATCGCCAGCGCAAAGAGGGGACCGAGGATCAGGCGGGTAAAAATCGCGAGCCACACATCGGGGTTGAACCAGGTCAATGTCGTGCGGTGCAGCTGAATACCCAGCGTCACCATCGCGATGAACGGCAATGATTTCGCCGCCATGGAAAGCATCGGCCAAACGAACCAAGTGTCTACCGGAAGCGCCAGCCATTTACAAAACACGACGCCGAAAATGACGTACAATGTCGGCATATGCAGTACCATCAACATCGCGTCGCGCGCCGTCATGCGACCCTTGCCGGCCAAGTACAGGCCGATGGTGTTGACGGAAACGTTCATCAAGATCAAAAGCACGGTGATGGCCGCCATCGCGGCATCATGATACGGGGCTTCCGGACCCTTGATAAACGGCGGATTGGAATAGATCAACGTGATCATCGAGACGCCTACGTTACCGCAGTTGCTGAACATCGTGCCGACGCGAAACGCCTCCCGCATGCCGCTGTCATAGCCGCGCAGCTTAGCAATGCCGGTGGCGAACAGACTGTGGAGCAGAAAAAGCAACGCGCCTGCCGCAAACAAAATCATCATGCCGACATCGAACGGCATTAGGAAAATACTGCGGAAAATAAACGAAGGCAGGATAATATAAAACGTTAATTTGGTTAATGATTTGACATCAATCGGAAACATGCTGTCCAGCCAATAGCCAAGCGCGGCGATCCCAATCAGCGGCAACATGTTGTACACTAAAATATGAATAATTTCCATCGTTGACTCCCTTATTATTGTTAGAATATCACAAAATAAGAAAATGTGGGCGACGTTCGCACGACAGGTCAGCGCATATGGTAAAATAGATAAAGTATCATTACAGTGCGAAACTATTTTGACGGGTGCCTTTGCGGCACGGGATGGGATGACGGGGTGAGCGGGTGCAGTTAAAGCAAACGGTATGGCGATTACGCGCGCAAGGCGGTTATGACAGGCCGCCCGTTTGGCGACTGCCGACAACAAAAACGGTAACGGGCGCGCTCTCGCAAACGATCCAAGGCGCGCCGGCGCCGTCGCTTACCGCGCTGCAGGAAGCCTTTGCCGCGTATTTACAACGGCAGGGTGCAGCCGTTACGCCCGCGGCGATTCGCTTCTGTATTCGCAAAGAGGAATTGGCGACGCTTTGGGAGGCGGGCCACATTTTCGCCGTTACCGAGCCGGAGGCGCTGACTCTTTTTGATCGCCAGGTGGCGGAAGGTCATACCGGCGACTGGGACGCGGGTTACTATCGCGGCGTGGAATATATCAGCGGCTTTGATGAAATTGATTGGCGCATCGGTTTGCCGGCGCACGAACCGGGATTGCTGTATATCGCGCAGCCGTCGCTCGCGACGGGGGTCGCGCTGACCGCGCGCGATCAGTTGCGCTGGGTGCGTTACGCCGAGCAGTCGGGTCTGACGCTGATTGCCGATGCCAGCTTTGCGCCGTATTTACGTGAGGCGCAGTCGTTTTACGCGATCGACGGAGCCGCATCATGCGTGTTGACCGTGTATGATTTCGCCGCGCTCGGCTTGCCGGGTTTAACGGCGGTCGTCGTGCCGGATGAATTCGCGGCCGACCGCTCGGATCAACATGCGTATCCGGCGGCGGATGTTGTGCGCAAATATCTCGGCGCGCCCGATGTGTCGCCGTTGTTGCTCGCGGGATTGCACGCGTGGTTGAGTGACGCGGGGCAAAAAGAATGGAAAACGACATTGGAAACGTATGCCGCGCGCCAGAAAACGATTCGAGATGAGCTCGAGGCGAGCGGGATTCCCTATTGGGGTGAACCGACGTTACCGTATTTGTGGCTGGCGGCGCAGGATCTGCCGCGGCACGAAGCATTTGCCGCGACGGAACTCGTGGCGGGCGAAGTGTACGGCGGCGCGGGAGAAACCTTTGCGCAACTGCGCTTAACGCAGGCATAAAGAATAGAGTGAGGTAGGTATGAGTACAAATTTACAAGTAGGTATTGTCGGGTTACCGAATGTCGGTAAGTCGACGCTATTTAACGCGATTACCAAAGCGGGCGCAGAAGCGGCGAACTATCCGTTCTGCACGATCGAACCGAACGTGGGCATCGTGGAACTTCCCGACGCGCGACTCGATGTGCTGACGGAAATGTTTCAGCCGGAACGGCGCATTCCCGCCGTCATGCGCTTCGTCGATATCGCGGGTCTGGTGGCGGGCGCGTCAAAGGGCGAAGGCCTCGGCAATCAGTTTCTCGCGCATATTCGTGAAACGGACGCGATCGCGCAAGTCGTGCGCTGCTTTGAAAATGAAAATGTCACGCATGTGGAAGGTTCGATTGATCCGCTGCGCGATATTGAAATTATTATGACGGAGCTGGGTCTGGCCGACTTGGACGCGGTGGCGAAACGCCGCCAGCGAATTGAAAAAGTCGCGAAATCGGGCAACAAAGAAGCGAAAGCGGAACTCGATGTGTTGCTTAAAGTCGAAGCGTGTTTGAGCGAAGGCAAGCCCGCGCGTCTGGTGGAACTGACGCCGGAAGAGGAAGCGCTGATTCGCGAATTGAATTTGCTCACGCGCAAACCGGTACTGTATGTCGCCAACATCGGGGAAGATGAAATTTCCGATCCGCTGGCGAATCCGCACGTCGTGCGCGTTAAAGAATTGGCGGAGTCGGAAGGCGCGCAATGGGTCACGATTTCCGCCGCGATCGAAGCGGAAATCGCCGAGCTCAGCCCGGAGGAAGCGAAAGTTTTCCTGGAGGATTTGGGCGAGGAGGAAGCGGGTCTGGATCGTTTGATCAAAGCCGCGTACTCGCTGCTCGGCTTAATCAACTTTTTCACCGCCGGGAGCGACGAATGCCGCGCCTGGACCATTGTCGAAGGCACGAAAGCGCCGCAGGCCGCGGGTAAAATTCACACGGATATCGAACGCGGTTTCATTCGCGCGGAAATCGTTTCTTACGATGATTTGATCGCGGCCGGTTCGATGACCAAAGCGCGTGAAGAAGGCGTGCTGCGACTCGAGGGCAAGGATTACGTCATGCGCGACGGCGACGTCACGTATTTCCGGTTTAACGTATAAGTAAAAATTGGCTGCGCCGTCCGCGACATGGTTCGCGGGGCGGCGGCTGCAGTGATATTTAGCATGCGCCCATAGCTCAGGGGATAGAGCAGCGGTTTCCTAAACCGCGTGTCGGATGTTCGAATCATCTTGGGCGCACCAATCATTTTGGGAGGCATTATGAAACCTACGGTATTTCCGTTGGCGACGGATCGGGTTCGCGTGACCATGGAAGATTTGGCGCAGGCGATTGTGGAGGCGCGACGCTGTTTGCATTGCCCGCGGCCGACCTGCCGAACCGGTTGCCCGATCGGTAATGAAATCCCTCAATTTATCGCTGAACTGGCCGTCGGTAATATCGGCGCGGCGATTCGGATCATCAACGAACGCAGTAATTTGCCGTCCGTTTGCGGACGCGTGTGCCCGCACGAAAATCAATGCCAGGGGCATTGCATTTTAAATCGACGTCATCAGCCGGTCAAAATCGGTCTGATTGAAAGCGTTATCGGCGATGTGGCGAACGCCATGATGCTCAATACGCCACGCCGACTGCCGCGCAAAAAAGAAAAGGTGGCGGTCATCGGCTCCGGACCGGCCGGGCTAACGGTGGCGAACGATTTGCGCCAACTCGGTTACAATATCGATGTGTACGACAGCGCGGCCGAACCGGGCGGCGTGTTGTTGCACGGGATTCCTTCGTTTCGGATCAATAAAGCGGTCGTGCGCTTTGAAACGGAACGGCTCGCCGCCATGGGCGTGAAATTTCTTTGCGGCCAAACATTCGGCAAGGATTTTACGCTGGCGGATTTAGAGGCAGATGGCTATCAAGCTGTTTTTCTCGGCGTCGGCACGACGCAACCGCGAGATTTGCCCTTGCAAAATGATGATCTTCCGGGCGTGTTGCAGGCGATGGACGTGCTGCATGCGGCACAGGCGCTGGCGGATCATCAACTGACGAAAGAAGAATTTGTCATTCAGCGCGAGGATCGTGTAGTGGTGATCGGCGCGGGCAATGTCGCGATGGATGCGGCGCGTACAGCGTTGCGTGCGGGCGCGCGGAAAGTCACGGTCGCGTATCGGCGCACGCAGGAATTTATGGCCTGTCTGCCGTCGGAATATGAAGCGGCGGCGGCGGAAGGCGTCGAGTTCCGTTTTTTGGCGGCGCCCATCGGCGTGTCGGGTCATGAAAAAGTCGGCGCCTTTATCTACGAAGAGCAAGCGATCAATGATTTGGGCGAGTTGCACGGTACGGGCAAGCGCGAGGAAATTATCGCGGATAAAGTGATTATCGCGGTCGGGCACGTGCCGAGCACATTGTTGCGAGCGAGTCTGCCGGATCTTGAAAATGATCAAGCCGGCTATATCCGCGTGCGAAAAGAGCCGTATTACGGCGCGACGAATCTGCCGGGCGTATTTGCGGCAGGCGATATCGTACATCGTCCGGCGACCGTGGTGCTGGCGATGCGCGAAGCAAAAAAGACCGCGCAAGGTATGGCGGCTTATATGGATAAGCTCGCCGCCGCCGCCAAAGAAGCTGCCGAAGGTAAAAAAGACGCGGCGAAGAATCAGAATACACCCGCGAAATAAAAGCATGAATCTGCACAAAGAAAACTGCTTCGAAAATAAAAGTTTTTCGAAGCAGTTTTTTGTGATATAATAAAAATCTGTGTTGTTACAATCAAATGCGTCTAAATAAAACAAAACCAATGTATGGTTACGAACGGATAGCGTAATAGGAGAAAGAAGGAATACGATGGAATTATGGCGCAAAAACTTATATTATTTGGTCGCGGTACAGGTTTTAGCGGGGACGTCGATTATCGGCTTGATTTCCTTTGTGCCGTTATTTGTACACGAACTCGGGGTGACGGATTCCGGCGCGGCCGGCATGTGGGCCGGTTTGATTACGGGTGTGACGAGTTTTACGGCGGCGCTGGCTAATCCGTATTGGGGCGCGTACGGTGATCGTAAAGGTCACAAACGAATTTTACTGCAAATTTTAGCGGCGCTTACGGTGGTGCTCGCGCTGATGTCATTGGTTCAGACACCGTTTCAGCTGTTGCTTCTGCGCGCTATTCAAGGCTGCGTGGGCGGCTTTATCGCAGCGGGTTTGGCGATGGTGGCGATCATCACGCCGGAAAAATATTCGACGTACGCGCTTGGCACGTACCAGACGGGAATCGTCCTCGGGGCGACGATCGGGCCGGTGTTCGGCGGGATTCTCGCGGATGTCATCGGCTACCGTGAAACGTTTCTCTGCTTCGCGGCGCTGCTCGCGTTGGGATACCTCGTGACGCGTCGATTTATTCACGAAGATTTTCAGCCGAAACCGCAAAAGGCAAAAGAATCCATCATTAAAAATGTGGGTTACTTTTTCTCTCTGCCGATTGTACGCTTGATGATGCTGATTCAATTTTTCGTCAATTTCGCATTGACCGGCTTGGGGCCGATTTTGCCGCTGTATGTGAAAGGCATGGTGGGCGATACCGCGGTGCTCGCGAGCATTTCCGGAATCATTTTGGCCATCGGCGGCGTCGCCAGCGCGACGACATCGCTCAACATGGGACGCATCATCCAATGGTTGAGTCATCGCGAAGTGTTGCTGATCGGCTCGTTTCTGGCGGGACTCTTTTTCATCGCGCAGTATTTCGCGCCGAATGTCTGGTGGCTCGGGTTGTTCCGTTTCTTCAACGGCGCGGCGATCGGTTGTTTGATGCCCAGCGCGAATGCGATCATCGCGCGCTCCGTGCCGGATGAAAAACGCGGTATCGCGTTCGGCGTCACGTCCAGTTTTTCCTTGATGGGCAACGTATTCGGACCGATGGTGTCCGGCTACCTGGCGATGACGTTGGGCTTGAGCTCGGTCTTTTGGTCGACCGCACTCGCCTTTTTCCTGATCACGGCCATGGTGTATACGCAATTGTCCGAAAAATATATCCAGAAATATTTTTAAACCGGAGAGATCTCCGGTTTTTTCATGCAAAAAAATAAAGCGGCTCGCGTCCTTTGCTATAATAAAACAAAGAGGAGGAGCTATGGCAGACGCAATCGAATTATGGCTCGGACGGGCCGGCAGCGGTAAGACGACGCGGTGTTTCAAAGCGCTTGCGGAACATGCGGCGGTGCACCCGCTCGAACGCTGCATTTTGCTGGTGCCCGACGCGGCGACGTACACGGTGGAGCGGGAACTCGCCGCGTATTTACCGGGGCGCGGCTTCGGCAATATCGAGGTACTCGGTTTCGCGCGGCTCGCGTATCGCATCTTTGATGAACAGGGCACGCAGGGCGGCAAAGGCTTGTCCGTGCTCGGTCGGCAAATTATTTTGCGGCGTTTATTGCTTGCGCACGGCGACGAATTTACGACGCTTGCCCGCGCGGCGCGACAACCGCATTTCACCGAAGTGTTTGACAACCAGTTGCAGGAATTAGGTCATTACCAGTTGGAGCCGGACGATTTGCGCCGGGCGGCAACCGAAGCGACGCCCGCGCTCGGTAATAAACTGCGGGACACGGCGTTGTTGGCGCAAGCCTATCAGGAATATCTCGCGGAGCATTTTCCCGATTATGAAGCGCAAACGGAAAATCTGTTGCGCGCTATTGAAACGTCGCAATACCTTGCCGAAGCATCCATTTGGGTGGACGGCTTCCTCGAATTTCTGCCGCGCGACTGGACCATTGTCGAGGCGGTCATGAAGCAGGCGAAACGTGCCGTCATGACGTTGCTTTTGCCGCCGGAAGATCCCTTGCAGGCGACGGCGCCGACATCGCTTTGGCACAGCTCCTGGAAAATTTACGAAGCGGCGCATCACGCCTTTGCGAAGATTACCGAAATCGGTTTGACGGACACACTGCGTTGGCCGCATTCGCAGCTGGGTTTGGCGGCGGAAAAAGTGACCCGCGGTGAGGCGAGCGAGGCGCCCGTCGACGGCTTGCACGTCACCGAAGCGGCGAATCGTGATGAAGAGACCGCGGCTGTCGCGACCGAAATCCAGCGGCTTGTGCGGGAAGAGAGTTACCGTTACCGCGATATCATTGTTTTGCTGCGGCATCATGACGCGTATACGGAGCGCTTGCGCCGCACTTTTGAGCGCTACGAGATTCCGTATTTTACGGATCGGCGGCAGGCGATGCGCCACGACGCGTTGGCGGTCTTTGTAAGCGCGGCGCTGACCTTGGCGGCGCAAGGTTACACCACGCCGCAGGTGCTGCGTTTGCTGAAAACCGGACTGCTGCCGGTGGCGACACGCGACGTGGAAGAACTGGAAATGTATTGCCGCGAGTTTGCGATCGGTCGCGGCGACTGGACCAAAGAGGAACCGTGGCAGCATCGCCGCATTCGCCGTCTGGAAGCGCCCGAGCCGGTGACGGAACGCGAGCAGGCGCGTTGGAATCGGGTCAACGGCGTACGCGCGACGCTGCAAGAATGGCTGGCACCGCTGGCGCAAGTGTTGCAAACGAAGGCGACCGTACGTGAAGTGGCGCTGGTTATGTATGATCTGCTCGCCCGCTTGCCGCTTGAAGCGGAATTATTAACGCATGGCGAAAATCTGACGGAAGAAATTTATCGCGGCCGCCAGCAGGTCTTGCAACGTATTTACGCGCTTTTGGATGAATGGGTCGAAGTCGGCGGCGAGGAAGTGTGGCCGGCACGAGATGTGGCGCGCATTTGGACGGATTTGCTCGCGGAGTTGAGTTACGCGTTGATTCCGCCGACGCTCGATCACGTCACTTTCACGACGATTGACCGCGGCTATCCGCTCAACGCGCGCGCGGTCTTTGTGCTCGGGCAAAATGAAGGCGTCTTTCCCGCGCGTCCGCAACCGTTGAGTCTGTGGTCGGATCGCGATCGTACGGAACTGGCGCGACTGGATTTGGCGTTTGGTACGGACTCGGTCACGCTCGCTTTGCAGGAACGGCAATGGCAATATTTGGCGTGGACGCGCGCCGAAGAAAAATTGTATCTGAGTTACGCGCGCGCCGATGAAGACGGCACCGCGTTGGAACCGGCCTTTTTACTGCGACGCCTGGTCGCGCTCGGTTGGACGGGTTCCATTCAGCCGGCCGTCAGCTCCTGTCCGGGGGATGGCTGGGTACGACCGCGCCAAAGTTTGGCGGGATTGCCGCAGGCGTTGCGCGAAGAATCGCCCGCGGAAGAATGGTTCGGCCTGTACGACTGGGCAATGCAACAGCCGGCGCATGAAGGCGCGGCGTACGCGTGGACGCGCAGTCTGTTCTACACGAATCGGGCGGCGGTGTTAGGTCCCGCGCTCAGCCGTAAGCTCTACGCGCCGCAAGGCACGTTTCACGCCTCGGTCACCGCGTTTGAAATGTATCGCGCTTGTCCGTTCCGCTTTTTCGCGCGCTACGGCTTGCATTTGGACGAACCCGCGCGCGGCGAATTGACCCCGGCGGATTACGGTTCGTACATGCACGCGGCGTTGCACCAATTCGGCGCGGAACTGCTGACGGAGACGCGTGAATTTCGCGATGCCGATTCGGCGGAAATCACCGATCGCAGTCGGGTTATTGCGGAACTTATCGCGCCGCGCGTGCAAAATGACCGCTTCGCGACGAATCCGTTTTACTCGTACATCCGCACGCAGCTGGATCGAACTTTGCGGGAAACGTTGACGCGTCTGGCGGAATGGTCGCAACGCGGCGAGTTCCAAACCGCCGGCTTGGAAGAAATGTTTACGTTGCCGGTCGGCAGTATCGGCGACACGGAATTTACATTGATCGGCACGATCGACCGGCTGGATTATTATCGCGATCCCGAAACGGGAAAGACGTACTACCTGATCATCGATTATAAAACGGGCGATACGAAGATTTCGCTCGGCGATTTGTACTACGGTCTGCGTTTGCAGCTGGCGACGTACTTGTACGCGGCGTTGCGGCGGGATGACGGCGAAGCGCTGCCGGCGGGCATTATGTATGTGTATGTGCAGGATGAGCGCGCCGATTTGAAGGCGCCGCCGCGCGATGACGCGACGATTCGCAAAGCGCTCAAGCAGCAATTGCAGACGCAGGGTTATTTCCTTTCGGAACGCGAAATTTTAGAAAAAATCGACAGCGAAGTCGGCGGTGAAATTTCCTTTTTGCCGATTCGTATTAATAAAGACGGCAGTCTGCGCAAAGATGCCAAGGCGGAAAACGCAGCCGCGATGCGGTTGATTGTCGCGTATATAGCGACGCTTTTGCCGCAAATCAGCGCGCAAATTTTAGCGGGACGGATCGATGTGATGCCCTATCGCCAAGGCAACACCGTGGCCTGCAAGTACTGTCCGTACCGCGCGGTTTGCGGGTTTGATCCGGCGCTTGCCGGCAACCGCTACCGCTACTTGCCGAGTTTGAATGATGAAGAAGCTCTGGAAAAAATGACCGCGACAGTCGCAAAGGAGACCGGCGATGCAATGGACAACTGAACAGGAAGCGGCGATCACGAGTCGTCGCCAAAATCTTTTGGTCGCCGCCGCGGCAGGCTCGGGTAAAACGGCGGTGCTCGTCGAACGCATCATCCGGCGGCTTTTGGATCCGCACGATCCCGCGGATATTACCCGTATTCTCGTAATGACGTTTACGCGGGCGGCGGCGCAGGAGATGCGTACGCGCATCGGCACGGCACTCGCCGCGGCCGCCGCGACGACGCCTTCGGCGCACATCGATCGGCAATTGGCGTTGCTGGGGTCGGCGCAAATTTCAACGATTCATGCGTTTTGCCAGCAAATCATTCGCCAATATTTTTACCGTTTGGATTTGGACGCGGGCTTTCGTCAGGGCGGCGAGCAGGAGTTGGCGCTCGGGCGGCTGGAAGCCTTGGAGCAGACGCTGTTTGAAGCCTATGAAGAGGCGTCGCCGGAATTTTTGCAATTGGCGGATTTTTTCCGCACAAAAACGAATGACGCGCAACTGCGCGCCGCGGTGTTGCGACTGTACGAATACAGCCGCAGCATGCCGTTTCCCGAAGCGTGGTTGGAGGCGCTCGCCGCGCCGTATGCCGAAGCGGACTTGGCGGATCTGACGCCGCTTTGGGAAGAGTGGCGCGCGGGCGTCACGCAATGGCGAACGCAATTACAGAACGCGTCGGATGAATTGGCGCTGTACCCGCAACTGCAAAACGCGCGGGAGGTTTTGGCGGCGGATTACGCGACCGCGACGGCACTTTGCGACGGGGCAGACTGGGACGCGATTTATGACGCGGCGCAGGCCTACGCGCCGATGCGTTGGCCGGGCGGCAAGCTGAAGGATGAGGCGGCGAAAGCGGCCAAGACGGCGGCCAAAGAGATTCGCGACGCGGGGAAAGCATGGTTGAAGGGCTGGACGGAAGGTATTTTAGCCGCCGCGCCCGCGACTTGGCGGGAAGATTTGCAAGTGACCGCGCCGCTTGTCGCGGCACTCGTCAAGGTGACGAAAACGTTCGCGACCGCGTACACTACGTGGAAAAAATCGGAGCGCCTGATCGATTTCAGTGATTTGGAACATTACGCGCTCACGCTGTTGCTCGCGCCGGAATCCACGCCGGACGCGCCGTTGCCGTCGGATATCGCGCGGGAACTCGCCCGCGAGTACGATGAAATCATGGTTGACGAATACCAGGACACGAACGGCGTGCAGGAACTGATCGCAAGCCTGATCGCGCGTGCGGATAATCGGTTCATGGTGGGCGATGTCAAGCAAAGTATTTACCGTTTTCGGCTGGCGGATCCGACGATTTTCCTCGGTCAGTACGAACGTTTTTCGCGAGATGCGCAGGCGCCCTCGCGCCGCATTGATTTACGGGAAAATTTCCGCAGCGATCGCACCGTGTTGGATGCGGTGAATGAAGTGTTTGCCCGAATTATGCAACCGCCCGCCGCCGAATTTTCTTACGATGAAAACGCGGCGTTTATCCCCGGGCGGACGATCACGGACGCGCCGGAGAACTGGGTCGGCGGCTCGGTCAGCGTGCGCTTTGTCACGCCTTCCGATGACGCAACGACCATGGACGCAGCGGACATTCCGCCCGCCGACGATGATGCGGAGGAAGAACCGTTATCGGCGATGGAAGCGCAGGCGCAGGCGATCGCGGATGAGTTGTTGCATTTGCACGAGACGGCCGTCGTGCAGGAAAACGACGGCGCGTTTCGTCCGTTCCGCTGGCGCGACGCGGTAGTTTTGATGCGTTCGGTCGCGTCTAGGATTGATGTTTTTGTCGAAGTGTTGCGTTCGGCGGGGATTCCCGTGTACGCGGAGCAGGCCGGCGGTTATTTTGCGGCGACCGAAGTGCAGACCATGCTTTCGCTTTTGCGTTGGCTCGATAATTCCCGACGCGATTTGGAGGCGGCGGCCGTGTTGCGCTCGCCGCTCGTCGGTTGCGATGAACGCGATCTGGCGGAAATGGCGCTGCTGCGCAATGAGGAAGCGCCGGCGCTGTGGGATGTTTTGCCCACATGGCTTGCGCGCCTCACCGATGAGGAAAAGCGCGGCCGTGTCGGAGCGTTTTACGCCTTGCTTACCGGTTGGCAGTTGTTGGCGCGACAAGCCGGCATCGGTCAGCTGGTGCGGCGCATCTACGAAGAAAGCGGGTATCATGCGTACGTCGGCGGCTTGCCGTCGGGATCGTTACGGCGTGCGAACCTGGAAGCCTTGTATGCGCGTGCGGTCGAGTTTGACGACGGGGCCGGCGGCGGGATCTCACGCTTTTTGGAATATTTGGAAGAATTGCAGCGGCAGAAGCAGGATTTGTCGGTACCGTCGACCATGGGCGAAAACGAAGACGCGGTACGCATTATGACGATTCACAAAAGCAAGGGCTTGGAGTTTCCGGTTGTGTTTTTGGCGAATATCGACAAAGAATTTAACCGGAAAGATACGCAGGCGCGTCTTTTATTGCATCGTCGTTACGGGATCGGGTTGTCCCGCTACGATGCGAAGCGTCGTTTGACGTACCCGACGGTGCGCTGGCATTTGTTGCGTGAAATTTTGCGGCGGGAAACGCTGGCGGAAGAGCAGCGGCTTTTGTACGTGGCCATGACACGCGCGCGAGATAAATTGTATCTTTACGCGGGCCCGTCACCGACCGGCGCGCATGCGGCTCCGGAAGCCGCGCGCTCCTATTTGGACTGGTTGTGGCCGCATCTCGAAACCGGGACATTGCCGCGCTGGGATGTGCAGACGGTGACGCCGATAGGGAACGAAGCGGTGGCAACGGTGGCGGATCCGCGTTTAGAAAACGTGCGGCAAGGAACATTGACGGGAACGCCGCTGCCGACGGAAATCTCGGAACGTCTTTCCTGGCAATATGACAAACCGCTTGCCACGCAGATTCCCGCGAAAGTTACCGTGACGGAAGTGACACATCATTTGGGTGAAATCACAGCGGCCTTGCCGCCGTTGCCAAAAACGGAACGACCGGCGGCGGATTATCCGTTGCCGATATTAACGGTGCAACCGGTGCAGACGGCAGATGAGATGGCCGCGACAAAAGCGGTGCGTTTAGTAGCGACCGAGGAAGATGCCGCGGCGGAAAGCGAAATAATAAATGACGCTTGGGTGCGTCCGCCGCAATTTGTCACGCCGGACATGCGGCCGGACGGCGGGGCGCGTTACGGAACGCTCATGCATCGCATTTTGGCCGAAATCGGCGCGGGCGACGGTACCACGACGGCGCAGGCGTATCTCGACCAACTTCAGCAGGCGCAAAAAATAACGCCGGCCGAAGCGAAGTTGGCCCATCGTCGTGATCTCGACTTGTGGTTAACCTGCGACACGGCGGCTGAGATTCGCCAATCATCGTTTGTGTTGCGAGAATGTCCGTTCGGGATGTTGTTGCCGGCATCGGTGGCGCTCGGCGTGCCGGCGGGCGATGACGAAGTGTTTTTACAGGGCGTGATCGACTGCCTGTACGCGACGGCCAGCGGCGATCTTGCGATTTTGGATTATAAAACCGATCGCGTGGATACGGCCAATGTACTCTATGAACGCTACCATCGCCAACTCGATTTATACGCCCATGCGGCCACGCGCATTTGGCAGCGGCCGGTCGTGAAAAAAATCATTTATTCACTGGCTCTGCATGAGGCAATCACGTGGCAAGACGACGGCGGCGCCGTGCTATAATGAGACCGAACAGAAAGGAGGGCGGAGATGCAGGATGCGTTGACGGAAGTCATGACTTTGATGGAGGCGGCGGTGCGTTGGGAAGTGCCCGCATCCACGTTGCGCCACTACGCGGGCGGCTATCGCAGGCCGGACGGAACGTTGGTGGAGCCGATTTTTACGGCGACGGAAACCCGTAAATCGGAAGGCACGGTACTCATTACGCAAAGTGCCATGGAGCGGGTATTCGGCGCGGAGAAAAACGCGCAGCAGCACTACGAGCAGACCGCCCTGTTTGAATAATATGGAATTTTGTTTGGACGCGGTCACGAAGACCTATACGGAGAAAAACGGCGTGCAGATCCAAGCGCTGGCGCCGCTTACCAAAACGGTCGCGCCGGGAGAATTCGTGGCGTTGATCGGCCCTTCCGGTTGCGGCAAATCGACGCTTTTATACTTGGCGGCGGGATTGTTGTTGCCGACATCGGGACGTTTGTACTGGCGCGGCGCGGAAAAGCAACCGCAGACGGCGATGGTGTTTCAGCAGGGCGGTTTGTTTCCCTGGCTGACCGTCGCGGAAAATGTGGCGTTCAGTTTGCAGGATCGCGAGTTTTCTCAGCAGGAGATTACCGAACGGGTAGCGCAAAAGTTGGCGCGCATGCAGTTGAGCGAATTCGCGGATGCGTATCCGGGTTCGCTTTCGGGCGGCATGCGGCAACGCGTCGGGATCGCGCGCGCTTTGGTGACCGAGCCGGATTTATTACTAATGGATGAACCGTTTTCCGCGCTCGACGCGCAGACGCGTCGGCTGTTGGAAGATGATTTGGTGCAATATTGGGAAGAATTGCGTCCGGCAACCTTGTATGTCACGCACAACATCGCCGAGGCGGTGCGGCTCGCCGATGTGATTTGGGTGTTTTCGCCGCGCCCCGGTCGCATTGTGGAATGTTTGACGGTGGATATACCGCGCAAGGAACGGCATCAGCTCAGCGCGCGGACGCAGTTGGCGGCGCTGGAAGAAACCATTTGGCAGGAAATTAAAGCGGGCGCCACGGCGGCGTTGACGCAGGGAGGTCGCCATGACGACTGAACGCGAAGTACGGTACCGTTTGGCGCCAAGAGACAGCGGTTTCGCACGCTGGTGGGCGCTGGCGGGAGTGTTGTTGCTGCTCGGTCTGTGGGAGTGGAGCGTGCGTCAGGGGTGGATTTCACCGGTATATCTCCCCGCGCCGTCGCAAATCGCGAGCGCATTGGCGGCGTTGGTGCAAAACGGCACGTTGGGACCGGCGCTGGCAGCGAGCGCGCTACGCTGGCTGGTCGGTGTGATCGCGGGCGGTCTTGCGGCGTTGTTGTTGGCGCTCGCGGGCGAACTTTCGCCGACGTTTCGACGCTTGATCGAACCGTATATTTATTTCTTTTATCCCTTGCCGAAAATTGCCATTTTGCCGCTTTTCGTGCTCTGGCTCGGCATCGGTGAATTGCCGAAATATGTGCTGATTGCGCTCGGTGTCTTTTTCCCGGTTTTTATCAATACGATGGCGGGACTGGTGCGTTTGCCGCGCCTTTACCGTGAAGTCGCCGCGATGTATCCCGTGAGTCGCGGGCGGTATTTGCGTACCGTCGCGTTGCCGGCGGTGCTGCCGGAATTGTTCGCGGGCCTGCAACTCGGTTGCGGCACGGCGCTCGTGCTCGTGGTCGCGGCGGAAATGATCGCGGCGCAGACGGGCATCGGCGCGCTGATTTTGCATTTCGGGGATCTGATGTTGACCGCGCCGCTGCTGGCGTGCATCTTTGTGTTGTGTGTAGCGGGATTAATTGTCCAGGCGTTGTTGGCGCAGTGGCAACGATATATGACACCATGGCGGGATCACCGCTGAGAAAGGAAGCAGCGTGAACGAACAAATGCAGGCGGCGTACGCCGACGTAATGCAGACGATAGCGGCGCTGATTAAAGAGCCGTGGGGACGTGTCGTTTGGCGAACGCTCATGGCGACTGAGCCGTTTCATTATTTTTATTACCGCCCGAAAACGCGCGCGGAGTATGTCTACTGGACGGATTCCGTTTGGCGGACGGGCGGCTCGGAAGAAGACCTGTGGCTGCAAATGGCGGCGGCCGACACGGCCGTGCGCGAACTTTGGAAGGCGTGGATCGCGGAGAACCCGGGACGTTCCCCTTGGACAAGCGCGACGCTGGAATTTTCGCCACGTGGTTTGGAGAACGCGATTTACGGTCATCGGCATCATTACCAGGTCGATCCGATTGAAGAGCAGTTTGCGTGGGAATACGAACGTTTCGGTGCCGTTTATTTGCCGTTGCGTTTGCGTCGACTGCTTGCGGCGGCGTACAGCGCATGGCATAGGCCCTTGCGCAAGCAGCGGCATCGCTTGTGGCGTCGACGCCCGCGCGGCTATTGGGAACGGCTGCCCGGAGAAACGCCCGCGTATCGCGGCACTCGTCGCGTCCGCGTGCACGCGCTGCGAACCGAAAACAAGGCGGCGGCAACGGCAAAAGCAAGCGAGACGATAAAAGATGCGTGAATACGCATCTTTTATTTTTTATTTAGCAAAAAAATGCCGGATAAAATCCGAACGATTGAATTTATGTTCAAATATAAATACGATACGCAGCGAATTCTTTTTTAAATAAAGATCTTTTCGTACGCTATGAATATGGAAAAATCCGGCCTGTAATGGTAGAATAAACTCAGTCAATTGCGGATAATCCGCGCCGCTCGGCGCGCGGTATTATGAGGGAGGAACCTATGTTACAACGAGTTTTTGTCGCCAAAAAAGCGGCGTTGGCCGATACGGCGCAACGCCTTTTACGGGAATGGCGGGAGCAGCTGGGCCTGACGTCATTAGCCGATGTGCAGGTTTGGCATCGGTATACCGTGGATGGTGTGAGTGAAGAACTGTTTGCTCGCGCGATGACGACGATTTTTGCGGAACCTCCCGTGGATACATGGACGGAACATTTGAAAATCGGTCCGCAGGAAACGGCCTTTGCCGTCGAGTTATTGCCCGGTCAATATGACCAGCGTGCCGATTCGGCGGAGCAATGTCTGCGTTTGCTGGATCCGAGCGTCGATGCGCGCGTCGCGTATGCGACGGTGTATGTCGTCACCGGTATTGATCGACCGGTCGACATCGTTAAATTAAAAGAATACGTGATCAACCCGATTGAAGCGCGCGAAGCGGCTTGGGAGATGCCGCGTGAGCTCATCGCGCCGGCGCATCAACCGCAACCGGTACCGGTATTGGACGGATTCATTTCCGCGACGCGGCCGGAACTTTTAGCGATGCTTACGCAGTACGGTTTGGCCATGGATGAAGCGGATCTGGCGGTCGTGCAGGAATATTTTCGCGATCAGGTGGATCGCGATCCGACGCTGACCGAATTGCGCGTCTTGGATACGTACTGGTCCGATCATTGTCGCCACACGACCTTCGGAACGGAACTGACGCATGTCGATATCGAAAAAGGTCATTTTACCGAACCGATCGTCGAAGCGTACGACTGGTACAGTGAAGTGCATAGTGACTTATACAGCGAAAACCCGCGGCCGCAATCGCTGATGGATCTGGCGACGATTGCCGTGAAGTCATTGCGCGCGCAGGGACTTTTGCGGGAGTTAGACGAGTCGGAAGAAATCAACGCCTGCACGATCAAGATTCCGGTCAAAACCCAAAACGGCACGGAAGAATGGCTGTTGCTCTTTAAAAACGAAACGCATAACCACCCTACGGAAATTGAACCGTTCGGCGGGGCGGCTACCTGCTTGGGCGGCTGCATTCGCGATCCCTTGAGCGGACGCGCATACGTTTACCAGGCGATGCGCGTGACGGGCAGCGGAGATCCGCGCACGCCGTTTTCGGAAACGCTTACCGGGAAATTGCCGCAGCGCACGATTACGACGCAAGCGGCGGCCGGTTACAGTTCCTACGGCAACCAGATCGGTCTCGCGACCGGTCAGGTACGTGAATACTACCACCCCGGTTACGTCGCCAAACGCATGGAAGTCGGCGCGGTCGTCGGCGCGGTGCCGGCGGATCAGGTCGTTCGTCGCGTGCCGGAACCGGGCGATATCGTGTTGCTGGTTGGCGGCCGTACCGGTCGTGACGGCATCGGCGGCGCAACCGGTTCTTCCAAAGAACATACGGAAAGCTCATTAACCACCGCGGGCGCGGAAGTGCAAAAAGGTAACGCGCCGACGGAACGTAAATTACAATGCTTATTCCGGCGTCCGGAAGCCTCGCGCCTGATTCGCCGCTGCAACGATTTCGGCGCGGGCGGCGTGGCGGTCGCTGTCGGCGAATTGGCGGACGGCTTGACGATTAATTTGGATGCCGTACCGAAAAAATATGAAGGATTGGACGGCACGGAATTAGCGCTGTCCGAATCGCAGGAACGTATGGCAGTGGTCGTCGCCGCAGACGATGCGGACGAATTCCGCCGCTATGCGGACGAAGAAAACCTGGAAGCGACGCCGATTGCGGTCGTTACGAAAGAACGCCGCCTGATGATGCAGTGGCGCGGTGAAACCATCGTCAATTTGGAGCGCTCGTTCCTCGACACCAACGGCGCCAGTCGAGCCAGCGCAGCTGTCATCACGGCGCCGGCCGAAGAAAATTATTTTACCCCGCAACCGGTGACGGATGTGAGCGCCGCTTGGGTGCAAACGCTCGGTGATTTGAATGTCGCTTCGCAGCGCGGTTTGGGCGAACGATTTGACGGGACGATCGGCGCGGGCACGGTGCTGATGCCGTACGGCGGAGCGCGCATGTGCACGCCGGTCGACGGCATGGTCGCGAAAATTCCGATGCGTCACGGGGAAACGTCAACCGTGAGCATCATGACCCACGCGTTTGATCCGTACTTGGCGTCGTGGAGTCCGTTTCACGGCGGTTTGTTCGCCGTGCTGCAGTCGCTGGCGAAAATCGCGGCGCTGGGCGGCAACTGGAAACGCGCCTATTTATCCTTGCAGGAATATTTTGAAAAATTAGGCGACACGGCGTCTTGGGGCAAACCGGTCGCGGCGCTTTTGGGCGCGTTTGTCGCGCAGTCGGAACTGGAAGTCGGCGCGATCGGCGGCAAAGATTCGATGAGCGGCAGCTTCCTTGATTTGCATGTGCCGCCCACGCTGATTTCGTTCGCGGTGGCGCCGGGGGATGCGGAGCACATTGTCAGTCCCGAATGGAAGGGACGCGAGCACGCGTTGGTCTTGCTCGAAACGCCGGTGGATGAATACGCCATGCCGGACTTTGAGGTCTTTATCGATCACGCGGATCGATTGTTCGCGGCGGCGGAGAAAGGTTTGCTGAAAAGCGCGCAGGCGGTTGATGCGGGCGGTCTTGCGGCCGCGTGCGCGAAAGCGGCGTTCGGTAACCATATCGGCGCAAGGTTGAGTGATGCTCTCACTCCGACAGAATGGTTCGCGGCGCGGCCGGGTTCATGGCTGGTCGAATTGGACAGAGAGGTCGCGGAACAATGGGCGCTTGACGAGCATATTACGATCATCGGCACAACCGCCGGTGACAGCATTTCTCTTGCCGGCGTTACTTTATCGCTCGATGAATTGCAGGCGCGCTGGGAAGAGCCGCTGGAAAAAGTATTCCCGACGAAAACGCTTCAACCGGCACCGCTGTATCCCGTTTCGCCGGTGGCGGACAATCCGACACGCCGCGCGCGGACTACCATTGGCACGCCGCAGGTCGTCATTCCGGTGATGCCGGGTACGAACTGTGAAGTGGACACGGCCCGCGCATTTGAAAATGCGGGCGCGGATGTGTCGACCGTCGTCGTGCGCAACTTGACGCCGCAGGCGTTGAATGAATCGGTCGAAGCGCTTGTCAAAGCGGTGGAAACGACACAAATCTTGGCATTTCCGGGCGGATTTTCCGCCGGCGATGAACCGGACGGTTCGGGTAAATTTATCGCCGCGCTGTTCCGTCATCCGGCATTGACTGAAGCGGTGAACGATCTCTTGACGCATCGTGACGGCTTGATTTTGGGCATCTGCAACGGTTTCCAGGCGTTGATTAAACTCGGCCTGTTGCCGTACGGAGAAATCCGCGAATTGGCGCCGAGTGCACCGACGCTCACCTACAATACCATCGGGCGTCACATTTCGCACTACGCGATGACGAAGATCGTTTCGACGAAATCCCCGTGGCTCATGTATTTTGAACCGGGCGAACTCCATCGTATTCCGTTCAGTCACGGTGAAGGGCGTTTATACGCGGCGCCGGACGTCGTACAGGCTTTGGCGGCGAACGGTCAGATCGCGACGCAATATTGCGATGAATGGGGCAGCGTCCACGAAACGATGCCGGCGAACCCGAACGGATCGGTCGCGGCGATCGAAGGCCTGCTCAGTCCGAACGGACGAATTTTGGGCAAGATGGGTCACAGCGAACGCTATGGTCCGTATGTAGCGAAAAATATTATCGGACAGAAAAAACAGAAAATTTTCCAGGCCGGTGTAGATTATTTCACAGGGAGATAACGAAAGATACCATGCGACGTACACAAAAAATTACGATGCTTGCGGCACTTATATTATTGCTGAGTTGCCGCACGGCGGAAGCATGTCCGTTTTGCCTGCTGGGCATGTATGAAGCGCATATCGCCAATTTCGGCAATTATGTGATGAATATTTTGCCGGTGCTGACGCCGGTTGTGACGGGAATCATTTTGTACTGGCGGGAGCTGAAGCGAAAATTATTCGGTTGAACGGAGCGCAAAAACGGCGGACGCTGCTGGCTGTGACGTTGGTGTCGCTTTTGGTTTGGGCGGGCTGGCACGGGGTTCTGTGGTATGCGGAACGAACCGCGCAAACATGGTACGGCACCTGGCAGGCGACGGGGGTCGAACCGCAAAGCGGGGAACGTTACGTTTGCACGATGGCGCTCGCGCCTTATCAACGACTGAATGCGCGCGAATTTGCGGTGCGCTGCGAATTCGGCGTAGTGTACCGTGACCCGGCGGTGCGCATCGCCGAAGTGGAACCGTTGCCGGCCGTGATTCGCGGCGATACCTTGTACTTGCCGCCGCAGACAAAAGACGGTCGCGGCGATTTGACGCGGCTCGGCGGCAAGGGCGCGGACGAAATCATCAGCATTCGGCATTTCCGATTTCATAAAATCAGCGCGGAGGTTTTACCGGAGGCGGCGTTGATTACGCGGTCATTGGATAGCGCACGGACGCTGCCCGCGCGGGAATAGCGAGGCGCAATATGGGAAACAAACGGCAGTGGTACTTGCTTGTGATTTGCGTTTTCATCGGCGTGCTGTCGGTGTTTGCCGCCGAACCGATTACGGCGGAGAAGGTCGTTATCCTGCCGACGGCAACGGCGGAGCGACATGCGGAACTCGGCACCTATGTGGAACGACGTTTGGCCGAGCCGTTTCGCTATCCGTACTATGAAATAACGAACGGACCGCAAACGACAATGCCGTTCACGCGTTACGACTTTGCCGCCGTCGCCGAGGCCTATGATGCGGATATCGTCGTCGGTTTGGAGTTGGTGCGTTTGGCGCAATTTACACGCACGGATTGGAACGGCGACTGGTGGACTACCACGTTCGGTGAGTTGCGCGTGTATGCGTATTACCGACCGAACGATGAGTTTCAGTTGTGGCAAAGCAGGTACAGCGACACGGCGGAAGAATCCGTTTTGAATACACCGCGAGCGGTGGTTAAAGAAATGACGGACCGCGTGCTGGCGAAAGTTCCTTATCAGCGCATACCGACGCATCGACCGCGCGTGTCCGCGTAACGCGTCACAGCGGATACCGAGACGCAAAAAAAGCAAGCGCAAAACCGCGCTTGCTTTTTTTTATTTCATCGGCTATAATAACTCTTGTTATATTCCCTGATAGCTCAGTTGGTAGAGCAATCGGCTGTTAACCGATCGGTCGTAG
>OKMX01000066.1_pt1 | contig 52363 bp, 49 predicted proteins | sample 1613551 | NCBI WGS metagenome assembly OKMX01 (sample SAMN04436865, study PRJEB24849) | human gut metagenome | biome: human gut; feature: NICU; material: stool | host: Homo sapiens | place: USA: Saint Louis, MO | collected 2011-10-01 | reverse complement strand
GGCTCCACTCGACCCTCGGGTACCTGAGCCCCGTGGAGTTCACACAACAAGGAAACACCCTCTAGAAACAATCCAACACACCGTTGCCAATCCAAACTCGCCCCGGAAGACCCGCCGTCATGGGCCCGACATCCTCAGGACAACCGAACTGGGCTGTCCAAACGCCAGGCTCGAGGCGTCCGACAACAGGATCAAGGTCACCATACGCACGGCCTACGGCTTCCACCACGCGAACAACATCATCGCCCTGATCATGCTCCGCTGCGGCGGACTCGACATACACCTGCCCCAACCAAGAACCTAACCCACGAAAACAGCAGAAGCCTCAAATATTAATGCGTGGTAATGCGGCTTCGCGTTGAACTGCGCACCACCAGCTTGGAATCCATCACCGTTACCGCGCTCACCGATCTTCCTTCGATGACATCGACCAGCAAAGACACCGCCTTACGCGCCACGGCCGGCAGATTCTGTTTGACCGTTGTCAGCGGTGGAGTGGCATAGGCAGCGCCTTCGGCGTCATCGAAGCTCACTATCGAAATATCTTCTGGTACACGCAACCCTTTCCGGACCAAAGCCGAAATCACGGCCATCGCCATATGATCGGAAGCCACAAATATGGCATCTGGCCTATGAGAGAAATCCGTGTCCATCACGATATCGTAGGCCGACTTCGGCGACCAGGACGCCTGAAGCATTCTGCCCGGCCCCAGTTCTTGCTGCCGTAAGGTATCTTGCCAGCCCTGCATACGCCGCCGCTCATCGAACCAATCCTGCGAACCGGCCACATGCCAAATCTCTCGATGACCGGATTGCGCGAGATGCCGGATCGCCCGGCAAGCGCCGTCATACTGGTTCTCCCCCACCATAGGAATACCGATATCGCTCAATTCAGAGCTCACGATAATGACTGGTTCCGGCACATTGCAGTCCACGATGGTTTCAGACAACTCTATACGCGGAGCAATAACGATGATGCCCTCCGCAGACAGCGACCTGAATTTGGTGAGAGCCTGCATAAAGCGCTCACGGAATGGCTTGTCCACGGTAAGCACCACGGACATATATCCCCTCAGCGAGGCGTATTCCTCCAACTGCACCAACACGTTCGCCGTAGCATAACGGATTGAACGATCAATCAGCACACCGATAATTCCCGAACGATTGGTGATGAGAGAGCGAGCGAATTTATTGGGCTCGTAATGCAGAGTTTTAATTGCCGCCTGAACTGCTTGACGCGTTGCCGGCGATACTTTCGCGGTACCGTTGATGACTCTGGAAACCGTGGCTGGGGAGACTCCGGCGACCCGTGCCACATCCAGAATGCCCGAACGCGCGTTTTTATCGTCGCCCATAAGGTCTCCTCTTCGTATCGTAATGGTTGGAATAATTACATTTTATTAGCAGAATCTAACACTGGTGCGTTATGAAAAAGGGCGTGGGGAAAATTTTGCTTTTCACCACGCCCTTGCATTGTTCAGGAATTACGAACGCAATGCCACTGCAGTGCCTTCAGCAAGAACCTTAGCGACCGCCAATTCCTTGTTCTTTGCGGTGCGGAACTGCTCGAAAGCGTCCCGAGTCCAGACCAAGGCGGTGGCGTCGGAACGATGATGCTTAGTCATCCATTCCATGGCACGAGACGTGACCTCGCCAAGATCGCCCTTGATGTCAACGCGCTCGGCGTCCACCGTCGTCAGCTCAACCATGGTCAGTTCAGCATCAAAGGTCATCACCAGGCTGGCCCACAGGCCGCCGTCATCATAGACACCCAGCAGCAGGGAGGACTCCGGCTGCACCCAGCGGTTGGCCAGCACAATGGCCTCGTTGCGGGTCACACCGAAACGGTACTGGAGGCCCAGCACCTCCTTGGCCGGCCCCGGATAGGTCACCATGGTGTCCGGATACTCATCCAGCAGAGCGTAGGTGCGATGTATAAAGGAGTCGAGCGGTTCATCGGCGACCCAAGACTGCTGCATACGGGAGAAGTACTCATCGAAAGCACTCCGCTCGAATATGGCGACGAAGTCCACATTGTCGGCATTCTGCTCATAGAGCTCCTTGGCCTGCTTCTGCGCGTCGGTAATGCTTGCCGGTGCGCCTGCAACCGGGAGGCCGTCGGTGTGCTCGCATTTGCGAACCACGCCGTTGTCGTGCAGCACGATGATGCGTTTCTTCTCCTTGGCTGATTCCAGAAGCAGATCCTGCGCGTTGCGCCACTGATCAATATCAATATCTTCCATTAGGACGTCTTTGCCCAACATGGCGTATTCCTTTCGTGTGATGTATTGCGATAGTTGGTTGTTATCAGTTGACAGCGCAGTCGCAGATCATAATCGTGTACGGTTCGAGCGTGAGGTCAAGGCCGCCGTTCGCGACATTGAGCATCACGTCATTCCACAGTTCGCGAGCGCTGACCAGCGTACGGTCGACGGACACGTGGGTGGTGATGGTCTGATCAGTGGGATTGCACACGAACACGATCTGACGATCGTCGTTAGTCACGTCATCGTGAACCACAACATCCACACGGCTGTCGTCGCTGATGAATCGAGTCACGTTGGTGGTCTGTGCAATCGTTTCACCGATGTTCTTGGCCTGCTCGAGGGAGGGAACCACGATGGCGTAGCCGGAACCGACCGACACGGCCGACGTGCTTCCAACGCGTCCCGGGGCAAGACCCAGTGCATCCGCAAGCACGGTGCAGGGCTCCATGGTGTGTCCAAGCGAAGGAACCTTCGGTCCGACGACCAGCAAACCACCGGCTATGGCATACTCGACGAGAGCACGCTGAGTGGCCTCATCCAGCCAGTCCTCCGTGGCGAGAACCACGGCACGGTAGCCGGCCCAGCGCCGCGGATTCAGGTCGGTGTCCGAAAGCACATAGCCCACGCCGCTGGTCTTCAACGATTCGTTGAATGCGTTGAAGTAATCGCCCTTCTCGCGGGAGACGATGGAATCGAAGCCGAACTTCTCATCCGCCACCGTCATTCGGTTCGGGTACTCGGAGAATCCGGACGGAGTTTCCAAGAAGTCGCCGGGGAAGGAGACCAGCACGGAAGAGGCCTCAAGACGGTCGTATTCGCGGTTGGCCAGCAGCAGCACGTCGCTGCGGCGGCGCAGGTTGCCGAAATCGACGCCCTTGAGAATCTCGTTCATGGTCTTGTGCATCTTGGACATCGGACGAACGGTTCCGTCACGGCGAATCGGCGAGAAGAACCACTTGTCGCGTTCGACGATCATATAGCGGCTGAAACCCTTGATACCTTGCATCAACGCGGCCTTGGTGACGAACTCCTCATCGGCTGCGTCGCCCGGATGCAGGTACCAAGCCCACACGCCGGCGATGAATTCAGGAATGTACGGGAAACGGCTGGAGCCCACCACATAGGAGGCGACGGTCTTCACGTGATTGTACAGATGCTTGCGCGAGTAGATGTCGAAGCCGACGAAGTCGAGCTTCTCCTCCAGCTTCGGCAGATTGAACGGGCACGTGAAACCGGAGGCCGCACCACCCGGTCCCAGCGGATGCGGGTAGTTGTGGAACAGCGCAATCTGGTCAAGGCCACGCTCACGCAGCATACCAGCCAATCGATCCATGGAATCGATCAGGTAACGCTCGCGATATTCCGACCAATCCGTGTACCACGGGATGCTGGCCTGATCCGCACGCTCGAAGCGGCGCGGCGGCTGGAAGGCATCGAAATCATCAATATGGCCGAGTCCATACGCGGTGGCGACGCCTTCCACTGAGCCGTACTTGCCCAGCAGGAACTCGCGGTAGAGCTTCAGGGAAGCATCGGAGAAGTCTCCGGAGTAGGCATTGATGCCGAAGAAGAATGCCATCTCGTTATCGACCTGGCAGGCCACGATGCCGCCGCCGTTGTTGACCGCATGCTTGGCGAGAATCGGGCAGATCGCGTCATACCACAGTGCGGTCTCTTCGAAGAACGCGTCGGTGGCGTACGAAAGTGCGGGAATCGGCTTCGGCACCTGAGTCAGCACGGCCCTTGCTCCGCTGGAGTTCTTGGCCTGCAGACGCTCATCATCGAGAATGCGCTTGGGGTAGCCGAACCAGGTCATTTCGGAGTTGATCTGCGGGCCGGGGCGCACCACGATGTTCAGCCCCTTGTCTTCGCACAGGGTCAGGAAAGCATCGATGTCCGTGCGGGGATCCACCTGACCGAAGTCGAACACACCGCGGGACAGCTCGTGGGCTTCCCAAGGAATGTAGATGGACACCATGGTGAATCCGAGGTCGACGATTCCGTCAAGAATCTTCTCCCACTTGTCTCGGTCAAGACGCCAGTAATGGATTGCGCCACCGTACAGTTCGGCTCGTTCGCCGTTGACCTTAATCGCCGAATCGTCAACGGTGACGACTCGATTAGCTGTGGTTGTCATGAGTTGTTCCTTTCGTTATTCCACATGTGTATGGAAAATCAATCGTTGCTGCGCTTGGCCAATGCGACGGCCAGCACGATGATGATGCCGCGCACCACCTGCTGCTGGGCGGAAGATAGGCCCGCGAGGATAAGTCCGTTGTTGATCATTGCCATGAGGATGGCGCCGGCTGCTGCGCCGACCGCGGATCCACGACCACCCGAGAGTGCGGTGCCGCCCAAGATCACAGCGGCGATCACGTTCATCTCATCGCCATCACCCCACTGGAATCGTCCTGATTGCAGACGCCCTGCGTAGAGCATGCCGGCAACGGCCGCGCACATGGCGGATGAGAACATCACCGAGAAACGGATCTTCGCCACATCGATACCGGAGTATTTGGCGGCCAACGGATTGGCACCGACCGCAAGCGTGTACTTGCCGAACCGTGTCTTGCCGAGGATGATCACACCGATGATGAAGAACACCAGAGCCCAGATGATGATCACCGGGAAGATGCCGATCTGGCCGCCGCCAAAGATGAAGTTGTAGTTGGCGTTCAGAATCGGCTGAGGCGAGGAGTCCGTAATCCATTGGGCGACGCCTACGGTGATGCCCATCATCGCCAATGTCGTCAGGAATGACGGTATCTTTGCCCAGGCGACCAGCAGGCCGTTGATCACGCCGCACAGCACACCCACGAGCAATCCGGCGAGCACACCGGCCACGATGCCGAACCGGGCAATGGCCATGGCTGTGGCCACTGAGGCGAGACCGGCAATCGAGCCGACGGACAAGTCGATTTCCGCGGCGCCTATCACGAATGTCATCGCCATGGCCATCACGATGATGATTGAGGACTGGCGAAGGATGTTGAGCAGGTTGACCGTGCTGGTGAATCCTTTGCCCGACAGCATCAGGGCGAACAGGATGAACACCACTACGACGCCGACGTAGACGATATTGCTTCGAATATCGATTTTCTTTAATGCTTGTACCATTATGACTCTTTTCCTTCCAATGCTTCGCTGCCTTGGATTGATTGGCTTTCGTCAGCGTCCGTTCCGGCGTGCTGAATAGCGAGCTGCAGATCCGCTTCCGTGTCGATGCCCTCGCTGCTGAGTTCGGCGACTACTTTGCCGCGCTTCATCACCACGTATCGGTCGCACACCGCGATCATTTCCGAAAGCTCGGAGGAGATGAACAGCACACCTTTGCCGCCATTGGCGAACTCGGTCACACTGGCCAGCACTTCCGACTTCGTGCCGATGTCGACACCGGCAGTGGGCTCGTCCATAATCAGCAGATCAGGCTCACGCCCCAGCCATTTTGCAATGACGATCTTCTGCTGGTTGCCGCCGGACAATCTCGATGCGGGGGCTGCGGGATCGTCCACCTTGATTGAGAACCTCTGGATAAGATCCGAAGCGATTGCCTCAATCTTCTTATTGGACAGCAATCCGTTGCTACGGCATTCGTCCAAGCGGGTCAGGGTGAGGTTGTTGCGTACCGAATGAGATACCACCAGACCCTGCTCGCGGCGATCTTCCGGAACCAGAGCCACTGCATGAGACATTGCGTCCTTGGCGGACTTGGGCGCATACGGTTTGCCGGCCAGTTCGATGGTGCCTGACGTGATCTTGTCGATGCCGAACAGTACGCGAGTCACTTCGGTGCGGCCCGATCCCATAAGACCCGCGAGACCAACGATCTCGCCGGCTCGCACTTCGAAACTCACATTGTCGACGCCCTCGTTGGCGCTGAGGCCGGTGACCTTCAGCAAGGTACCGCCGATCTTGGATTCCTGCCGCTGATGCTTGCCGAGCTTTTCCGTATGCTGACCGACGATGCCTTCGATAATCTCCTCATCGGAGATATCGGCGACATTGGAAGTGAGCAGGTTCTTGCCGTTGCGCAGAATGGTGATTCGGTCGGCGATCTTGCGAATCTCATCCATACGATGGGAGATGTAGATCAGCGAGATGCCTTCGTTCTTGAGATGCCGCACCAGATCGAGGAATCGTTCCGTTTCCGCGGCGCTCAACGAGGCCGTGGGTTCATCGAGAATCAGCACCCGGGCATCGGCGCGCAGCGCTTTGGCGATTTCCGTCAACTGCCAGTATCCCGTTGCCAGTGTTCCCACTTCAACATCCGGGTCGAGGTCGACGCCCAATCGGTCCAGAAGCTGCTTCGCTTGCTTGCGCATGCTTTTCTTGTCCAGAAAATGGCAGCTATCCAGCGTCTCCGCGCCCATGAAGATGTTCTGCGCGACGCTCATTGTGGGGACGAGGGAGAATTCCTGGAACACCATGCCGATTCCCGCCTTGCGTGCGGTCTCGATTGACAGTGAGGTGAATTCTTCCTCGCCTATCTGCACCGTGCCGGAGTCCAGGGAGTAGACGCCTTGCAGGATTTTCATCAGCGTCGATTTGCCGGCACCGTTTCCTCCTGCCAGTGCATGGACTTCGCCACGACGCAGATCGAACGAGACATCGTCCAGCACGCTGACCCCGGAAAACTGCTTATGGACATGCTCCATATGCACTACTGAGGTTTGAGTTTCCATTGTGCTTCCGATCATGTACGGCTTATTACTTCAGCAGATCTTGGATGTCGCTCGGCAGAGAATCGTGGTAGACCTCTTGCCATGCGTCCGAGAGATTCGTCCGGGTCACGGGGAGTGCGGACAGTGCCACGTAAGTGGGGTAATCCTTGCCAAGCACTCGGGAACCGGCGGCGATCTCCGCCTCGGTGACGCCCTGATTGTACGGACGCTGAGCCGAGGTCCCGGCGATCAGCTGGTTCTGGGCCATGGCCACGCCGATGGATTCGCCGAGGTCGATGGTGGTGATCTTCAGGTCGGTACGGCCGGCGCTACGAGCGGCAGCCATAACACCTTCAGCCGGAACATCCCACGGAGCCCACATACCCTTCAGGTCGGGGTTCTGGTTGATGATTGCGTCGGCCTGAGACTGGGACTGGGAGACCAGATCGGAATCGGAAACACCCTTCTCGGCGATGATTTCGATGTCGGGGTATTCGTCCTGGATGGTCTTCTTGAAGCCTTCGTAACGCTGTTCGGTCACGAAGAAGTCCGCGTCGTGGTACAGGGCTGCGATCTTGCCCTTCTTGCCGATGGAATTGGCGAGAATGTGAGCGGAGGCAACGCCGTTGCCGTAGTTATCGGCGGAGACCACGGACACATAGTCCTTGCCTGCTTCGAGATCATTGGCCGGCTGATCCATGAACACCAGAGTGACTCCGGCTTCGGCCACCTTCTTGTATGCCGCAACGGTTGCCGTAGCATCGGTCGGGATGGAGATGATGATGTCGGGGTTCTGGGCCAGCACGGTTTCGATATCGGAAACTTGCTTGTCCGGGCTGAAGTCCGCATCGGTAATGGCGATGATCTCAACACCGAGCTCTTCGAAAGTGGCCTTCAGACCAGCGACCTGAGCGTTGTACCAATCATTGCCTGCGTAGTGAAACACCAAGGCCGCCTTGAGATGGGCGTCCTTGATCTTCTGCACTTCCTCATCCGTCAGATTGGCGACATCCGCGGATGCCGCTTCCTCACCGTTTGCGCCGGTGGACAGCACCTTGCCGTCAATCGCCTTTTCCGCCACGGAGAGGGCGGTGGCCGCAGTGTCTTCAGTGCTTTCCGTGGAGGTGGACGAGGAGCAGGCCGTGAGCATTGACACGCACACCAGGCCCGCAATTACCGCCGATACGGCATTGCGTACTTTATTGTAGGGGCTCTCCTTCATTGGTCCTTCCTTACTGTGTCCTTCATTGGGCAATATCCGCCGAATTGCTTCGGCCGAGGCGGCAAGAGCAACGGTGCATTTGTCGCCTTTGGAGTTATGAAAAGCTTTTCATAAGCAGGTTCACAAAAAACACGTTTACGAAAAGCAGCTCTTCGCGTTTCGGTGGCCCTCCGCATTTGAGTTACATGGGCCTGAAAAGCTTTTCATTCACTATAACAGCCGACCTGCACGAGCGCAAGCCATGGAGTCAAAAGCTTGCCCACGGTGTGTCGCGAGCGTTTTCTTGGTGTGTTTTTAACGGGGGACTAGACGCAGCATGTCGAGACTCCGATTGCTAATATCGCGCCACGGCTCGAGCGCCGAACGTTCCATCCAAGAACCGTGGAGCGATTTCGCTGCCATGGTTCATGAAATCAATCGATTTTCGCGAACCGTGGCGAGGAAGCTGAAAAAGACTTCCGGCCGTCTGTCGGCATGCAATCCGAGACCGGCGGAATACCGCATCCCGAGCAACACCCATGTGTATGTGTTCAATTGGATGTTGAGGTTTGGGGGGTGGTGACGTTTTGTTGGACTTCGTTGTCTGAATGGTCGTTCGCAACGATAGCACGCACGTTCAGGCGACGAGCCCGAGCTGGATGCGTTTGTCCATGATGCTCATCCCGTATTCGAGTTTGATGCGCTTGTCCCTGTGCCAGACCATGTACTCGTCGAGCATTTTGGCGAACCCGTCGATCGAGACGCCTTGGAAGCTTCGCTTGTGGAAGAACTCCTGCTTGAGCCTGCCGAGGAACCCCTCGGCGGCCGCGTTGTCCGGACTGCAGCCCTTCGCGCTCATCGACCGCGTCAGCCCGTGCTCCCCGCAGATGCGGATCCATTCGTCCCACCGGTAGCGGCATCCACGGTCCGAGTGGATGATCGGCGTCTCGCCGGTCTTGAGCGTGGAGCACGCGGACTCGAGCATCCCGTTGCCAATGCGGCGTTGGGGCTCGTGCCGATCGTCCAGGCGACCGGCATGCCGCCGTGGCGGCCGATGACCGGGGACAGGTACACCTTGCCCGCCGGGATCGCGAACTCCGTGATGTCCGTGACCCACAACCGGTTCGGCGCCTCGGCGTGGAAGTCGCGGTTCACCGGGTTCTTCGGGGCCTTGGTGAGCTCGCCCTTGTACGAGCTGTACCGCTTCGCGCTCTTGAACAGCGGCACCGGACCATGCGGGGTCATCAGCCGCATGACCCGTTTGGCGGATGCCCTGACGCCCATGCTTTTCGGCTCCAGATGGACGCGCCCGTACCCGTAGCGGCGTCTGCTGTTCTCGAACGCCTCGCGCACGAGCTCCGGCAGCGGTGCGTCCTTGTCGGGACGTTTCATGGCGTTGAGCCGGTAGCGGTACGCGCTGCGCGCGATGCCGACCATGGGCAGCAGGCCTCTGGCGGTCACGCCGAGCTTCTCACTGGTCTGTTCGACGAGGATGGCCTTCTCGCGGCTGGTCAGGTTTTCCGGGACTGCGCCCGGCTCTTTTCCCAACGGCTCCGACGCCCCACGGCGGATCGCGATCTCGATGTCCGGTTCCCTCTTCTCCCGCCGCTGCCGCTCGACGTCGGCGTCCAGCTCGTCCAGACGGGCCGTGTCTCCGCCGGCCTCTTCTCCGACGCCGCCACCGCGTCCGCCAGGCCGGCCGCGTCCCGGGGGCCGGATGCGGCCGTCGGCATGGTCGCCGGCGTCAGGGGCTCCGCGCCGGTTTTCCCCTCCCCGGCCGTCGGGGGCTTCTCTCCGGGTGTCTCCGTCACGTGCGCCTCCTTGGATACGGCGAGCATCTGCCGTTTCCGGTTTCTCACGACGGACGCCTCCACGCCCAGTTCGGCGGCCGCCTCGCGTGATTTCAACCTTCCGGACGCGACCGCGACCACCGCCTCCCGCTTCGATTCCTCGGGAACCGGGCCGTGCCTCAGCCTGCGTCGGCCGGGGACGAGCTCGTCGATCCACGCGGTGAACGGCTCATGGCTTTTCGGACGGCCGAGCGCGCGCATGGTGCGTTTCAGACGCCTGCCGTGTCCGAGGTAATGTTCCACGGCGGCCTGTCTCTGCTCGTCCGTGTACCGCCGGTACCGTTTCCCGCGAGTGGACTGTCTTCCGGTGCGTTCCTCCTCGAGGCGTCCCCGGTACCACACCGGCAGCATCCCCCTGCTGGGATAGCCGAGTTCGTGTATCACGTCCGCGGCGCAGCGCTCGTATCTGATGTACAGGTCCACGGCCCTGTCGCGCTGCTCCTTGCTGTACTTCACCATAAAAGGGTTCTCCTCCCGGTCGGGGAGTCCAAAAAATGTCACCACCTCGAAATGCGAAGAGCCAGTTAACTAAACACGGTGCGAATTACACAGCGTAGAACATCACACATACCCCAATATTTCTCGCACGCGGCCAATAATTGCTGTTCGGACTACCGCTTGTAGGCTTGGGCTATGTCGCTATGGCGCTTGGCTTCCTTGATTTTCGGGTTTTCGGGGCCTTCGTTCGGCGGTAGCTGGCACAACCATTCGCCGATAATGCCGATGATCATGTCGGCGATGCACACCACGGCCGCAATTGCGCACTCGGTGACGGCGTGTGCATAAAAATCCGCCTCAATATGGCTCAGGCTCATCACAATCTGACCGCCATACCAGCCGGCAAGCGTTGCGCCTGCCAATCCCAGTGCCTTTGCCAACACCAGCGTATACACCGCGATAGTGGGATTAATGAAGCTATGCGGACGCTTCTTGGGGTCGGTATTCGCGTATTTATGCACTTGCAGGGCCAAGATCAGCACGATAACGCCCAGCACGGCCAGCAATCCGGTCACAATCCGAGGCGCACCAATCAGCGACAGTCCCGAGCTTTCGCCGTAGGAGGCCAGACCGATACCCGCCAACAGGCCCAGCACGGCACCGATCACATACTGCCACCATGGTGTTCGCCGTGTTTTCATGTCCGGCCTCCTTATCGTTGCGTTGCTGTTTGCTGTTTGCGAACGGCCCTCGCGCTTGGGCTGTTCATCTTGATTTGGTTTTCGTCACTGCCATGCCCGGCTGTTCGAGGCCGGAGACTGGTCCGTCACCGTCTGGTTTCTAGCCTACCGTTCGTAACTGGTTCCGCCATCAGCTCAACTGTTCGACAGTATCCAGTTGTCCGATAGCAATCCGACCTGTCCGGCATCCGGTGCCATGGCCAAAAGGAAGGCCACCGGGTCGCCGCCCAGAGAAGCATTCGGGTCCATATCCAGCCAAGGTGCCAATACCGACGCATGGTTACGGGCCGACGGCCAAGGAATGCTGCAGTTGGGCTCGTCGGAAGTCACGCCTTCCATGTCGACAAGGTCAAGGTCGACTGCCAGATCATGAACGCTTTCGATGCTGCCCAATACGGCAATCAGGTCGGCGGGCGGCAACTTGGTTTCGATTTGGATGACCGCGCTCATCGCGTCTGGGCCGTCGAAATGGCTGACATGGTAGAGCGGCGAAATGCCCTGTACCTGATTGCCAGGAACACTGTCGATGGAAACGATGGTTTCGCGGAACAGCCGTTCGGCATCCTGCGAGGTGGAATCCAGCGAAATAATCGCCTTGCGTGAGACGGGTTCCAGCACTTTGGAAGCATTCTCGTCTGCTCCCGCTGGCGGGAGCTGGCTCGCAGCGCGAGACTGAGGGTGGTGCACTGAGACTGGCCACCCCCAATCAGCCTGCGGTTGACGGCCCCCGCCGGCGGGGGCAGATTCTTGCTTGACTGCATGCCCGCCGAGCATCCAGTCTTCGCTCTCGAGCTGCACGGCGTTACGGTCCGGCGCGGCGGCCAGCAAATCGGCTACAGGCCCCTCATGGGCTCCGGCAAGTTTGGCGTTCGGATTCAGCGCCGCCCAGGGAGCCAGCACAAACGCGCGCTGCCAAGCACGCGGATGGGGCAATGCCAGATCCGGATCCGCGCTGGTGATTCCATCAAAGTCGATAATGTCCAAGTCCAACGGCCTGGAATCCCAATGATTCTCACGAATTCGCCCATGGTTCGCTTCGACGTTTTGCAACGCGGCGAGCAATTCGTGGCTGCCCATTGTGGTTTCAAGCTCCACCACGGCGTTCAGGAAATCCGGCGTACCGTCAGCCATGCCCCACGCGGCCGTGCGATAGAGCGGCGAAATACCGGTCACCTGCGTGCCAGGCAACGCATCGATTTCTCGAATGGCGGCTCGCAAGGTGGATTCCACCTCGCCCACATTGCTCCCCAAGGCCACCACCGCGTTATGGATGGCATGCTTTTCAGCAGTACGTCCATTATCGGTGGCACGCACGCGCGAGATGGAGACCGATACATCTGCAAAAGCCACGACGATGGGCGCGTGAGGCTTGTGCACGGTGACGTCGATGGAGGCGACGGCCGGCGCATCGGCAAGAATCTTATCCGCGATACGTTGGGCCAGACGCTCGATCAGGTCCACATGAGGGCCTTCGATGACAGCCGCGATATCCTTGGCCACGCGGCCGTAATCGATGGTGTCGTTGAGATCGTCGGATTGGCCGGCTGCGGCCAGATCAAGGTGCAGGGTGACGTCCACGACGAAAGTTTGTGGCCGTTCGTGTTCAAAGGCGAGCACACCGTGGGTGCCGTTGGCATGTACGCCGGTAAGTGTGATGGTGTCCATTGGTAAGGCTTTCTGCTCAAATGCTCCCCTCAGTCGCCTTCGGCGCCAGCTCCCCTCGCCCGAGGGGAGCCAAGACCTAGAAGCAACCAAAAACAGGGAGCCAGGGGAATCATGCGTATTCGCGCCAGGTGTTGCCGGCGATGACGGCGGCGCGGCTTTTGGCCACATCGTGTACGCGCACGGCCCATGCGCCGTGCTCGGCGGACAGGGCGGACAAGGCTGCGGTCACGTCGTCGCGCTGGGCCATGGTCGGGCCATCAGCACCGGCAGCACCCGCCCCGGTAAGCATCGCCGAAATGAAGCGCTTGCGGGACTGGCCAATCAGCACCGGATATCCAGTGGCGCGGAAGATCTCGAGTCCGGTCAGCAGCGGTAGGTTATGCTCGATGCCGGGCTTGGAGAAGCCCAGACCAGGATCGATGATAATGCGCTCAGGCTTTACGCCGGCGGCCAGCACGCCGTCGACTTGGCGCATGAGTTCGTCGCGTACGTCGGTCAATACGCCATGCTCGTATACGGAGGTGTCTTGATCGGGGTTCGCGCCCTTGGAGCCGGCGAGCCAGCCGCGCCAATGCTGCACGATGTACAGGCAGTCGTGGTCGGCGACCACGTGCGGCAGTTCGGCGTCCAGTGTGCCGCCGGACACGTCGTTGATAATTTGCGCGGCCTCGCTCAGTGCGGCGGCGGCCACGGATGCGCGCGTGGTGTCGATGGACAGTACGGCACCGGCCGGAATCAACGTCTTGACGGCGCCGGTGATACGGGCCAGTTCGTCGGCCTCGGACACGCGCTTGGCACCGGGGCGCGTAGATTCGGCGCCGATGTCGATGATATCCGCGCCGGCGGCCATCATGTCGCGCCCGTGCTGGGCCGCCTTGGCCGGGTCCAGCCACAGGCCGCCGTCCGAGAACGAGTCCTCGGTGATGTTGAGCACACCCATCACCATGGTGTGCGTAGTGTCATGCAACGCCTGCAAATCAGTCATAGGTTATCTCCCCTTCGTTGTTTCCCTTCGCTCCCCTCAGTCGCCTACGGCGACAGCTCCCCCTCAGAGAGGGGAGCCTAGGTTGCGTCACTTGTCAAGAATCAAGCTCATGGCTTCGGCTCGGGTAGCGGGGTTGCGTAGCAGACCGCGCACCGCAGAGGTCACCGTGCGGGCGGAAGACTTCTTGATGCCGCGCATCGACATGCACAGGTGCTCGCATTCGGTCACCACAATCACACCACGTGCGCCCGCATACTCGACCAGCGCGTCGGCGATCTGCTGGGTCAAACGCTCCTGCACCTGCGGCCGGCGAGCATACACCTCAACCAGTCGGGCGAGCTTGCTCAGCCCCATCACCCCATCCTTGGCGGGAATGTAGCCCACATGGGCCACGCCATGGAAAGGCAGCAGGTGATGCTCGCACACCGAATACAGTTCGATGTCCTTGACCAGCACCAGCTCGTCAGTGTCCACGTCGAAGTGCTTCTCCAGCACATCGGCCGGCGAGGCCTGCAGACCGGCGAACAGCTCGCGGCACGCGCGGGCGATGCGGTCAGGCGTTTCCACCAGTCCCTCGCGCTCGGGATCCTCGCCAATCGACTTCAGGAACAGACGTACGGCCTCGCGCACGCCTTCCTCGTCGTATGTGCGTTTCTCCCGCTGGCAAGACTCTATATTTTCGTTCATCTCATCTCTCCCTTGTCATTGTCCACAACGACGTCGGCCCGGCCTGCGTACGTGAGAAACCACATGAACAGGTCGGGCCGAATCGTCATCGTGTCTACTCTTCCGGCTTCATGCCGACCGAGCGCTTGAGGCTTTCGGGAATCTCCACCGGCGGCTTGTCCGAGTCGGGGCGGCGGTCGTTGGACAGCCACACCGGACGAACCGGAGCCTTCTTGATCGGCGCGAAGATCGCCGCAAGTTCCTTCTCGTTCAGGGTCTCCTTGACCAGCAGCTGGCGGACCAGCTCGTCAAGAATATCGCGGTTGTCGTTGATGATGGTCCATGCCTCGGTGTGCGCGGTCTCCACCAGCTTCAACACTTCGTCATCGATCACTTCAGCGGTACGATCGGAGTACTTGCGCGGCTGCAGACCATCCATCACAGTGGTCTGATCGTCGTCGGAACCCCACTTGATGGCGCCGAGCTTATCGGAGAAGCCGTATTCGATCACCATCGTACGGGCGATGCTCGTAGCCTTCTCGATATCGTTCGAAGCACCGGTAGTCGGGTCGTGGAAGACGATTTCCTCGGCGGTGCGGCCACCCATCGCGTAGGCCATCTGGTCGAGCAGCTGGTTGCGCGACTGCGAGTAGCGGTCGGAGGTCGGCATGACGGCGGTGTAGCCGAGGGCGCGGCCTCGCGGCAGAATCGTCACCTTGGTCACCGGATCGGTGTTGTTCAAGGCGGCGGCCACCAGCGCATGGCCACCCTCGTGGTATGCGGTGTTGCGCAGCTCTTCCAGAGCCATGCCCTTGGACTTGCGCTTCGGGCCGGCCTGAACGCGGTCGATGGCCTCGTCGATGGCGCGGTTGTCAATCAACTGGGCACCGGCACGGGCGCACAGCAACGCGGCTTCGTTGAGCACGTTGGCCAAATCAGCACCGGTGAAGCCCGGCGTGCGCACGGCGACCATATGCAGGTCGACGTCCGGTACGAACGGCTTGCCCTTGGCGTGCACCCTCAGAATTGCCTCACGGCCTTCCAGATCAGGGGCGGCCACACCTACCTGACGGTCGAATCGACCCGGACGCAGCAGAGCGGGGTCGAGCACGTCAGGGCGGTTGGTGGCGGCGATGATGATGAGGTTGGTGTCGTTGTCGAAACCGTCCATCTCGACGAGCAGCTGGTTCAGCGTCTGCTCGCGCTCGTCGTGGCCACCGCCCATACCGGAGCCACGCTTGCGACCCACAGCATCGATCTCATCAATGAAGATGATGGCGGGAGCGTTCTTCTTGGCCTCATCGAACAGGTCACGCACACGGGAGGCACCGAGACCCACGAACATCTCGACGAAGTCGGAGCCGGCCATCGAGTAGAACGGCACACCGGCCTCACCTGCGATGGCTCGGGCCAGCAACGTCTTACCAGTGCCGGGAGGGCCGTACAGCAGCACGCCGCGCGGGATGCGCGCACCCAGCGCCTTGTACTTGGACGGATCCTTAAGGAAGTCCTTGATTTCCTCGACTTCGGCCACGGCCTCGTCTTCACCGGCCACATCGGCGAACTTGGTGGTGGGGGTCTGGCCCTCAAGCAGCTTGCCGCTGTTCTTCTTGCCGCCCATGCCGAGCATGCCGCCGGCGCCGCCCATGCGGCTCATCAGCCACCAGAACAGGGCGAGGATGATGACGAACGGCAGAATCGAGGTGATGAGGTAGCTCATCACACTGGTCTGCTCGATATTCGAGGTCCAGCCCTTTTCGAGATCGCCGTTCTCCACGGCCTTGGCCACCTGTGCGCCTTGGGCGAAGGTGTAGTGGAACTGCACGTTCTTGCCGTAGTTGGTCACCTTGCCGGTGTCGGCGTTCTTCTTGGTGTAGTCATTCTTCAGCTCAAGGCGGACGACCTGCTTGTTGTCCGTAATCTCGGCGTATGTGGCCTTGCCCTGATTGATCAGCGCGAAACCATCTTTAGTATCGATGGTTTTGGTGCCACCGCCGGCGAACATCTGGAACATCAGCACAACCATGACCACGAGCACGGCACCCCACAGCCAGGGGGACTGCCATATCGGGCGGTTCTCTTTGTTGCCTTTGCCATTGTTCCCGTTATTGCCATGGTTGAACGGGTTGGTGAACGGGTTGCCGTTGTTACGGTTGTTGTTCGGGTTCGGGTTATTGCCGTTACCCGGCCCTTGCGGGAAGCTCATGCTTGCACTCCTTGGTAGACGGACGGCTTGAGGACCGCGATCGAATCGAGGTTACGGTAGCGTTCGTCAAAGTCGAGGCCGAAGCCGACTACGAACTCGTCCGGAATCTCATAGCCGGCGTACTTCACATCAACGTCCACCTCTCGGCGGGAAGGCTTGCTCAGCAAAGCGAAGACTTCCACGGAAGCGGCACCACGACGTTTCAGTTCTGCGACCAGCCACGCGAGCGTGCGTCCTGAATCAACAATATCCTCCACAATCAAAATGTGCCGTCCGCGAACATCGGCGGACAAATCCTGCCTGACTGTGACCTCACCGCTCGACACTGTGCCCGAGCCATAGCTCGACAGGCTCATAAAGTCGATCTGTACAGGAATGCTCATGGTCTGGGTGAACGCGACCAGCGTATTCACGGCCCCTTTCAGCACCGCAACGAGCAGCGGATTCTTATCGCGGTAATCCTCGCTCGCGAGAGCAGCCATCTCGTGGATCTTGGCATCGATCTGTTCTTTGCTGACCAGCTCGTGGTCAATATCTTCCTCAACGTCAGCGATTCGCATGCGCTCCATCTTGGCACACGCGAATGACGTGTTTCTTGCGATTGGCTGAATAACCTCTGGGAAGTGAGACGCCGCCTTGCCCATGCCAATCGACGACCAGCCGGTCGATGGCGGCAATCTGGGCAGCACTGGCGTTCACACCGGCTTGGCTCAGCGCGTGAGCGATGACCCGCAACCGAATCGCCTCTGGCTCACGTGTAATACGTTTGACGCTAATCATCAGGCCGATGCCATGGCTTGAATCGTTGGTATCGCCTGCCGCACAGGCTCGTGGCGTATCGGTCGATACCGCTGCCGACGATGCCGGCCAATCAACTGCCGTAACCGCCTCCCCCATCACCTCGTCGGATCGCTGATCCAAATACTCCTTATCCATTCTGGCCAACCGTGCGCTTTCGGCGAAATGGCGGGTGACATTGAATCCAGCGAATCGTTCGATGGCCGGCAGCAGGTCGTGGCGCACCCGCGAGCGCAACGGATAGTCATTCGGCAACTCGCCGTCTACCGCATCGCCATTGGTGGGGTCATCCCAATATTCCATACCTAAGTCTTCACAGATGCCGGTGGTTTCGGCTCGAGTAAGGGTAAACAGTGGCCGCGCAAAAGTCGCGCCACTGCGTGTGAAGACCTGCGGCATGCCAGCCAACGCATCCACGCCTCGACTGCGCAGCAGGCCAATCAATACGGTTTCCGCCTGATCGTCCATAGTGTGGGCCAACAGCACGGCAATGGCACCCGATTCATGCGCCGCGGCGCACAGCTCGTCATACCGGGCCTGCCGTGCGGCCGCTTCGAGGCCCTCGCCGCGCGCCTGTACGGTTGCGTTGCGCACGATGACCGGGCCCAGTCCCAACGCGCGGCAACGATCCGCGGCCTCGCTGGCGACCTGTTCGGAACCCTCCTGCAAGCCGTGATCCACAATCACGGCACCGCAACGCACGCCCATGGACGTGCATACGATATGGCTCACCGCAGCCAGTGCCATCGAATCGCGCCCGCCTGAACAGGCCACGAGCACGAGTGGCGCATCGGAGGCAACGGCATGGTCCCCATGCTGCGCGAATTCGGGAGCCTGCACATCGCATAGTTCCACGGCGCTCAACGTTGCGCGGACCGCGCCTACGGCCTTGCGCAATCGTGCGGAATATGCCATGTACTCACCACCTTTTTTCTGGTTATAGGCACTCGTGCGTTTATGGACGTTTACGGCCTTTGTAGCCCTTGATGGCCCTTGATGCCTCTTTTACAGCCCCGCGAGCTTGGTGATGAACGAGTCGATGGCGCTACGTGCGGCGGCATAATCCTCAGGATTGTTGACCACCACGGCAAACGACAACGCTCCCCCATTGGTGCGGGACACATTGCCGGCCATCGACGTAACCGTGCCGAGGCTGCCGGTTTTGACGCGCAGCAGACCAGCCACGGCATCATCCGTATACCGATCCTGCGCCGTGCCCACCAACCCCGCGATGGATAGACCTTCCGCACCAGCAGCACCGCTCTCGGTGGTCAGATTACGTTGTTGGACGGCCGCCAGCGTGCGTACGGTGAGTCGGGAGCCGGGAGACAGGCCGGAGCAATCGGCCATGGTCAGACCGGATGTGTCGAGACCGAGATCGTTCAGAGTGGATTTGACCGCTTCCGTGCCGCCTTCAGGACTGTTTGTCGCTGATTTCGCCAAGGCGGTGAGTCTGCCGAACTCCTCGGCCAGCGTATTGTCCGAATGCCGCAACGTGTATGCCATGATTTCGGACAGTGTTGCCGAACTCACCGAAGCCAAAGGCGTTTCGCTGGATGGAGCGGTGTTTGCCGTCACGTCTCCGGTAACGGCCACGCCGTTCGATTGGAGCAGTTCGGCGAATTTCGTGGCCGCGTCGCTGGCGGTGTGCTGGGACAGTTCCGGGTATCCGGCCGAATCATCGGGGTCGGCCGGCGCAGGCGTATCGGCGGTGTATTGGCGGCCTCCATCAATCGCCATTGATGAGACCGGCGTGAAGTAGACGGTGTAGTCGCTTAAGACTGCGCCGCCTTCCGACAGACCTGCGGGAATGCGTGAGTCGCCGAATAGGGTGTCGTCGTACTCGAGATTGACGGAAGTGATCCCTCGCTGGGCGAGCGCGGCCACGGTGGCCTTGGCCAAGGTGTTCAGACCGGCACGTCCGTTGGTATGGTTGGCGTCAGAATCGCCTGCAGACAGCAGCATGTCGCCATTGCCTTTGAGGGTCAACGTATTGGTGCCGTCATCGGATTGGGTGAGGAACACTTGGGTATCCAAGGTGGATGCCATATTCAGGGTGGATGAGGCGGCGAGCGCGGTCAGCGTTTTCAGTGTGGATGCAGGCTCGCGTGGAGTGTTCGACTCATGTTCGGCAGCGACGGTGCCTTGGGCGTCTTCAATGATCACCGACGTATCGTTTCCCACGCCTTGCGCGGACAGCAATTCGTTGACCAGCGCAGAAGCGGCCGTGGAATCAAAGGCCTTGTTCGTGTTCAAGGTGCCGGCGACGGTGCCGCCTGATTTGGCGGTGGCTGGATCGGCAAAAACAGGTGTGGTGACGGGCTTCAACGTCAATAATCCGGGGGCCACGTCGGTGATGTCGGCGGCGCAGTACCCCGCGAACAGGGCGATGGTGGTCAGTGCGGAAATGATGACGGTCAGTGTTCGGCGATGCGATCGTTGGGTCCGCCGTTGCGCTTCACGCCGCTGACGGCGTGATACCGCTGTAGATACCATCGTGCTCCTTATGCCAAGGCGATCATTTCTGCAATGAGGCGAACGAGTCGAGTGTTGCCACAATCGAGAGCATTCGCGCATCCATCAGCTTACCGCCCAGCCATGTCCCGAGTGCCAGGATGCCGATGCCGTTGGCCAGCGCGACCGGAATAATCGCCAGCCATATGCCGCCTTCGGCTCCCGTCAGCAGCATGACCAGCGCCACGATGCCGGTGGGCAGCATGAGCAGCAGGCTGCCGAGCATGTAGACGAACGGGAAGAAACCTTGGGCCATGGCGCGACCTTGAGGCGCGGAGAACGGCTTGTCCATTGAGGCGACCGGGTACATCAGTACACAGGAGGTGACTTCGGACACACCCAGTCCGCTCAAGGCGACGCCCATGCCCACGGCGAGGAAGATCAGGCCGATGACGAGGTCATCGGGCTGCGCCCAGCGGCCGGTCAGTGCGCCGACCAGCACGATGCCGGCGAGATAGAGCAGCACCATGTAGACGACCATGATGCCGACGTAGACGCGTACGCGGCCGATTCTGTCGGTCCGGCCACGCACGCCGGCGATGACTTCCATGGTGAAGCCGCGGCCGTCATATGCGAGCCCGTTGCTTTCCACCACGGACATGAACCAGCCACACCAGATCAGCGACTGCCAGACGACCGCGCTGATGCCGTGCGCCTGGAAGGCGAAGATGATCAGGAACAGGACCGGCATGGCGAAGATCATGGCTTGGCGGGGGTCTCGTTTGAGATAGGTGATCAGGCGTGCGGACACCGCGCCGGATGCCGAATCGGGCATCCATGCGAATGCGCCGATGCCTTTGGCGGTCTCGGACGGACTGTTTGCGCCGATGGTGAGCCGTTCATGCCTCAAACACCAAGTGCATACGGCGAAGCAGACAATCCATGTGACGGCAAGGATGGCGATGCGGGCGAGCAGCACCGCCCAGGCTCCGGTAAGCGCGTCGAACGGCAGTTGGAAGGCCGCGCCGAACGGCGTCCATGCGGCGATGGTGGTCGCCGCGCCCCAGGTTTCGGTGTTGAGGCTGAAGGCTATGCCGGAGTTGACCAGAATGTTCGGCAACTGGCAGATGATGACGAACGTCAGCACGATGAAGATGTAGAACGCGCCTTTGCCGCGTTTGCTGGTCACCAGCGTGGTGGATAGGGCGATGAGCAGTTTGGAGATGCTCATCATGGTGATGACGGCCAGCACTGCGGCGAGGAGGGAACTGATGATTACGGCTGGTCCCATATGCCGATAGGCCAGTGTCCAGAGCATCAGTGAGGCCACGCCGGTAAGGGCGGGGATGCCGGACAGGCCGGAAAGCAGCAAGCCGAATTGCAGGTTGCGGTCGGCGATGCCGTAGAGCGCGAATTTGCGTGGGTTCATGATGGAGCCTTCGCCAAGCATCATGAGCTGGATGAAGCCGATGAAGATGGTCATGGTCGCGCCGACCAGCACGACGACTATGTTGACGATGCCTCCGGGACCAAGGATGTTCAGCGGAAAGCCATCCGCGTTCACGGTGAAGGGCGGCAGTATGCCGATGAACCATGCGAGCACGCCGGTGCCGATGATGGTGCCGGCCGCGAGTACGGCGGAAAAGACATAGGCGACGGTCTGCCACGCCGATTTTCGCAGGGTGGCGAGCGTGAGCGTCCAGCGCAGGCGGACCAGGGTGATGGCGCTGCTGATCATCGGCGGGCCTCATCGGTAGGTGTGGCGGGCGTAGGCGGAATGGGATGGGCCGGCTGGGCCGAAGTTGGTGCTTGGGCTTGGGCCTGCCCGCCATCGAGCCACGCGAGATGGGCGGCTTCGTGGCGGCCGCCGACCAGTTGCAGGAAGCGGTCTTCGAGTTCTTCGCCAGCAGCGACCTCGTCCACCGTGCCGGCCGCGCACACCAGACCATTGTTGATTACTGCCACGTGCGTGCACATCTTTTCGACCAATGCCATCACGTGTGAGGAGATGATCACCGTACCGCCGGTCTTCGCGTATTCGATGAGAATGTCTTTGAGGTTGGCGCTGGACACCGGGTCCACGGATTCAAACGGCTCATCCAAGACCAGAATGCGCGGGCTGTGAATCATCGCGGAGGCCAGGCAGATTTTCTTGGTCATGCCGGCCGAGTAATCGGTGACCATCGTGTTGGCGGCCCCAGCCAAGTCGAAAGCATTGAGCAGGTCCTGAGCGCGACGCGTGGTCTCCTCGCGGCTCATGCCGCGCAGCATGCCGGAGTAGACGAGCAATTGCAAACCGGTCAGTCGGTCGAAGATCTGGTCGGGCTGGGGCATGACGCCGATCATGCGCTTGGCCGTGTTCACGTCGCTCCACACGTCATGGCCCAAAATCATGGCGGTGCCGGCGTCCGGCACCAATAGACCGGTCACCATATTGAGCGTGGTGGTTTTGCCGGCGCCGTTAGGGCCCACCAGTCCGTAGAACGAGCCGATTGGAATGTCAAGCGCGAGCCCGTTGACGGCGATCTTCCGGTCGAAGTGCTTGAACAGGCCGCGAATGGACACCGCCGCATTCGGATTCGGCGGCCATGCTTGCGGCTGTGGCTGTTGCGGCTGCGAAGACGTGGGAGCGGCGGCTGGCATCATCGGCGGCTGAAATCCGATATTCCCCTGAGTATTGTCTAAGTTCATACATCCACTCTAGCCCACCAGCCACCCCTCAGCGAAGCACCCCCGGGTTGCTGTTGGATTGCCCCGCTGAGCGGCTCCGGACTAGCGGACTCGGTCAGCCCTTATGCGCGATGGGCTTCCACTGGGCTTTGGCGAAGATGGCCTGGAAGGAGATCGGCACGTAGCTGAGCATGTAAATCGGGAAGCTGAGCACATAGGCGAGCAGCTCCTTGTTCGTGGCACCGATCTGGTCGTGCTCGACAATGATGGTCAATGCAGCCAATGCCATCAGGCCCAACACCGATGTGATGATGCCGCTGGACCAAACGGCCAGCGATTGCAGCTGGCTCAGCCAACTCACGAAGCCACACGCGGCGAACAGCAAGCCCATTACCGCGCGAATCACGCCCAACACGGTAAACGGACACAGCATCAAGGTGAAGTCGATGCAGGAGAAATCACGTTCGCGAACCGCGCGTTTCAGCAATGCCGAGCCATAATAACGGAATACCTGCAGGAACCCCTTGCTCCAACGCAAACGCTGACGCCAACTTTGCGAGAAGGTAACCGGCTGCTCGTCGTAGAGGATCGCAGTACCGCAATAGCCGATGCGGTCGCCATGCAGAATCGAATCCATAGTGAATTCAAGATCTTCAGTGAGCAGGTGGAACTTCCATCCCTTGTTCCGCTTCATCACCTCGCGGGAGAACATGAATCCCGTACCGCCCACATGGCAAGAGGAACCGAGAATCATACGCGAGTTAGACAGGAATCGCGATTCACGGATGAACCACAGCGCAGAACCAGAAGACACCCAGTTATCCGCCAGATTCACCGAATTACGGTAGCTGGTCAGAATCTTGAATCCGGAGCAGAACGCCTTGTTCATTTCCTCGAAGTAGTGCTTGTCCAGCTTGTTATCGGCATCGAACACGAAGTAGGCCTCATAATCATCGGCCACACCGATGTCGAGCATATGCCCCAACAGATACGTCAGCGCATATCCCTTGCCAACCAGTTCAAGATTGTGGCGTTCCACCACATGGCAGCCCAAAGACCGCACCACGTCGGCGGTGTTGTCGGTGCAGTTGTCGGCCACCAGCCAGATGTCGATGAGGTCGGACTGGTAGGTCTGATCGCGAATCGACCCAATAAGGTTGCCAATCACGTTTTCTTCGTTGCGCGCGGAGATCAGTACGGCATACCGGTTGGTCATCGGAGCGTCGGGGAAGCGCACGGGCTTGGCGAACAGGGACATCACGATGCACAGCCCCTGATATATCATGCCGGCACCACCGACGATTACCAGGAGAATATCGAGCACGGAAAGCAGGGTCATCAACGCCACCCCGCCCTAGGATTGCTGGAGGAAGATTGATCAGACTGCTTGGTTTGCTTGCGTTGCTCGGGCTGCTCAGACTGCTGCGTATCCGCGGCACCACGCTGCGGAATCGCCGCCGTATCCGGCTCGTCAGCGCTTGCATCCGCACCGACTGTATTATCGGCGTTATCGGTATCCGGCTCCGGCTCAGTGCCACGCAATCCCTTGCGAGCGCTGGAGGATAGCACGTTCTTCGGAATCGCCACGGTGGCGGAATCGTCCAAATCGGATTCTTTCGTCTCGCGTGGCGGAATCGCATAAATCTGTTCCTGCAGCAAACGCAGTTCCTCGTTCATCGGCACACGGCTGGTGGACCCCTTGGCCGCACGCGGCATGTGCTCGCCGATTGGCTGCAGCACATGCTCGCCGAACGCTTCGGACGCCTTGACGATCTTGGACTTCTTCTCCGGAGTCGGATCGTTCATCAGCGGTGAGTCAATCAGCTCATAGCGCTTGGTGTACGCACGGAAGATGGCCTGCAGCGATGCGGTGACCGGCAGCGCCAGGAACGCGCCGAACGCGCCGAACAGCGAACCGAACGCCAGCACCGCAAGGAAGGCGACGGCCGCGTTGATATCCATCGTGCGCTGCGAAATCCTCGGCGAGAGAATCAGGTTCTCAATCTGCTGGTAGACAATGATGAACACCAGCACCGCCACGGCGTACGTCCATCCGCGGTTGCCCCAAGCGAACAGCACCGGCAGCGCGCCGCCGATATAGGTGCCGACCGTGGGGATGAACTGGGATACCACGCCGCAGAACAGGGCCAACGGCAGCCAGTAGGGCACATGCAGAATCTCTAAGAAGATGGCAGTGCAAGTGGCATTGATCAACGCCAGAATCGAACGGGAGAACAGGAAGGACGAAATCTGGCCTTGGGCCACAGTCCACACCAGCAGGAATCGGCGCTGCGTGTTGGGGGCCAGCCACTGGCAGAAGGAGCGGCGCAGTTTGGGACCGGCGGCGGAGATGTAATACGCGGTCATGACCACGGTCATGAGGTTCAGCAGGAAGGAGAACAGGCCGCCCACCGTACTCATGGCGGTACCGGCAAAATCGGTGACCCACGAGGTCTGGATATTGTTGAAGATTTCCATGCCGAGATTGCTGATTTCCGGCATCTTGAACGTGGCATACTGGTCCACCAACTCACGAATCTGCTCATACATGGCCGGCAAACCGCGGACCATGGCAATCATCTGCTGTACGAACATGTTGCCAAATAGCGTGAGCAGCACACCCCCGACCACGGCCACGCCCACCAAGCTGACGGCGGAAGCCACGCCACGCTTCCAGCCATGAGCCACCAGCGCCACAACCAACGGCTCGACGGCCAGCGCCAGGAACAACGAGATGATGATGTCAAGCACCAGATAGGAGATGTCGCCCCACGAGCGCCAGCAGAACATGAACACGATGACGGCGAGGGCCACATACAGCAGCGCGCGGCCGAACCATTCCGGTGGCCTGCGGGAATCTCCCTTGGCGGGGAACAAAGTACCAAAGTCGATACGATTCTCGTCGTCCGGGTCTGCCCCGGCCTCTGCGGCACCGGTTCTCGACGTGTCGTTGCTGTTTACGTTTCGCGCGCGTTCGCTCATGGCTCCCCATTGTAGCGAGGGGTTTGAAGCTCGGATACGCCGGCGGCGTACACCCGCTTTTCTATTGTTGATGTTATGCTCAACGTTTCGATCATCATCCCAGCGTGGAACGAAGCCGAACGCATCCGCGACTGCCTGCTGAATGCCACCCGTCAGACCATCATGCCGCATGAGGTGCTGGTGGTGGACAACCGTTCTACGGACAACACCTGTGCGGTTGTCGAACAGTTCATCGCCGAACATCCCGAGGCCCCGGTCAAACTGTTGCACCAGAACGATGAACAGGGGCTGATTCCCACCCGCAACTTTGGTCTGAACGCCGCGACCGGCGATGTGCTGGGCCGTTTTGACGCCGACTGTATGATTCGGCCTGACTGGGTGGAGGTGGTCTCCGGCATCTTCACCGAAGACCCGGCCGCGATGGGCGCCACTGGTCCGGTGATGTATTACGACATGCCCTCACGCCATTTTGGGTTGAAAGGCGACAATTCCTTACGCAAGCGAATCTACCGTGCCGATGGCGGCCAGCCGCTGCTGTTCGGCTCGAATATGGCCTTGCGCGCTTCGGCCTGGCATCAGATCGCGAATGAGGTCTGCCGGGATAAGGCCGATGTGATGCATGAGGATATCGATATTTCCCTGCATCTGATGGGCAAGGATCTGAAAACCGTGTACTCGCCGCGCATGATCGCCGCGATAAGCGCGCGACGGATGGATACGTCGTTGAGTTCATTCCTGAACTACATGCGACGTTTTAAGAATACGTTTGATGCGCATCCGCAACATACGCGCACGCATAAGCCGGAGGTGTTGTTCACCGCCATGTATCCGGCGATGCACATGTTCTACCCGGTGTGGCAGAAAGTGCTGAATTCCGCGGATATCAATCCTGCTGAAGCCGCGTGGATCAACGAGCAGATGGAACTGGCGGAGGCGCAAGGCAAGCAGCTGTACGACGAGACCCCCACTGACGAAGTCTACGACGAAAAGCACGAAAAGTAGCTTGATATACGAGCCCTCTCTGCTTATGCAAGCTCCCTCTGATGAGGGAGCTGTCGAACGAAGTGAGACTGAGGGAGAGACTGCGACGCAGTCGCTAAAACATTGAATCGGCCGCAGGCCGATATCTATTATTCAGCGGCTACGCCGCAACTTCTCTCCCTCGGTCAGCTACGCTGACAGCTCCCTCATCAGAGGGAGCTAATGCTTACTGTCATCGACTGATCACATCAGCGACTTGTAAATCGCGAGGATGTCCTCTTCGGTTGCCTGACGCGGGTTGCCGGGGGTGCACACGTCGTGGAACGCGTCGTGAGCCAGCGGCTCAAGGTCGGCCTCGGTGGCGCCCACTTCGGAAATCGTGGTCGGGTTCTTCAGATCCACGGTCAGCTTGTGGACGGCCTGCACGGCCTCTTCGCGCACCTTCTCCAGGTCGCCGGTGTAGGCGTCCTCGATGCCGAACGCATCGGCGATGTCGCGGTACTTCTCACCGGTGAAGTCCTTGTTGTATTCCATGACCGGGGCCAGCAGAATACCGTTGGCCACACCGTGGGCCACGCCCAGACGACCGCCCAGCGGGTGAGCCATGCCGTGCACCAGACCGAGGCCCACGTTGGAGTAGGCCATGCCGGTGATGTAGGACGCGTAGGCCATCTGCTCGCCAGCCGGAATGTCGCCGTCGGCGGACTTGGCCAGGTTCTTGGCAATCATGCGAATAGTCTGCATGGACAGGCAGTCGGACAGGCTCCAGGCACCCGGGGTAATGTAGCCCTCGATGGCGTGGGTCAGGGCGTCAAGTCCGGTGGCGACCTTCAGGCCGCGCGGCATGGAGTCGGTCAGATCCGGGTCCACGAAAGCGACGATCGGGATGTCGTGCGGGTCGACAGCCACGAACTTACGCTTGTTGGCGGTATCGGTGACCACGTAGTTGATGGTCGTCTCGGAAGCGGTACCAGCGGTGGTCGGCACGCCGAAGATCGGGACGGACGGGTTCTTGGTATCCGCGACGCCTTCCAGAGAAAGCACGTCGGCGAACTCCGGGTTGGCGGTGATGATGCCGATGCCCTTGCAGGTGTCTTGCGGGGAGCCACCGCCCAGGCCGATCAGGAAGTCCGCACCGGACTCGGCGAACTTGGCGACGCCGTCCTTAATGCACTCGACCGGCGGGTTCGGCTTGACGTTGGAGAACACTTCGTAGGGCAGGCCGGCCTCATCCAGAACCTTGGTGACCTTCTCGGCGGTACCGGTCTCCAGCAGTACCGGATCAGTGACGATAAATGCCTTGGTGAAACCGTGCGACTTCGCGACGGCAGGAATCTCCTTGATCGCGCCACGTCCGAAGTATGCAGTCTGGTTGAAAATCATGCGGTAGACCATAGGGGCTCTCCTTTTGAACTAGTGTCTTAACTGGTGGTCCACTCTGTCTTTGAGCGGCCCAACGGTTCCCCAGTCTACTCCGCGCATAAGCATTCACCTGAAAACACGTTGAAAGAACAACACTGAAAATAATGGCAAGAAATGGCGGAATTCCGCACTTGTCGAAGTATTGTCCATTGACCAAACCAGTTCAATCGCCCGAAATCTCAACGATAAGACCATTTTCCGGAGTCGCTTGATGCTCTCCGAGAAACTCGTCTCCTATCCGCTTACTTCGCGCGTAGCGCAATCAATACCTGCTGCACTCCTTCTACTGCTGGGGCCAGCTCGGCACCGTGGTCATCTCCACGCTGTTTCTGTTTGCGTTCGGCACTGACTCATGGCCGGTTCTCGCTTGCTTGTGGGCGATTGTGCCTGCCATCGGCATCGCGATGTTCGCTGGCGCTCCCATGCCGCGCATTGTGCCGGAGGGCACGGCGACCATGCGGTTCGCCGACTTGTCGAAGAAGCCGGTGTTCTACCTGATGTTCCTTATGATGCTGTGCGCGGGCGCGGCCGAACAGGGCATGAGCCAGTGGGCCAGCGCGTTCGCCGAGTCCGGTCTGGGCGAGACCAAGGTGATTGGCGACTTGGCGGGACCTGCCGCATTCGCCCTGATGATGGGCCTGTCCCGCACGATTTACGGAGTGCTGGGGCATCGACTGAATCTCAGCCTTTGCATTGACCGGCCAGCCCGCCGGAGTAGGTACGTGACGGATATGCAAAAGCCCCGCACAAGGCGGGGCCTTATTATGGTGGCTCCGAACGGCGTCGATCCGTTGACCTAGCGATTACGACAAGCCGATTATTAACAGTTGTAGATATTTGCAAACACCTACACTTAGGTTGCCATTCCTAGGCTTGAAGCCGCTATCTCATGTATGCGACTGTATTGTCTTGCAATCAAATGTACTGGGTTTATGCTGGGTACCCTAACAGTCGGAGACTACGAAAGGCCGCTCAATCGCTCTTGCAGCTTGTCCGCCGACTCGACGGTGCTTCTACTACGCTGCATGTACACGTCTTGGGTCATCGACGGTTTGCTATGCCCCAAGTAGTCGGCAACGTCCCTAGCGCTCATACCGGCCTCATCGAGCATCGTGGCGACGCACTTGCGCAGCGAGTGGGACGTGACACCGGGGAAGCCCAGATCGTCCCGACGCTCCCTCAGGGCGCGTTCGACGTTGTTCGGGTCAACCACGCCGCCGTTCGCGTTGACGAACACCAAGCCCAGCTCGCTCGGTATATCAAGCTTCCTGCGCTCTTCCAGCACGTCCATGACGAACTTGGGTACGGTGATTGATCGTCTGGAAGCGTGGGTCTTGGTGAATCGCTGCAATACTGCGCCTTGACCATCGAGGTATTTGGCTTGCTGCACGACGTGAATCATGCTCTTATCGAAGTCGATGGCGTCCCATGTAACGCCCAGTTGTTCGCCCATGCGCATACCAGTACCGGCCATGAGCCGGAACACGTCGGCGTAGCCGCTGCGGATCATGCGTTCGTCGTGTTCGATGGCGTGGAGGAATTTGCCGAGCTTCTCGGGCGGTATAGGCTTCGAGCCGGGTTTGCCGGGCTTCTCTATGCGTTCGACCTCACGCACCGGATTGCGCTCAAGGGCACCGTTGCGCACAGCCAACGCCATCATGCCACTTAGGACGCTGCGGCAATTCTTGGCGGCACCATGTCCGTTGTCCTTGGCTATGCGGGTTATGAAGTCGTTCAGCTGTTGGACGCTAACGGCCTCTCTGATGGACAGTTCGCCCAGTCCGGGCTTGATGTGCGCGTCTATGGCGTTCTGGTATGTCTGTACGGTGCCGGGTGCCCTGCGCTGGGTCTTTTCCTCGATGAACAGATCGGCCAAGCGGCTCATGCGCATGTCGGGGGATATGGCCGCGTTGTTCTCGCCGTTTTTCTCGAACGCCGCCTGTACCGCCATGCGTGCCTTGATGGCGCTTTTGCTGGTACGTTCTATCTGCCCCAGAGTGCCGTTGGAACGCCGGTAGTGGGCCAATGCTCGGTATCTGCCCGACCCTTTGGAGTATTCGGTCACTGAGATGTTGCCGAGCGCACCCAATGGAAGACGTGGCCGCGCCATGCTCAGCCCCTCTTGCGACCGGAAGCCACCGGCATAAGGAACAACGACTTACGCGCAGCCGTCAACCACTTTCTAGCAGTAGAAAAAGCCACCTCGTTAAGTTCCGCCATCAACGCACCGATATCTTCGCCCTTATGCCGCTCTTCCAGTGCGTCATACTGACGTCCAACCTTGGACAGAAAAGACTGATCGGTAACACGTCCACCTTTTGGCAATGGTTTCAAAGGGTCTTCTCTGATGGCCTCTCCGAGTACCAGCGTACGATTGAGCGCTACGGCGTTGCCTATCTCACGCGCCGTGTAGGCCGCCGAGATTGCCGCCACCGGCAATGAACGTAGCTGCTGCCCCGTTGTCTCCGTTCCGTTCTGGAAGGGGCTTATCACGGCGGACACATACACTTCGCGCATTTCATTGCCCTTGAATTGGAGGCGCACCACCATTTCATCGCCGGTATCGGCGTTGCGCAATCTGACCCACCGGTGGGTCATAGCCCATTTGGCCCGCAACGTCTTGGGGTATCGGACTGCTCCATCTCTCTCTAAATCGTCGTCGGTCAGGTCATCATAGGCAATGCGCGAACCCACGACAGCCTCCAGTGCATTCTGCTGTTCGACCGGTAAGTGGTCTTCTATCTCTTCCCAAGGTGCTGGCAAAAACTCATTGCTGTTCATGGCATACAAGTGTACGACACGCCAAAGAACTATAGCTAATTGCAATCTGATATATATCAACTTATATTGTTCTACATCAGTTTGCAATTAGCTATAGAAAGGTGACTTTAGATGAACCCGCAACCGAACCGACTGCTGACCGTGTCGGATATTGCCGAGCGTTATGGCAAGAGCGTCAGCGGTATCTACCACATGAATTGCTACACGCCGGAACAGCTGCCGCCCAGTATCCGAATCGGGAAGGCGTTGCGTTGGAGGCCCACGGATGTGGAGGCATGGGAGGCCGCGCAACATGAGAGCGAGGTGAGCGCATGAGCGTTGTTTTCACCGAAGAGCAGTTGGAGCAGGCGCGTTCGATTCCGCGCAAGAGCATGGATACGGTGGTGGCTTCGGCCACGGATACGCCGGTCTCCTATTGGCGCGAACTCAGAGTAAGCGGGGAGGGCCCCGAATACGAGACCAGCGTGAGCGGCAAGGTCTTCTACCACCGTGACAGCGTATTGCACTACATCCACCAGCACATGAAGGAGGCGTAGCCATGTTGGGACTTATCGCAGTGGCGCTCGCCATAGCCGCTTGGCAGTTGACCGGGCTTGAGGAATGGGCGTGGGCCTACACATGCGGCCTTCTGGCCCTGCTGCTCATGGTCTTGGAATACAGGGAAGCGCCCGCCTCGCAAGGAAGGGAGGACGCCCATAGAAAGGAGGTCGGAAGGAATGGAACCGAATCAATCCGACGTGTCCAATCTAACCCAATCCCCGCGCGACTTCCAAGCCGAATCCAAGTATCTTCAGGCCGTGGCCGACTACCGGCGTTACCTGAACCTCCTGCGTTGGATGCAGGACAACGATATGGAGCCCACCGGCTTCTACAGGGGCGACGGCGTGCCGCGCGACTTCGCCGGGCATCCGTTCGAGCCCTTGGACTGGAAAGGAGTTAGCAGGTTATGAGCGTCATGACGAAGCGAAGGCCCATGCCGAGCATGGAGAGCATGAGAGCCGACCGGGACGCCGACGAACTCGTGCGGCATATCTCGGAACTGGAGGGGTGGGGCGTGAAACTGGAGAAAGGCCGGAACGACTACCACGGGTTGCGTTCGATAGCGGACTTCCACACCAAGCGGCTCCAGCAGGTCGATTACCTGTACGCGGGACTGGGCGCGATCCTGTTCAGCGGCCCCAACGACGTGGGCAAGTCGTCGGTGGTGGAACAGCTCGCCGCCCGCGTGCTGCTCGGCACCACCCAAGGCGTATGGGCAGGCCAGCCGTACGGTGTGCTGTTCATCATGAGCGAGGAAGACCCCGGCATGGTCAAGCAGGCCATGCAGGCGCACGGCGTGAGCCTGAACGTCATGCGGCAGCGGTTGTTCACCTATGTGACCAACGACAACGAGAACGTGAGCTCGAGCGACTACGACACCGTGAACCTTCCCGCCGACGTGCCCATGCTCCAACGCCTGTGCGAACAGAACGACATTCGCATGGTGGTGTTCGACGCGCTCGCCGACTGTATGCCAGGCGTGAACCTGTACGCACTCGATGACGTGAACAAGGTGTTCAAGCCGCTCAACAAGTGGGGGGCCGAAGCCGACATACTGATCGTGGGAGTCCACCACAACAACAAGAGCCTTGACGGCAGCGCCAAGCAGGCCGTGGGCGGTTCCGCCGCGTTCACGAACAAGCCGCGTATCGTCGTGAGCCTCGATCAGGCCAAGGACGGCACCCGCATCATGCAGTTGGTGAAAGTCAAAGGCCGTTCGGATAAGCCCAGTTACACGTATGAGTTCGAGACCCGCTACGTGGACACCGACGACGGCGACCACAAGCCGGTCGGCATCGTAACGAGGATAACCCCGACCGACAAGACCGTGGACGACGTGCGCAGCGAAAAAAATGCCGCGCAAGCCGAGGCCATGAAACCTGAACACGCCAGCAGCAACGAGGTAATTGATTGGGTCGTCGAATACCTCTCAGAGCATGAGTCGGCATCGTTCAAACAACTTGCCGAAGCCGCCAAGTCGGAAGGCTATACCACTAAGCAGCTCAGCAATGCCCGCCAACGCGCGAAGAGCCCGTGGATCGTCAGCGTCCCCGACGATAAGCACAAGGGACGTGGACAGCAGCGCGTATGGCGCTTATCCGAGTCGAACCCGTCAAAGTGAATAGTTCTCACTTCGTCTATTACCCAAGTGAGAAGTAATCGGAGAAGTATTCAAACACCAATGATTCCAATGTCTACGAATACTTCTCACATTACTTCTCACCTAGGCAATGAGGCACGTGAGAAGTAATCGAAGCCAAGGGAGCAACCATGAATGACATTCACGCCAAGAGATCAGTCCAGCCGTTCACGCTCACCGTGCATGAGGTGCGCCGCCAGCTCACCCCGACCTCCGCCGTCACCCTGTGCGGCAGGACGGTGGAGTTCGGGCCCACGCAGATAGCCGTATGCGACATGGCGCGGCAGGCGGGAGCCTACACGGAAGTCTCATGCCCGCTATGCGAGGCCGCACGATTCATCGACTCGCTGCACATCGAAGGCACATGGATACAGCCCGCGTTCATCGGAGGCGACGCATGGTGAACATCGGCCCCCAATGGAAAGGCGACCTGACCGCGCACTTCATCGCGGACATGAGCCAACCCCGCCATGAGGCGAAGGCGCTCGCCGCCAAGCTGATACGCGCCACCGCATACGCCATGAAGGGCGGCGCACGTGATGTGAGCTTCAAGGTGCCCGCCGACCCGCTCATAGCGTCGGTGCAGGCCGCGAGCCTGTTGCGTCTCGCGCAGGAGCTCCAGCCCGAGACCCTGCATATAGACCCGAAGTGGGAGAAGCCCGACGACAGGCCACGACCACGCGGAAGGGGGAGGCCATGACCTAGCCATAGCCGAACCCCTCGCCCATATCCCATCTGCCACACGCTCCGATTGTTGCAGCAGCCGGAACGCGGGGATACAGGCGAGAGAGCCAGCCGCCCGATTGCCTTCATGGCGTCAAACCGCAGGCAGTGAAGCATCCAGCCAGTTCAAGAGATGAAAAACCCGGTGTCCCGGCGCTACCAACACCGGGACATCACCAAACAAAACGGTTCCGGCTAACCCTACTAGCCGGAACCAAGAAAGGAACCACCATGAAAGATAATCCCGACACCAACACTAGCAGCAGCGGAACGGCCACTCCGATTCCGAGGCCAAGGCTCCAGCTCGACCACACGCCCGGCTTCGTGCATGAGGAGCATACAGACCAAGGCGACATCGTGCTGTTCAGATCGACCCAGCCCGACTTCAAGCTGGACTTCCAAGCCGACATCTCATGGTTCACGGAAGGCGACCCGCAGACCGCGCTCAGCTTCTACATGGAACCGTCCGGCAGCAACTGCTGGCAGTTCACCGACCCCGACCAGCCATGCGATCTGGCGGACCATTGCGGGGAACTCGAACGCTGGCTGGATGACATCGGCACGGTATGCGAATACCTGCAACGCCTCCATCCGGAATTGCCGGTGTTGGAATGCTGACCCGCATACCCGCCGCCTACCGGCACCGCATCAAACGAACGGAGGAACGCATGAGCCTGAAGAACAACCGAGGCAAGCCCTACAAGGGCACGTCGCCGTTCATCGAAGCCTACGAGAGAGCAAAGGAGAACCAATGCCGAGAAACAAACACGGCAAGCCCGCCAGCCTCGAAGACCGCTACCTATCGGAACTCGGGCAAGGCGGGGAGCGTGACGACATGCTACAAGCATTGTGCCGGATAGCCGACCAACTGAAACGATCGAACGACATGAGGGAGCCCAAGCATGAGCCAGCCAAGTGACCCCGAACCGGAACCCTACCGGAACATGAGCCGCCGCCAGCTCATCGACTGGATACAGTCGTTGACCATCGAATCGGCCAGACACCGGCGCGGCAAACGCTACTGGAAGAACTACGCCAAGGAACTGGAATCAAAACACGACAACGTGTAGGATAACCGGTAGCACACAGTATGCAGAAAGCAGCCAGAAAGCGCAACACAAGCGTTCCTTCCGGCTGCTTTTCCTTTTGGCCGAGAGAAACGCGAGACCGAAAGGAAAAATCATGACAGTGACCGCATTGCCCGGCTTCGGCAGCGTCAGCAGCGCACCGGCCAAACAGATCATCCCCGACGCGGGGGTCTTCGCCCAGACCACCATCGCGGGCAGCGTGCAAGGAGACAGCCCCAGCCTCTACGTGCCCTACATCGGCACCCGCGCCGCCGCGAGCATCGTCGCCGAGGGCGCGGACATCAACGAGTCGGACACCAAGCCCCTCGAACTCGCCATCCGCACGCAGAAGGTGGCCGTGCTCAACGTGTTCTCCAACGAGTCCGGCGCGCAAAGCGCCGCGTCCAACGGCACCGCAGGCGGCTCCGGCATCGACGTGGTGGGAATGCTCACGGACGGCATGAAGAAGACCATCATCGACAAGGCCAACGCGATCCTGTGGCAGAACCCCGCGCCAGCGGAAGGCAAGCCCCAGACCGCGCCCACCGGCCTGTTCAACTACCCCGGCATCATCCAGGGCGGCAACATCACCGACACGCTCGACCCCATCGTGGACGCCATCGCCGCGATCAGCACCAACGGCGGCGCACCCACCGGCCTCGTCATGAACTACGGCGTATGGGCCTACCTGCTCAAACTCCGCGACGCCGAAGGACGGCTCATCATCAGCCCCGACGTGGCCAACACGCCCACCCCCGCATTGTTCGGCCTGCCCGTCCACCTCGACGGCATGGCCCCGGACGGCAAAATCCTCGTCAACAGCGTCGGCGACGTGTACAGCGCCACCGGGGACATCAACATCGCCCGCACCGACGACCGGTACTTCGAGCGTGACAGCTTCGGCGTGCGCCTCACCTTCCGCTTCGGCTGGGGCGTGCCTTATCCCGACCACCTCGCCGTCATCACCGTCAACAAGAAGTAAGGAACCCCGCCATGAGCGGCAACGACTTCGACACGATCATGCACACGCCCGACGACTGCAAGGGCGACACCATGACCGCCAAACTCAACCGAGCCAAACTGTTCAACGCACTCGCCAGCCAAAGCGAATTCATCCGGCTCGAAGCGCTCTGCCGCATCGCCGACAGCCTAGACCTCATCGCCGCCGAACACCGGGAACAGGAATGACGCCAAGACTCGAAGCGATCCAACAACACACCACCAAGCCAACCGGCAAACCGTTGGGAAGACCAAAAACACCGATACGGAAAGCCCAACCATACCGCAACAGCACAAGCCGCGCCGAATGGCCCAGCTAAACCAGCCGCGATGGGTGGGGGACTCCCCTCCCCCTCCCATGCAGGCTCCCCCAGAACATCAAGCGCCTGTATCCCCCCGCAAACCCGGTAACGGACTTTCCGCGTGCATCGTCCCGGGCCGCTATCGGCCCTGAAACCGGCTTTCCGACATGCCCATAACAAAATGCCGGGCCATCGGAAACAGCCCGATACAGGCGATTCGCCCATGTCACGAAATTCACCGAGAACCGGCCCGGCCTCGTTCGGTCGTATGATCGAACCGGTGGCGGAATGGTTTCGCCACCGGTGAGTTGAATGAGTGAAGCGCCCCGATTGACACCCCTCATGGTGACATTCGAGGCGCTTCATCATATCCAGGCCCGACCGGAACCCGACGACCCTGGTTTTCTTTTTTGCTGTTGAATGTGCTGGGTTTATGCTGGCTTGCGATATTTATGCTGGGTATGAACCGGGATATAGAAAACCCCGTAAGCCTTGCAATACTTGGCTTGCGGGGTTCCGCGTGGTGGCTCCGAACGGCGTCGATCCGTTGACCTAGCGATTTTCAGTCGCTCGCTCTACCAACTGAGCTACAGAGCCATGAACAGTCAAAAACCCGGATAATCCGGGCTTCATAACCATTCCAGCGACCCCGGCCGGACTTGAACCGGTGACCTCCGCCGTGACAGGGCGGCGCTCTAACCAACTGAGCTACGGGGCCATTGTTCTCACTTACGTGAGGCAACAGATGTACATACTACTGAAATTCGCCGGTCATGCAAACTTCGGCGTGTTCCGCATAATTTCAAGGTTTTTGCTATCACCAGCACGCGAACACGTCTGCCACAAACATCCACAAAACGACGAAGGGCGCGACCGGAACCCCGGTCACGCTCTTATGAACAGAAGCACTTCACGGCATCCACCGCAAAGCAATCGTCAATCTCAGTCAGCCTGCTTCCAGGTGTCGACGTCGATGTGGTGTTCGGGGTTGGCCTGCCAGGCATCCCACGCGGACTTGACGATGTCTTCCACGTCGTACTTGGCGTGCCAGCCCATCTCCTCGTTGATGCGCTTCGGGGAGCCGATCAGGTGCGGCGGGTCGCCGGCGCGGCGGGCCATGACAGCCTCGGCGAACGGCAGACCGGTGACCTTCTTGACTTCGTCGACGATCTGGCGCACGGAGGTGCCTTCGCCGGTGCCGACGTTGAAGGCGTCGTACTTGCGCTCGTCACGGTCGAGGTACTTGAAGGCGGCGATGTGGGCGTCGGCCAAGTCGGAGACGTGGATGTAGTCGCGCACGCAGGTGCCGTCCGGAGTCGGGTAGTCGTCGCCGAAGATGGCGGGAGCCTTGCCCTGCTTGAGGCGATTGAACAGCATCGGGATGAGGTTCAGGATGGCCGGATCCTCAAGCTCCACCGGACCGCAGCCGGCCACGTTGAAGTAGCGCAGCGCGCAGAAGCGGATGCCGAACGGCTGCTCGCAGGCGCGTGCCATCCACTCGCCGAACAGCTTGGTCTGGCCGTAGGGGTTGATCGGCAGCATCGGGACGACGTCCTCAGGCACCACGTCGACCGGCGGCACACCGTAGGTGGCGGCGGAGGAGGAGAAGACGAGCTTCTTGGCGTTCTTGGACTGGGTCATGCCGGTGAGCACGTTGAGCATGCCGTTGATGTTCTGCTGGTAGTACCACAGCGGCTTCTCCACGGATTCGCCGACCTGCTTGCGAGCGGCGAAGTGGATCACGGAGTCGACGCCTTCGGCATCGAGGATTTCGGCCAGACGCTCGCCGGCGCCCGGGGCGGCGATATCCATGCCGTACAGGCGGGAGCCTTCGATGCGAGTGGGCTTGCCGTAGCTCAAATCGTCGACGACAACGACCTTTTCGCCGGCCTGATGGAGTGCGTGAACGACATGCGCGCCGATGTAGCCGCAGCCGCCGGTGACGAGAACTGTCATAGTTGACCTTTCCTTGTGCGGGTTGCAAAGTGTCGGCCGTGGGGAGCTCAGCGGCTGTTCACTTTTGGTCCGCTTTGTTACCTTTTGAAACAATTTGAGTATATCACACGAACATAATCGCACAAAACGGTGGTGTCGTCCGGCAATATCTGCATTCATTAGGTCGATTTGGCGTTCATTAGGTAGGTCGGCCCGGAGCCGGCCCGCACGGACACCGGGTAAATGGCTTGATATGGTGGTTGGTATCGCACACCACCTATCTAATGAACGCCAAATCGACCTAATGAATGAACAGCGGTGCGGCGCACAAGGAAAATCCGAGGAATATATGACCGATCCCGAATCCACAGCAATCGATTCCGTCGCCGCGATGGTCACAGACCACACCGAGGCACCGGCGCACCCCCTGCACAGGGTGCTCTCCTTCGTACGCCGCTCCGGGCGTTTGGACGATCGCCTGCAGCGCGCATGGGACAACTATGCCGGCACATATCTGTTGGATATTGCGGCCGGCAACCTGCTGGACGTGCGCGAAGGCGTCATGCTCGACCGCGCGTTCGTGGAGTCCGCATGGGGCAACGACAATCCGCTCATTGTGGAGATCGGCACCGGGCAGGGAGAAAACGTGGTGGCAGCAGCCGCAGCCCACCCGGAGACGAGCTTCCTTGCCCTAGAGGTCTATGACCCCGGCGTGGCTCACACGCTGCTGCTCGCCGGCAAGCAGGGGCTGACCAACATTCGCGTGGCCCAGGTCAATGCGCCCGAGCTGTTCAAGGTGACCGCGGCCGGCACCGTGGCCGAGGTATGGACCTTCTTCCCCGACCCTTGGCCCAAGAAGAAGCACCACAAGCGCCGCATCGTGCAGGAGGCCATGGCCGGCGACATTCATCGCGCACTGGTCACAGACGGCGTCTGGCGCATCGCCACCGACATCGAGGACTATGCCCTGCACGTGCACGAGGTGATGGACGGGCTCGATGGCTGGAAGAACCTGGGCAGCATAACCGTCAGCCTCCCGCTGGAGCACGTGGGCAAGGGCAACGCCGACATGGCCGCCGATATGCCGCACGCCGACTTCACCGAATCCGAGCAATTCAAGGGCCGCGTGCTCACCAACTTCGAGAAGAAGGGCCTGGCCGCCGGCCGCGTGATTCATGACTTCACCTATCAGGCCGTTACTCTGAACTGATTGCGACACGCCGAAATGCTGTCGATTTGCATAACCGAACAACCTCCCGTAAAGTAATTCGAGTTGTTCGCCCCCATCGTCTAACGGTTAGGACACCAGACTTTCAATCTGACAACGAGGGTTCGACTCTCTCTGGGGGTACCCACCGGCTCCGGTTTCCACGAGGTATCGTGGCCCGGAGCCTTTTGTTTCCAACGGTTTCAGGCCGTCAGCTTGGCCTTCAGACGGGCGCACAGGAAACCCGGCGGTGGCCACTGCCACCAAAGATGCACCTCCGTCGCCGCTCATTCCGCGCATCATCTGCTCGTACATCGTCGCATCCAGAAGATAGAGGGGCGAGACGTTGAGGAACTCCGCCACCGCGGCGATGTCCTGAATGGTCCAGGTGGTCTTGCCCGTCATCTTCGCGGACACCGCACCCTTCTTCAGCCCCAACGGAGCGCACAGGGCCTGCTGGTTCATCCCACGTCCGGTCAGCTGCATGTTGACGTTCCAGATGAACACCTTCTGCATGTAGTCGCCGAGTCCATTGATCTCGGGCGATGATTCGACATTCGTCATATCAAGTTCCTCCATATTGCAGTCGTCTAATATCGATGGACATAATCCTACAACAGCGATTTGCTTCGACGCAAGTTCCTTGATATATTGTCTATCGTGAATGGACTGAAAGCAGGAATAATGGATTCTCCGATGCGTCGCTACATGTTGGCGGCGGGTCTGAGCTGCCGCGCCCTCGCGAGGGAGATGGGCAAATCCAAATCCTCGGTCGCCGGGAAGGTCAACGGCTCCATACCGTGGCAGCAGTCCGACCTGGTCTGGCTGGCCATTCACCGAAACCTGTCCCCGGGGTACGTGCTCGGCATCGACGCCTATCTCACGGACGGCGGGTGGAAACCCGAAACGAGAATCCCCGAACCGGCTGGAACCCGGCGCGGGGATTGAACGGCAACAACCATGGAGCATGCGGGCGCGCATATCCGCCAAGATCAGACGCCCGCCGTTCCGATTCCCCTAAGGAGGGTCATCACCATGACCGATTCTACCAATATCGCCGGCGCTCGTCCGGCATATGATTTCGAGCCTATCCGTACGCGCGGCGCAGCGCGGCGGACAGCACGGGCCGGCGGGAACGTCGATCTGCGCATCGCGAAGGCGCATGTGCTGTCCATGCTCGCCCATCCGTCCCGGGGCTCGCGCCGTTGAGGCGCGCGTCCGAGGACCGTTTCCCTGATACCGGCCGAACCATGTGGTGGTTGGTCGCAGTCGCCGTGTACGTATCCGGCGGCGTTCTCTCGTACGCTCTTTGCCGCGCGGCCCGTTTGGGCGACGACATCGGCGAGAGGCTGCGTGAACGCCGTGAAGCGGATCCGTCGCATGACGACGGGGAGGTCGATCGATGAGCAGCAGAGCAGAGAACTGGGCATGGGAGCGCGACGACGTCAAGGGCATCACCAAGTTCGTGCTGGTGTATTTGGCCCGCCGCGCCTACTACGACGATGGGGCCGCCGCGTGGCCGAGCGTGGAGACCATCGCGTTCAACTGCGGGTGCTGTGAGCGCACCGTGATCCGTTCGTTGCAGGAGCTGGAGCGCAAGGGCTATATCAGGCCGGGCGATCAGGAGATGTCGGCGCGCAACCCGCGCACCCGCAAGCCGATCGCCAAGGGGCACCGTTCGCGCGTGTGGGATGTCATCATGGACGGCGACCGCCCCGTCGAGAACATCGAGGAGAGGCCCCGGAACCTGGACGCGCTGGCCGATCGCGAAAACAATCCCGAAGCAGACGAGGACAATTTGTCACCCGACGGATCGTCACCCGAGCCGAAGGGCATGGGACCGCGGACAAATTGTCCCGGAATCTTGGACAGAAAGTCACCCAATAGACAAGTGATAAACAATTCTCCCCTCATCCCCTTCGGGGATGCTCCCCTCAACGACGAACAAGCCAGCGCACAGCCGGCTGCCGGCCCGAATCCCGAAACCGCTCCGACGACCGATTGGGGCAAGGCATTGCCTCCAAGGGGTTGCAGGAACCCGCTGTGGGTGCCCGACCCGGGCAAGCTGCCCGAACCGGTCACGGAACGCGCCGGCCAGGAGGTGCGCGTGCTCGACGGCATCCGCCGACGTATGCTCGCCGTGGACCAGAGGTTCGACGTGCCGGCGACCATGGCCGACCGCAAGGCCGTTCACTCGCTGCTGATCGACCGACCGTACGGCGAGGTCGTCGCGACGATGGACTGGGCGTACCGCAACCGCTACTGGCTGCCCCGGCTCGCCAGCGGTGCCAGGTTCGCCGCGAACTACGTGCAGCTGCGGCTGGAGATGCTCACCCATCCCGACCCGACGGGCAAACGGGCACCCGACACTCCGCTGCCGGTCGTCAAGGATCCCAACCGGGCGATACCGGTCAGCTCATCGTCCGCAAGCCGCGTGCCGATCTACGGGGCGGCGCTGCTGCGCACCTCGCTATGCCAGGAGCACATCGAGGGCGCCGTTCCGCAGGAGGCGTGCCCGGTATGCGCGTACGACAAACGCAACCACGCCACCCACGACGTCGCAGGGCGGAGCAGGACCAAAACCGCCGCACCGGCTGAGGCGGTACGGTCATGAGCGGGGACGGGAATCGTCTCGAAGAATGGAAGAAGGCCGGCGAATGCCGCGACTTCCCGCAGCCGTGGTCCGACTACCTGTGGTCGTTGGAGTTCGAGCACCGGCCCGACGACGCGAAGGCGTTCCATTCGGTCGCCAAGGCCGTGTGCGAACAGTGCCCGGTACGCGCCGAATGCCTGGCCTACGCCGCCAGCGGCGGACTCGAATGGGGCGTGTACGGAGGCAAGGTGTGCACCGACCGGCGCAGGATCGCGCGCATGGCCGAAGCCGACGGCGTCCCCTGCCGGGACCGCAGCCTGCCGTGGCCACAGCGCTGGCGGCTGCTCACGGACTGGATCCGCTCCCACCTGAACGTGTTCGACGAGGCCACCGGCGAGGCCAGCGCCGAACGCCAGCAACGGCGTCTTCGCGCACGCCGGACGGGCCAACCATCACGCCCCGCATGACCACGTCGGACAATCAGACAATCAAACAAGCAGTAATCCAAACAACCAGGCAAGCAGACAATCAGGCTTGCATGGTTACAGGCAATCGCAAAGGAGAAGAACGAATGCGCATCGCCATAGCCAACGCCAAGGGTGGGGTCGCGAAGACCACGTCCAGCATCTACATCGCCTCGGTCATCGTGTCCAGGGGAGGCAGAGCCGTCGTGTACGACGCGGATCCGCAGTCCAGCGCGAGCCTGTGGGCTTCCGCCGCCGAACAGACCGCGGGCCCGCTGACGTTCGACGTGCTGCCCGCCAACCAGGCCACGCTCCGCCAGCTCGCCGCGGGATCGGATCCGGACGAATGGGCGATCATCGACGCGCCGCCGCAGGGGCCGACCCTGGACATGGCCATCAAGGCGGCCGACTTCGTGATCGTGCCGGCATCGGACTCGCCCATGGATCTCCAGCAGGCATGGAGCACCCTCGACATGGCCAGGATGAGTACGCCCGCCGCGCTGCTGCTGGTCAAGGCCGAACGCAGCACGAAGGCGTTCCACGACACCATGGACGCCCTCAACGCCATGGACACGCCCCGGTTCGACACGATCGTGCCGAAGGCCCAGTCCTACAAGCGTTCGCTCGGCACCAACCCGCACCAGCTGGGCAAATACCGCGACCTCGTCACCGAACTCCAGCAGATCGCCGGAAAGCAGGAGACCATGCAGGGCAATTATCAGCCGCTGGCACGACCGGTACCATTCGATGACGTGCTGCGCCAACAGAACAAGACCTCCAAGACCGCGGGCGAACCGTTGGTCATGCTTTCATTGCGCATACCCGTGTCGCTCAAGACCCGGCTCAAGACCACGGCCGCCGCGCACGACCTGCCCATGCAGCAGCTCCTGCGCGCCGCTATCGAGCGCGAGCTCGACCGGCTCGGCGGCGACGACGAGCCGTAATCCGTCGGACAATCAAGCAATCAAGCAATCCAGCAAGCAAACAACTCAACGACCAAGCATTCAAGCAATCAACCTGCAGACACGATTCCATGAGACGCGCCGCGTCTGCGGAAAGGAGCCACTATGGACTATTCGATGGAGGTCTCCGCGCTCGGCGACCGGATCAGCATCGGCGAGGAGGCGCACGTCATCACCCTCGGCGTGAGCACGGGATTTCCCGCGGGTTCCACGGCGGGTCTGGCATACACGCTTTCGCCGTTGCAGGCCCGTGTGTTCGGTGCGCAGATGCGCGCGGCTGCGGACGCTGCGGAGGGGCATCCGGGCATGCCGTCCGACGAGGAGGTGAACGCGGCGGCGAAGGTGTTCTGCGGCGGCGTGTGGAACGGGTTCGATCCCGCCACCATGATGCCGACCGAACGGTTCGACCGGTTCTGGGGCGACGGCGAGGGCCACCAGCTCTATCTGGCGATCGCACGTCACGCGCTCATCGCCGCCCGCATGTCCATCCTCGCCGGACAAGCCGAAAGCTGACAAGCAGACAAGCCCGCATGCAGATAATCAAACAATCAAACTTGATTGCATGCAGGCAATCGGACATGCAAGCAATCAAGCAAGCCAACAATCAGGAAAACAAACAATCCAACAATCAGGAACGGAGCAGAACCATGAACGACAACCACAACGAAGACGAAGCGCCCTTCGATGGCACGAGCGAGGATTCCACGCTCGAAGACCAGATGAGCGCGCACATCGCGGCCATCGCCGCCAGCGGCGTCGCCGCCGAAGCCGAGGCCCTGGCCAACCGGCAGGCCGACATGGCGGCCAGGGAACGCCGTGAAACGCGACTGGCAATCCTCGCCGCCATCGCTATCATTGGCGCTTTCGCTATCTGCGTCATTAAAACGTTAAAAAAATATACATGACCCGGACGATAATCACTTTGATAAATATAGAAAATTAACCCAATTAAACCAATTGTTCCTCAGATTGCATTAGGCCAATAAGTCGCCGAGTTAAACTGACGTTTTTCTTTAGTTTTGCGGTTCTTGTTTCAATAAACAGGAACCGCCTATTTTTTGACGATAAAGAAAAGTAGCAGATATAAAGCAATAGGATAAACAATAAAACACAGCTTACATAAAACAGGCATTGATGAGACGTAAGAATAAAAATCATACTCAAATACATTGATGCGGTAAATGAGAAAACTGACAATGCAATACGATAAAGTATTTTTAGTGGACGAATTTCTTTCGTCAATCCTTCAAACACCTTTATTGAATCATAAAGGATGCTTCCTTGAACGTAAACTGACAACCAGTAAAAAACAACCAATGTAAAAGAAATCACCAAATTGGCCAACAATAACTTATGCTGATGCACGGATGAGCAAACATAGACCAGAATCACAAACGACAATCCGATACTATTAAGAGTCCTATTCCATCTTCCTACACTGCGAAACACATAGCGCTTTCTTTTCCTATTGGCGACATTGCATAGCTCTTTTTCCGCTTCGTGCAATCTATTGGATAATTCCTTCAATCGAGTACGATAATTCACAGATATATCGCCTATGCCGTAAAGCATAGTGAAACAAAACAATAAACCAAAAATAAGAAGAACACCAAGTCCTTTCCCATACCGGAGAATCAGACTAGCGGATGACAGGCCGAGAAAGCAGACGGAAAGATTACTGAATCGTATGAGCGTTCTACCCATAGATCTGAATCTAAACATATGATTTTTTGAAAGATCCTCAACTGCGATACCCACGGAAAGACCCGCAACTATCGCCAATAAAGCGAGGATAATAGACAGGCCTGCATCTTCTGCAAAACAGGGGAAAGCTTTTAGTATAGATTCCGTCTTATCCCAAGAAGATTTTTCTGCCAACTCATTTAAAGATAATTCCTTATAATGACGGGCTATGGCCGAAATAGAGGATAATATTATTCCAATAATAAGCCAGAAAGACTCATATCCAAGCCATCGTAAAAATTCAGCGTTTTCAACCTTGTTGTCATTATATATACTATCTAGGTCGATTCCCTGATTACCAACCGAAATATGATATTCATTATTGCGATATAGCGGACTTTTATAAGGTGCGGAGATATGTTTTTCATGTATTATCATATTGTATACTTCCTTGTACGTAATCATCTGCAATTCATCGACAATGTCTTATCGACTGCGAATCCGCGTTCCATATAGTCCTCATTATCTACATCATGCCCGCATTTGTCGAAACTGAAATAGATGCGAAATACAATGTTATAGACGACCTCTGCGTTATGTTACAAATACTCTAAGTCCATATTCTTAACCATAATTCGTGTCCGCAGCCGGATGGTCCTAGGATTGCTAATGCGACTCCAGGCTATCCAGCTACGGATGACCTATTGCAGTTCGCCTGCCAGGTATGGTTCCACGAAGGCGAGGTTGCTGCCGCGTTCGAGTGAGTGGAAGTCCTGCATGGCGTATCGCCAGGATTCCTCCCAAGTGGCCGGGTTGCCGTGTATGCGTCGCAGGGATTGGAGAGTCGTCGAGAACAGGTTCGGGTCCCGTGTGAAGCGGTCGGCCAGTTTGATGGCGCCGCTCTGCTTGTGCTGCGCGTCCAGGTTGTCGGTCCTGCCGCGGAACGCGTGTTCGAGGTTGCGGCTGACATAGAACAGACGGTATGGAATCAAGACGGTGCGACCGCCCTGCTTCTTCCTGAATCCGTCGAGTTTGAGCAGGGAGCCCACGCCGTTTCGCTTGGTCGTCCGGTCCGCGATCAGAGCGTCGCGGTTCGTGGTGACGATGTCGGTCGTCGAATACAGGGTTTCTTCCGCTGACGGGTTCTCCCGCACGCTGTCGTCAGGCGCGAACGCACCGTCCAGATCGCAGATCTGGATGACATGGCCGAGCTGGCCCCATGTGCGATCATGGTCCTTGAGATAATACTCAACGAGTTCGCGCACCGTTTGCGAGGGTTTGTCCGCGGGGTAGAACCCGTTGCGCCGATGGAATTCCTCGCGGTGGTTCGGCGCGGTCAGCACGTCGCAATGGAATTCCTGACCTTGGAACAGGCGGTTCTCGATCAACGCCGAGAATGCCGGCACGAGCAGGCTGGCGTCGCTCGTGCCCTCCACGACCAGCAGGACGATCTTGCGTTTAGCCACGGTCCGCCTCCGTCCCGGCGGCATTGAGTGCTGCCAGATCGTCGTCGATGTCGTCGTCCTCGTCGGGGTGGCCGGCGGCGTAGAGGCTGTTGCCGAACATGCGCGGTATGGGCGAATCATAGATGTCGGGGCCGTTCCATCCGAGCTCGCTGGCTGTCAGGTACCGTTTGCGCTGGTTGTTCGTGGAGGACTTACGGGGGATGGTCGCGAACCGGTTGTCGGGATCGGTCACCGTCGTGCGAATGCAGCTGTTCGGCAACACCTCCAACGCACGCAGGTTGTGGGCGGTGAACACCAATTGCCCCGCGCACCCGTCCGCCAACTGGTCCAGCATGTCGCCGAGCAGCAGTTCGAACACGCCGGAGTCGAACTCGTCCACGGCGACCAGCGCGTTCTCGTCGTTGTACGCGTGCTTGAGGTAGCCGAGCAGCGCGGTGATGCGTATGATGCCCTCGCTCTCGCAGCGGAAGGGCACCATGACGTCGCCGCGGCGCGAGAACAGTTCCGCGGTGACCCGGTCCTCGCCGTCCTTGCCGGAAGGCGCGGTGCCGGTCTTCAGCAGGACATGCAGGCCGGGCACGATGGTGGGCAGGATGCGGTCGAAGGACTCCACGGTCTGTCCGAGCCGCTTCGCCTGGCCGGGGGTCAGTGGATTGGGCTGCAGCAGGTCGAACGGGAATTCCGTGTTGCGGCCTTCCGGGTTCTCCTCCATGATCGGGATGATCGCGAACGCGGCGTAGGAGCCACGACGGGTGGTGGACACGAAGATGTCGTTGGTCGCGTAACCGCACAGCGTCTCGCGCAGGCGGACGAACTCGCCGAAACGCTCGTTGATATACGTCAACGACCTGGAGGACACGCCATTCGTCTCCCGCACACGGGCCACCGCCCAGTCGATCAGGAACTCGGCGTCCGGCCGGTCGTCGAGCGTGGCGCACCGGGAGAACAGGAACGAACGCCCTTCCATGTACGCGCGGTCCGCGGTGCGCGAGACCACGGTCTTCACCGAACTGACCGCCTCGATGGAACGCCACACGTAGACCGGGGTCGACACGAACCCGTCCGCCTCGGAATCCTCCATACGATGCCCCAGCACCTCACGGCCCAAACGCGAGGGATCGTCGCCGATACGCACCGATTCGGCGACGACGCGCGCCCGCGTCGAATCCGGATTCGCCTTGCGCATGGACACCCTGTACTCAAGATAGCTCGGCTTCTGCTTATCTCCAATGAGGAACGTCGCCGTCACGGTCGCCGAACCGGCGCTGGCGCTGACGACATCACCGGCGGTATCCGGCAGCATATTCCCGGACAACAGCGCGCGCAGTATCCCGATGGCGTCGATGACGGTGGTCTTGCCCGACCCGTTCTGCCCGTAAATACCCGTGACGCTGCCGCCGGTGGGCAGATCATCGAAATCCAAGACGCCATGCGATATGTTCCTCATGTCATCCAGAACAAGTCTTTTCAAACGAATCATCACATTGCCATTCTCTAAAACTCACAATAATCAATTTTTAATTGAAATACATGACTATTATACAGCGTAACCTGTGTGCATACCACCGCGTTTCGTAATCAGATCATAACCGGAGCGACACAACAGCCCCGATCCACGATGAGGTGGTTCGACCGAGGCAACGTTTGTCCGCCGCAGAGGAACCCGACGCGGGGTGATGCTGATGGTGCGTTCGGGGTCCGGCGGCCGGCCGTCGGGCTTGCGGGCGTGCTTTTCTTCCAGGGACCCGGGAGGAGGCGGGTTCTGGAGTCCCCGTCTCCTCCCTTTCCCGGAGAGGGGCTTGTGATCGCATGTGGGAAAGGATTTCGTATGAGGTTCGGGAAGAAGGGTATCGGCGCGGTGGCGTCAATCACGGCAGCCGCGGCGTTGCTGACATGTCTGGTTCCGGTTGCGTTGGCCGATAACGGCGGTGGCGGTTCCGGCGAGGGAGGCGGAGGCGACCATGGCGGTCCTTCTCAGACCGCCGACGTGCATTGGATCTACAAGGATTCATGGCCGGCCACGCTGGATGGCATGAAGTCAGCGCTGCGCGACGCAAACGTCACGCTGTCGTCGGACCTGTCTGATGGCGCGAACGAGTACGTGGACATGAACAAGACCTTGAGCGACGCGATCGATGAGTGCCGGCGCTCCTATACGGGTGAGGGAAACGCGGACTGTCGTATGGTGGCCGTCGGATACGCCCGGCTCGGGAACGGCTTGTTCAATGGCAGCTATGTGAGTTCGAATGCGAAGAATCGTTGGGAGGCGCAGTGGAGGGCCGAGGCGAAGGGCGACTACACGTATCAGGGGCAGAAGTACTCGACCTCGACCACGTGGAAGGACAAGCTCGGCACACGCAGCGTTGACTCTCTGGCGCAGGAGTCGATCAACTCCAACCCGAACGCCTCGTTCCGCGTGATTGTGCTGGCGCAGAACCAGCCGCCGGTCGATTACAAGCTGAACGTGACCACCAGCCACAAGCAGAAGACCGACATGCAGGTCGGCTCCACCGACCCGGTCGGCGACGTCATCCACGCCGACAACGGCGGTTCCGCGATCAAGGAGACGTTGAACGGCACCGCGATCATCCATTACGAGAACGGCCCCTACCTGCCCGCGAAGAGCGTGAGCAAGCCGATCAGCTTCTCCAGCAATGGGGACACTCAGCTCGACGATCTCGCCTCGCCGAAGGATTTCGGCATGAAATACTGGGCCGAGGGCTCGTACTGGATCGACATCCAGGTGCCCAAGCAGGGCCGCATGCAGGCGGCCGTGGACACCGCGGACCGTGACCCGGCCGAATCCTGGAAGGTGAGCTCGGTGCCGCCCGAGCCCCCGGTCAAGAAGATCGAGGACGGCGTGAGCGCCGACCGGATGACGAACCGCACCACCATCACATACGGCACCGGCCGCGGCGGCTACGAGATGCGTTTCCGCGACGTGATCGAACCCAACGGCGTCGAATACTCCGTGGACAACTACAGGCTCATCGACAGGACCGACGACAATCGCGACGTTTCCGGCGAGTTCGAAATCACTTGGGACAAGGCGTCGAACACAGTGTCGGCCGCTCGTTCGGCGGACAAGGGCGAGATGCCCATGGACCATGTCTACGAGTTCAGCTTCGACGTGACCGTGTCGAAGCCCTCCGACTTCCAGCAGGTCAAAGACCATGCGTGGGGCCAGTGGAACCACGAGCCCGAGGCCGACGCCGGAAAGAAACAGTTCGATACGTGGCGGCCGAATCCTGACAAGAGCTGGATCCGCCTGAACGCGAAGGGCCAGTGGGAGGCGGTCATCGACCCGAAGGAGACCAACCGGACCGGCGCCGACGATATGACGCTTCTGGACGGGGACCGGGTCGCCTCGGTAGTCAACGGCACCATCGCCAAGAACCTCATCCAGGCCCCGGAGACCCTGACGCTCACGGACGACTGGTCGGCAGCCGACTACCTGTTCGACGCCGACGACAAGTCGAAGATCAGAGTGTACGAGGCCGACGCCGGCACCGATCGCGAGTCCAGCGTCACCGACATCGCCAACCACGGCAGGGACGTCACCGACCAGTGGACGATCACGATGGAAGGCACCACGGTGACCGCCACCGCAGGCCAGACCTACCGCGAGGGATTGAAGGGGCTGAAGACCGCGAAGCAGGTCACGCTGCTCATCCCGGGCAAGGCGGCCTACGCCAACGGCAAGGGCACGGGCCAGGTGCGCGACGACTTCGGCAAGCAGTCGAGCGACGAACTGTCGTTCTGCACCGCGCCGGACGGCAAGGCGCTGACGAACAAGGGATCCCAGAGCGTCAACACGCACACCATCCCCACGAACGAGCCGAAGATCTGCGGCTACATACCGCCCGTCGTCAAGGACGTGGTCGGCGAATCCTCGCAGGGAGGCGACCAGGCGTCCGTGGACGGCAAGGTCGTCTACCCGGGCCAGCGCGTGGAATACCGTCTGGAGACCCAGCCCCACCTGCCCGGCAATCTCGCGTACCCGGTCGGCGAGGTGGCGGTCACCGACACCTACGACGAGCATCTTGAAGTGGACAAGCAGACCCTGGAGGTCACCGACCTGTCCACCGGCAGGTTCATCCCGAAGACCGAGTATGAGACCCAGTGGAACGACGCGCAGCACGCGGTGCGCCTCGTGTTCTCCGACGGGTACGTGAAGACCAACTGGCGCAACGGGGCGAACCCGCGCATCATCGTCCGCTTCGAGGGCACGGTCGCCAAGGACGCGCCCACGGACACCAAAATCGGCAACCAGTGGGCCCTGACCCTGAACAACATGATCACCCCGAGCAACAAGGTATGGAACGAGCCGCCCGACTTCACTCCCGTGAAGAAGGACACCCAGGCCGACCCGTCCATCAGCATCGACGGCAAGACCGCGCTGCTGGGCGACCGAATCTACTACCGCGTGACCATCGACGCCAAGCAGACCAACCAGGCCTACAAGGTCTGGAGACTCGGCATGACCGACGACTGGGACGACGAATACCTCTCCCTCGACGCCAAGCACATCGAGGTCACCGACACCGCTACCGGCAAGGACGTGACCGCGAAGTTCAACATCGCGGCGATCGACGGCGTCGCCTACGTGTACGCCAGGACCGCGGACACGAAAGTGCCGGCCACCGGCGAGACCATCAAGGGCGACCCCCAGCCCAGGAACCTCAAGGAATACGCCGAAAAGAAAACCCACGACCCGTTGAAGGAGCCGGCCATCGACCAGTCGATGCTGGGTACGAGCTACGAGGTGAGCCTGCCGATGACCGTCATCAAGGTCACCGACGGACATATCGTGAAGAACAAAGCCACGCAGGTCGTCAACGACACCCGCAAGGACACCAACGAAGTCGCCAACCCCCTCAAACCCGTCAACCCCTCCAAGGACGTGGTCGTGAAGGTGGACGGCGAATCCATCGACAAGCACAGCGTGTACCTCAACAGCCTGTTCCTCTACCGTCTCGACAGCTCCGTGCTGCCCGCGCACCGCGCCTACCAGAAGGTCACCGACTGGAGCATCACCGACCCGCTCGACACCGAACATGATCAGTACACCGGCCAATGGGCCGTGTACGCCATGCGCGACCTGACCGAACAGGGCAAGGTGATCGCCCGCAGGGGCGTGAAGATCGCCGGCAGCGGCTTCGACGCCGGTATGTACGGCGGCGAACTGTTCACCCTCGCCCAGGATGACAAGGGCGTGGTCACCGTCACGGCGACCCAACGCATGCTCGACCTCGTCAGCGGCAACGACGAAAACGAGCAGGCATGGACCGCGTTCATCCAGTGCAAGCGCGTCAAGACCGGCGAACACATCGCCAACCGGTTCGACGAAACACTCAACGGCACCAGCCGCCCGTCCAACCAGGTCGAGACGCACACGCCCGACATGACCCCGAGCCTGAAGATCGAGAAATGGGACGAGGCCTCCGGCTGGCCGACCGGCGACCGCGACCAGGTCAAGGACGCATTGGCCATGCAGGGCGACACGCGCATCGTGTTCACCATCACCAACACCAGCACCACCGACCCCGACACCAAGCAGGGCGCATGGTACCGAACCAAGGACCTGAACCTCAAGGACCAACTGGTCGCCGGCGACGGCCAAGTCACCGACCTCGAATACCCCGCCGACTGGGACACCCATATCCTCAAGCCCGGCGAGAGCATCGAGGTCAGGGGCGTCCTCAAGGGCGTGACCGACCATCACACCGACCGTGTCACGGTCACCGGCACCCCGCTGGTCGAATGCGTCGTCTCCGACCCGGATCCGTTCGACGGCAAGGACGAGACGTCCACGCCCGATAACGCGGTCACGATCGACGGCATGCTCGTCTGCCCCGACACCGAGGTGGTCAGCAACACCGATGACTGGAACGGTTACCGGACCGGGCTCGCCCACACCGGCACCGCCATCCAGGGCGTGATCGCAGCGGCAATCACCCTGCTCGCCGCCGGCGTGGGACTGGTCGCCGCCCGCAGGTTCAGGCGCGGGAACAAC